>SMTZ1_10012671_pt1 | contig 12131 bp, 17 predicted proteins | sample DeeMarSWOR136_30_FD_25667 | JGI IMG/M metagenome (IMG submission 25667) | reverse complement strand
TGAAAAGAAATGCCCCGCCGGAGTATGCCAGGCTCTCATTGAGTACTACATTGACCCGGAGAAATGTAACGGCTGCGGCGTTTGTATGAAGGCGTGCGTGTACGGCGCCATCAGTGGCCAGAAGAAAGAGGTGCATGTAATCGACGCCGAACTATGCCAGAAATGCGGGATCTGTCTGAGCGAGTGTAAGTTTGAAGCAATTCAGGTGAAATAACGAGGTGTAGCATGTTGCATTATGTAACCATTAATGTTGACGGCGCCAATATTAAGGCTCCTAAGGGAACAAGCGTACTTGATGCCGCTATAGAATACGGAATCTGTATACCCCATCTATGCCATGTTCCCGGTCTTTCTGACTTTGGTGCGTGTCGGCTCTGTATCGTCGAGCACGTAGTAAATGGTCGGACCGAAATAACCACCTCCTGCACATTGTACGTACAGGAGGGTATGGTCATAAATAGCAACACGGAAAGAATCCGGAGACTCCGCCGTAACATTGCCGAGTTACTGGTAGCCGAAGCCCCAAATTCTCGTGCCATTCAGGATATCGCCGTCCGCTGTAGGGTAGAGAAAGTACGCTACCCCTTCAGAAATAATAACTGTGTTTTATGCGGGCGCTGTGTTCGAGCCTGCAATGAGCTGTGGCAGGCTAAAGCGATTGGTTTTGTCGGACGGGGCATTGACCGTCATGTGGAATACGTATTCGGCAGCCGCCCGGATTTCTGTAAGCAGTGCGGTGCCTGCGTCCAGCTCTGTCCTATGACGATTCCTCCATGCGACGGCCCAATGAAGATTGGAGAGGAATACCTCTGTGGGAAATGCTCCTCACAGCTAATAATATCAGAGGCTTCGCCAGAGAGATGTGTTTGGTGTGAACTGGGAGAAGGCTTTAGCTGCTCACGTTACCATGGGGCAAAAATCCGTTAAACTATTAAAATCACCCCATCTCAAAGTCACGTTAATGGTACGGGAAGTGTAGATAGGAATCTCCTTGTCCGCATCAACAAAACGTCATTTTGTGTGATTGATATCTTGTCCGTTAGAAGAATGCCAGTGATCAATAGTAGTGATATTGTACCCTTCGTATAAACTCAAAGCCCACGCGCCAAATTTAGCCTAAAATAGGTACTAAAGTCCTTTAGATTTACGCCTGAAATACAGTAAAAGGTTACTCTAGGGGAATGAGTTCAATCGTACGGAGAATTGATCGGAAGCATATCAGCCAAAATGGGAGCTATCCAATAATTGAATGCCCACAATTTTGTGGTGTAAATGTGGTAGTCAAAAGGGGCCGAAATGGGAACTGGAATGGCTTTAATATCCATTGTATTGAATAAAATGAGCTGTTGTTCGATGCTCAAGTTTTGCCCCCTAAACCCGTAATGAGCTGTATCCTTGTGTAGGACTCCGGGCTGGTTATGAGCTGGGGTTTAGAATCCTTCCCACAAAGAGAAGAGCCCCAGTCTCGATATCTCGAATCATGAATGTGAACGGGCGGTCGATATTAACAGTCACCGGTTCCATCGGCATAGAAGTCTCACCTACAATAACCGCCGTAGCAGCTGCTGCTTCAGTTCCTGCCTCATCTACTGAGACGAAAGCCTTGTGAACAACATCAGTGATATACAGGTTGCGGCTACCGTTCATCCCGGAAAAATCAGCTTCTCCAGAAAAAGCAACTGGCATGCCCATATCTGCTAGAGTGTTCTTCAGATCAAATTCGGATTCGGATTCGGATTTCGGCATGGTAAGAGCTACCTGTCGATATTGGATGTTGTCGATAATCTCCTGTAGCTTCGGAGAATTGAGTGAGCTTTCGAAGGTGGAGAATTCACCACCTTCCGGAAGCAGGATCACCATTGATAGCTCATTACCATCATAAGGTAACTCAACTGCCTGGTAATCATCACCCTCGGCATATCCTAATGATTCCGTCTGCTTCATCATAGGCACAGTTACTTCGTCTCCATCGAGTAGATGGAAAACGCCATCACTGGTCGCATTCTCGTTGAAGGGGAATGCCCAGGCTGCGTTGAAATAGATGGCGTTAGTTAGAACAAGGCGGGTTAGTGAGTCTATCATACCCTGGGGGATTAGGTCTTCAATTCTCCCCTCAGTCTGTTCGCTAACCCAATCGTTAATGAAAATGCGTGATTCCTCAGGAGCTTCTATGAAATCGAGTATCCTGAGGCCGGCACCGTAGTTTTCAGCAAGTGTGTCGAGGAAATCAGAAAGGAACTCGTAATCCTTCTGGCCCCAGATAGCATTAACGATATTCAGTCTGAAACCCTCGTCATCTTTACCCTGGGCCCCTTCACCGCGATTAGCTAGTTTAATATCGAGGCTATTGAAGGCCGGATGTAGCTTGTCTTGTGGAAGACCAAAATGTAGAGCATCAGCCATCTGCTCTTCCGTTTCCCCGCGAGCGCCGGCGTAGGTCATGGCCAGCGCTAGCGATATGCTGTAGGGAGAGTAGAAAAGATTGCCATCATTTGTTTTCAGTTGTTGATAGAGGTCTAAAGCGAAGGCGCTATTATCGCTAACCAGATCATCAAGAGCATCTCCAGATACGCTGGGTGAAGTAATTCTGGGTTTTTCTGATTTCAATTCTCCGGCTTCTGCCGGGCTTACCGCCGGTTGGGCGCAGGCGGTCAAACCGGTGAAAAGGATAGCTATCGCCGTAAGAATCATCATTATCTTCATTAAATCACCTCTCCCATTATTGTCATCAATCTATATTATAACGGAAACTTCAGGCGTAAGTTAGCAGAGTACGAGTTTGAACTAGATATTTATGCCCTTATTTGTTGGCACATAATATGGGATTTGACAATCATACCGTAGAGTGGTTGAATAAAAATGGAGGCCGATTTGGTACCTCTGAATATTTGGAGGAGGTGAAAGATGAGGCTTCACAAAATCTACGGGGTGTGGCAGGTTGACAAGTAATGCCCCGCCTGCGGGTGGGGCGACCGACACTCAGCTCGGCTCGCAAGGCTAAGTTTGGAGTCCGGTATAAAATGTGATTCCATGTAGTGTATCCACTACGATTGGGTCGAGTTGGAGAAGACAAATCTCGGGAGGGTACTGAAAGACGTACCCTCCATTTTATTGTCTTAACATCTATTATAGGTAGGGCATATAGCTAATTAGGCACAAATCTAGGTCGGTGTTATTTTCTACCAGCGATATCTCGAGGGCTTAGGTTTGAAGCCTAGCGCTTCGAAAGCTACAATAAACACATGCGCAATCGATACCGCAGTTCTACCCAAGTCTGGATATTGCTAGCTATCAATGTCGCCGTGTTCATCATGACTTCTGTAAGGCCAGACATTGGGAACTACCTGGCAATGACGAAGCCTATTACTGACTCCCATTACTGGACAATCCTGACCGCTATGTTTGTCCACGCTGGTTTCGCACACATATTCTTCAACATGCTCCACCTTTATTTCTTCGGCACATTCAGCTCACAGCTAGTCGAGAGGAAGTGGTTTCTACTCGTTTACTTCATTGGTGGTATAGTCGGCAATATCATGTTCCTGGCGATAGGACCAATGAATTCGGCAGCAGTCGGCGCATCGGGAGCTATATTTGCCCTTGGTGGCTTACTGGCAATGATGCGCCCCAATTTGAGGGTGTATCTTTATTTCTTCATACCTATGCCCCTTTGGCTAGGCATCATCATTGCTTTTACGCTCACAGCGTTTGTCACCGGTATCGCTTGGCAAGCCCACCTCGGCGGACTCATCGTGGGTCTGATCGTTGGCTTTATTCTTAGGAGACAAGAACGCAGATACAGGGAATCCGGTTATTACCGGTGGTGACCATAGCTGACTTTACTATAAAATATACCACCCATTTCTATTGTCCTTATACTAGTATTTGAAATGTTGGCAGCCGTTTATATCTACACTTGGTCGTCCGGTGCTATAATCTCTTCAAGACCCTATATTATGTTGTGAGGGTAATTCAATGGAACAGTCATCATACAAACAAAATCGCTATTTCCTCAAAGACAGCGTGAGAAAGACAATTGATTTTTCAAAGACTGATCAGAGCTTAGGAGTTTCGCCTCCGCCAATAGAAAAACCCTACCGGAGCGACCAAGGGCTAATCTCTCTTAGCCACCCCCATGATTTCACCGATTCATATAGAATAGACCTACAGTCTGCAATCAGAAATAGGGAGACCCGCCGCAAATATATCGCTAAACCGATGTCGCTAAGAGAGCTTTCCCTTCTGGTATGGGCAACACAGGGAATAAGAAGACAAATAGATAGCGGTCATGCACTTAGAACAGTCCCATCTGCGGGTGCAAGACACGCTCTCGAGACCTATCTGGCTGTCCTAAATGTAGAGACCCTCGAGCCAGGTTTCTACAGGTACTTGCCCCTTGAACACAAATTGGTTGTAGAGAGTCTAGACACCACAACGGGTCAGAAAATCGCTAGAGCATGCTTCTTCCAGAACTGGGTGGCTGATGCTGCAGTGGTCTTCATATGGACAACTATCCCATACCGTATGGAATGGCGCTATGACGTGGCTGCGCACAGAGTAATCCTGATTGATGCCGGGCATGTTTGCCAGAATCTCTACCTGTCGTGTGAAGCAATAGGGGCAGGGACCTGTGCCTTGGCAGCTTATGATCAGGATTTAATGGATCAGATACTAGGCTTGGACGGAGACGATGAATTTGCTATTTATGCCGCTGCTGTTGGCAAACTGGCCTAAAGAGCTCTAAGAGAAGCCTCATCCTTCAAGGATGACTACACTTTCTAAGCTAATGTGACCCGGAACTTGGCGTAGGACACTGACGTTCGACCTACTCCATAACAGAAGTAATGATTCCGAGATACCTTAGGCATTTAGATGACAGAGATTCCCAAAAGAAGTGACGAGAAGCTATCAAAAATGCTAAATACGGAATGGATTTCACTGAGTATTTGACAAGACAAAGCTCCCGTAGTACGGTGTTATAGTAGTTGTTATTTTGGGTCATTTGGTACATAGGTAAGCCCCCACTTCTCTAGAATTCCCCAATCTATCAAAGACACTACAAGTGTTGGATGGCCTGGCTCTAGCTACAAAATAGAATAGAGGAGGTCATCGGCATGGCTTTCCAAGACAAAACACTTCACTGCTCCGATTGTGGCACTTCCTTTGTTTTCTCTGCTGACGAACAGAGTTTCTTCGAGAACAAGGGTTATCAGGAGCCGAAACGCTGTCCATTATGCCGTAGAGCAAGAAGGTCACAGAGGGTTGACGGTCATGGTCATGAACGGCCGATGTTTCCAGCAATATGTGCTGAATGTGGTAAGCAAACTGAGGTGCCATTTCAACCACGTGAGGGTACCGGTATACTGTAGAGAATGCTACGACAGGATCAAGCTAAGCGGATAATAGTGGCTAGAGGAAGGAGATAAAGTGACGCTCGTTACAAAACAGGAAGGAGAAAGTCAGGAATCACTGCTTAGGCGATTCCAGAAGAAAATGCAGGCAGGGGGCATACTTCGAGAAGCAAAAAGGCATCGTCATTTTGTTCCAAAAAGAGAGGCTGCACGTATCAAGGCAAAGAAGAATGCCAAGCGAAAGCGCAGAAATGGCAGATGACGCCGTACAAGGTAGTTATTAAAAGGAGGCTAATATGATAGGAGTTACTGATCGGGCTAAGCAACTGTTGAAGAATACCTTATCTGAGAACGCAGACACGCCAGAAGCTGGATTACGCTTAGTAGCCCGTGGTGAAGGACAGATGGGTTTAGGAATAGACGTAGAGAACCCTGAGGATCAGGTAGTAGAATTCGAGGGCTCCAAAGTATTGATGGTTGAAAAGAATCTGGCTGAAGCCCTCACCGGAATTACCCTGGATGTTAAAGATACTGAAGAGGGCGCTAGGTTAGTCTTACTAGAAAAGTAACCCGTAACGCCCACATGGTGGGTTGAATTGAGATCCAATTTGTTCCAGTCTATTTGTTGTAATAGAGCACTCCGTTAGGTTATGTTTTTGAAGATAAAGTGTCCCAACTGTAGTACTGAGGGCAGTTTTTCTATTTCCCAGCCCGTTTACCAGGGCCCCTACCGTTGCTGGAAATGTAGAAGTCTTTTCACCATCTTAATTGAAACAGATAACCTTAAGTCCTGTGAACCACTCAGCGAAGAGGAATTCTCAAAGCAACAAGAAATACACGCGTTGAAGAGCAAGTTAAAACGGGACTGACCCAAGTCCAGGGTAATAGAAGTGATCTACCAAATTCATGCGATTACTCAAGCAGCTACCGAACAGCTTGATAACATCGAACCTCGTCTTCACGCTTGGGTTCTATTAAACCCTCTTTACACAACTCCTCACAGATTTCCCACATTTTCTTTGCGTCTACGCTCTCATCTCTCTTGATATTCTCTCTATCTGCCAGTTCCTCCGCTGTATAGCAATGCTGGTTATGATCACGAAGAAATCCAAGAATCCTTGCTACCAATGCTATCAACCTTCTTTCCTGTTCTTTCATTTCAACCTCCTCAGAGCTCTATCCTAGTCAAATCGTAAATCTAGTTCAAGGATTAAACTTCGGGTATTGGGGGTTCTAGAACTTAATAGTACCGAAATCCCGAAGAATTCAACCACCGCGGGGTTAAAAGCTGTCTGCCTCATGTGCTCTCAAAAGGGATGTGCCTGCGACAAAGAATCTAGAATCAGAACTAGCGACCCGTGACATATCCAATAAGTATGAAATCGAACTCCACTGAAATCTAATGCGAGTTGCAAATTAAACATTCCAAGCTAGCATTTAATCCTTCCGCCTGTTTTGACCAAAATCATCTATATTAAGGCTGTTTATGAAATCGGTGAAAGCAGACATTCTCTTTAATTCTTCTTCACTGATAGGCTTACCATCAGTCGGTAGGCGGGGAACAGCCTTACCATCTTCATTGTTTACTGATATTCCAGCTATGTCGAGTACTTTCTCCTCGGCAAAGATGGGCACCTCAGCCCTTATTGCCAGCGCCAGGGCATCACTGGGCCGAGAATCAATCTCTACCTTTCCTCCACCCACATTGAGAACAATTTCACCATAGAAGATATCATCTATGATGTCATTAATGATAACAGAATCGACACTGGCTTTCAGGCTGCCAATAACCGAAAGCAATAGGTCATGAGATAATGGCCTAGTAAGGTTTGCTCCCTGAAGTTTTGTAGCAATTGCATCTGCCTCGGCGGGACCGATCCAGATAGGTAGGTAACGCTCGGTTTCCCTATCCTTCAGAATTATGACTCGTTGTGCCGTTAAAGGACTAACTCCTATTTTTGCTATGTTCAGCTCTCGCATAATCCACCCCCTCATTAGTCCATTAGTCCATTACTGCTCTTTCGACCATTCTTGCATCATCTCCTTTATCCGTTGTGATAATCCAGGATCGTTGCGTAACCTATTTATCAATACCGGACAGCCTTCAAGAAGTGAATTCTGGGCTGCCGATGCCATAGCCGACAGAAACTGCGTAACTTCCTCTGAGGATCCAGACATAGACGAAGCTGGTGGCATAGATGTCTCAAGTTGTCGCTTCAGATCCTCTTCTGAAACCCGCATCGGTGTAACACAATACTTGTACCAGGGACATGATTTGCACTGTAGTAAATCATGAGCTTCGTCAAAAGCTTGGCTCATTTCTAAACCTCTTTTCTACGAGACCTATTTAATCATCGTTTTCCCTTCACTAACTTACGGTCTTTGGATTTAACTTGCTGGGTCTTTAGCTGCCTCTGCTTTAAACTTACCTTGGTGCGGAACCAAGACGGGGTGCGATAACCCTTCATTTACTGCATCCCCCTCAGCGGAAGTTATCAAGATAATCCGTCACTTCACCTTTCTTCCTGCCGACTTTTTCTTAGTCTTCTTTGATTTGTGCCCTGTCTTGAAATCCCGATGATAAGCATCTCGTTGCCTTCTCTTCTCATCCTTCTTACTCATTTCCTTTTAAATCCTGCCCAGTTATTCTCAGCTTTGGCTGCGTTTGTAATCTAATACAGCTTTCCAAAATTCTTTTTCGTCCTTGGTTGGTTCTCGGCCCATTATCGCTGAGAAGTCTTTCAATGTGTACTCGATTTCATCAAGTGGTAAAGCTAGGGCACGCTTGAGCCTGTCGGCCTCAGGAAGTAGTGCTACCTCGCGGCCATCACGAATCACTGCAACGGCGTCCCCCTCTTTTTGTTTGGTTTCCGGATTAATTACTGGCACCTCCCTGAACTCTATCTCACCTGCGCAGCATAATCATCAAGACCGTTTTGCTGCCTAATTGTTAATCCCTACATCTAACCACTAGTCATGTCTAGCTTGCCAAGCCTCTAGAATCTCGGCGCAGATAACCTTGCTTGCTTCTTTAGCTGGATCCGGGTCATTAAGCCGAGCCATTAGAATCCCCTCGAACCTATCATTAGGAGGACTGTGACTGATGAAATAATCTAGGATGCGTATTCTTAAGCCGTTAACCTCACTATTATCCTGCCTCGCTATCGCCTCAGACTTAAGTCTCTGACATAGCTCCACTGCACTGATTATACCCATTGCTCACCTCTTTTATTCCTTTAATAATATCAAACGCTAGGGTGCTGTCAGCCTGGTAATAACCCTTCACTAGCTTCTCATACCTCTCTTTTACTAGTCATCCAATACGTCCCATTCATCCTTTGCTGGATCTAGCTCTCCCTTATTACCGTTGTCCCACTTGACACGCCTAATGCCGGTCTGGGTTATTATGTGCCAGATAGTGCCAGTGTCCCCGGGTTTTATAGAAGTATCCGAGCGGGAACTGGAGATGAGCCGTACTCGCTTTCCAACCTCAGATTTGTTATCTACCATCCTTTTCTCCAATCCTTTATCATTTTTGGTTATTTCGCCCAACTTAGTCGGTTAGAACAAATTCATCAATATCCCGTACCCTGCCTTCAGCCGCAGCAATCTCAAAAGAGAGGGCACAGTCATTACATAAATGGTATCGGCTATAGACCCTGCTTCCCACCCATGACACGCGGTGGCCACAATTATGGCAGAGAATCATTTTGCTATCGTCAGCAGCCTTTCCGGTTTCTTTCTGCGCTAACTTACGCACCCGGCGGTAAATTGCCATCCTCTCGTCCTGTGAAAGTTTCCGCATATGATTTACTCCTATTTTAACGCATAGAAATAACTCGACTTGGGGTCGAAGAATCCCTATTGAAAATGACACTCGTGGCTGGTCAGGCCTTCTCTTTGCTATTCCTTAGCTTCTTCGATTCTGTTACTCGAGGCTTAAACACTAACTACCCTGCCTATTGTCAGACCAATGTTAAGATAAGAACCGCCAATCTCCGCTATATGTATATTCTCTAAAAACATAAGGGTGCCAGAAACTGCTGCCTTATGCAGTTCTTGTCACCCTGATCAAGTGCAACCCACCCCTGGCTTCTATATTCTAATTCTCGATAGGATACTTCCTTTCTGGCCGTACTGTTTCTACCCTACCACTCATGATATGGTCTGTCAATACCTAGAGTGTAGTTATCTTATGCCACTATCCTTTCAACGTTAAAGATTCTGCACATAGCGTAGTGATGTAACAAAATAAGCAGTCGTTTAGCCTAATACAGCTGTATAAAACTACCACTAGGCATCTAGCCTTACTGTTTGGATACCGTGGCTTCTTCTTCGCAGTTACGGACACGTAGAGTAAGACCCTTTCGGTCAACGACGACAATTGCACTACCTATCTTTAGGCTCTCTAGTGAGCTTCCATCAGCACAGCGTGCTTTCCACACTTCGCCGTGCACCATAACAAGACCTTCAGGGTCGACAGGTTCTAGCACCTTCCCGCGAACGCCTGTCATATTGTCAAAGCCGGCCTTTGGCTTCTCTAGCAGAGCCGGCTTGGCTAGTCGGTAGGTAATAACACTTCGGGCAATCAGACCGGCTGTTATTGCGACCACAACTCCTACGGGCAATCGAATACCTAAGGCGGGTAATCCCCAAAGTAGGAAAGCCATTACGGCGATCTCGTCTACCGACAGAATTAAGATGCGCTTGATGGCCCACTTCGAGATTCTCAACTCTACTATCCCAACAGTTCTCTAATGTCTAGAAAGCAATTGAAGCTCACCCCTTCTTCTCTTCCTTCGCTCTCGCCTTGCTGTTTGCACATCGCTAAGTGTAATGGTTAAGCATAATCATTCTTTGGCAATGGAAAACGATGCGGATGTAGTGTGACCATGGCTACATTTTTGTAATTCTTAACTACGATTGCTATTCTGCATTCTTGCGTGATAATTGTCAATAGGACTAGGAGAGATGAGTTAAGATACTAGAGGTTGACAAGTCCTGTAAGCAAGGCTAGACTCAGTTACAATTTGTAAGAGACTTTCATAAGGAGGGTGAAATGCCTAGATTTATCGTTGTGCATAGCATGCCATATAATGAAGAGCAAATAATAGCAACCGCCAAAAACATGCCCAGTCAACTTCCACCAGATGTGTCTTGGAACCTCGCTTACTGTGCTTTCGATGATGGCAAATTCTTTTGTGAATGGGAAGCAACTAGCAAGGAAGACATAGAGCAGATATTCAAGTCAACCCAATTGCCCTATGATGCTGTTTATCCTGTACGAGTTCTCGACGTAGATAACGCAAGGATTCGAAATGAGTGAACTGTCAGAATACAGTGGTATCTTAGCTTTTGCAGGAGTACGGCAATCACACAAAAGTCAGTTTTGTGCAGGTGCTATTTAAAGGCCAGAAACAAAAGAAGTGGCAGCGGCTGGATTTGAACCTATTTCTTTGTGTATTGAAGAAGGTCAAGAGGTATGTGAAAAAGGAATAGCCCTCTTAGACTATGCCTCTATTACCCCTAGAAGCGACATGGCTTCTTGTGCTGTAAGACCATCACGGATATATTTTGCAAGCAAATAGGAACGTCGCCACGACGGGAGTAACAAATACTTGAGTAGGCTCTTCATCTTTATATACATAGACTCGAAAGGCGAACAAAACATCTTATATCAATTCCTTTATAATATTAGACCAAATGATTATCAATTAATTATTAATTTTTCACGCTAAGATGTAGTAGGATCGGGGGAAGGTCAAGAGGGATATGGTACTTGTTTTAGAAGGAAAAGGTTAATACAAAATACTATGGTACGGCTAATCCCACTTAAAAATATTCATAGAGAACTAGTACTCTGAATCCAATACCAGCTACTAATGAAATACGAAAGGCATAGCTTTAGTAGCTGTGCCTTTCTGTTTGTATGTTACAACCCTTTATTGAGGACTAGGAAAATTCCTTCTTACCCATTGACACGAATATGATGGCCAGTACTCCTAGAGGGATGATAGGAAACAGAGCTAAAATAGCTCCAGCGAGGGCGAATCCCCAATGTTTTCTTCGTAATGTAAATATGCCGGCGATCAGAGCAATAATGCCAATGACAAATAACCCGGCACCAATTCCTGCCATCAAATCCATGCCGGGAATCCCAGCCAGAAATTCAGCACCTAAGATAGTCAGAACAGCGCCGATAGCAATACCGGCAATACTCCCAATTATAGTTAAGATACCCGCAGTTGTTGGTTTCCAGGTCCTTTCCATTGTCAACCTCCTTTTTTATTATGATTCTTTGGTCTAAGAAGTGGCAGTCTAAATATTAAAGCATACTACATGGCAGTATTCTAGTAGTTTAGGTGGGGATTTAATGTAGTCCTAACTGTATAAGGTAATATCTAATATCTGAGTGGCAGCGGCTGGATTTGAACCAGCGACCAAGGGCCTATGAGTCCGGTTGCACTTGTAGGAAGGCTTATTCTGCTGCCGTTAGAAGAATGGTTCCTTTTTGACCTCTCATTGGGGCTGAAATAACTTTCTCGCCCACGAAAATGTGGTACCTCAACCAGAAAAGACCAAAGGACGACCTCACTGGTTGAAGTTTGCATTAATCTTTCTCTTCAAGCCAGTGAGTAGAGGGACATTTTCAAGACCAAAGACTGTGCGGAGTGCTATCTGGTAGGGGCTTCACTCACTCCAGATAATAATCCTTTAATGGACGGCTGCGGCTGAAGTGGCGCAGCTTGCGTATTGCCTTGGCCTCAATCTGGCGGATCC
>SMTZ1_10006116_pt1 | contig 12131 bp, 10 predicted proteins | sample DeeMarSWOR136_30_FD_25667 | JGI IMG/M metagenome (IMG submission 25667) | reverse complement strand
TCTTGGTCAGGTGGAGACCCAAATGGAGATGATGTCACTTATGATATATACTTTGGACCGGCTAATCCTCCACCTCTTAAGGAAATTGATTGGGAATATACAACTTATAATCCAGGAACAATGTTACTGGATACAGAATATTTCTGGAAGATTGTTTCAGAAGATCAACACGGATCAACAACAGAAGGTCCAACATGGAGCTTTACAACTGGTGAAAACGATCCTCCATATGAACCAAGTGATCCTGATCCATATGATGGTGAGACTGGTGTTGAACTGGACATTACCCTTAGTTGGACAGGAGGGGATCCAAATCCTGGTGATCCAGTAAAATATGATTTATATTTAGATGTTACAAGTCCTCCTGCTGTTTGGAAGCGTGATTTAGCAGATACTTCTTATGATGTAGATGATTTAAGTCATGGTACAACTTATTTTTGGAAGATAGTAGCAAGAGACAGCCATGGGGCAGAAACTGAGGGGCAAATTTGGGAATTTGAAACTGTTGGTGGTGGAAATCATGCCCCTAATAAACCTGCAATATCTGGACCTATATTTATCTATCCTGGAACATCATATAATTATAATTTCGTTTCATCAGATTTAGATGGGGATGATATTTCCTATCTAATCCAGTGGGGAGATGGTCATGTGGAAAATTGGATTGGTCCATATTCCTCTGGAGAAACTGCGACAATAAGTCATACATACACAGTATCAAAGACCATAATTATTATAAGATGTATGGCAAGAGATATCTATAATGTATCAGGACCAGAGGCTCAATACTATATATTGATTCCAAAAAGTAGAGATATAAATAAAGGAGTAATAAATATAAACACTTGTAAAACACAAAATAAAGAGCAATCAGTTAAAAGAGCACTTTTAATATTAAGAAACGAAAATGGAAGATTAGTAAAATTTGGTTTTTCAGATAGATCTGGAAGATTCTCATTTAACAATTTAAACTTGCACCGAGCCTATACTCTAAAAGTAATGAAACCTGCATATAGACCTGAAACTGTTGAAATTAACCTTGGGTTAGATAATCCGATTATAAGCAGAACTATTGATTTGGAGTATGTTGGGCCAATGTGGATTAAATTATTCTTGCAACTATTTATTAAATAATTTCCAAAATTATTTTTCTTAAATCCAACCTAAAGGAGATACTGTTTCATCAATATTATTTGACATATGTATAGATAACAAACTGTATGCCTTCCACTGTTTTTTCTTTAAAATCAGTTGACGCTGTTATATATACTTTACCAAGTCCTAAAAATATAGGTGTTGTTAAAAATCTAGATTCACCAGGGAGAAGGTCTATTGTATAATCAAATGTCTTATCTACAAAATTAAACCAACCACCTTTTACATTAATCTCCAAATCTAGATTATTAGTTTCATTTTCTCCAATGTTTTTTATTAAAACACCAATTCCATAACCACCTGAAATTTCAATAGATAAATCTGGTATTCCTACTTTTATGAATACATATGCTGATCCAGTGTTTTCCTCATCACCATATGCACCTATTATAGTATATCCTGCGCTGATGGAAACGCATATTCCAAAATAATCACCCGTTTCTCCATCTGAGGCTGTTAATTTTTGCTCTTCTGTCCAAGTAGTCTCATTTCTATTGAATATATATGCTATGCCAGTACTACCGTCATCACCATATGCTCCAGCAATAGCATGTCCCCCGTCAATTGAAACAGACACACCTAGATATTCACCATTGTTTATTCCATCAAAGGATACATGCTCAAACCATCTGTTTTCATCTCGTTTAAAGATATATGCTGAACCTGGACTTCCACTATCAGGTATGTCAGGAGCACCAATAATTGCATAGTCCCCTTCAATAGAAACAGACCAACCAAAATAAGGTAAACCACCTGATACATTCACCTTTTCTCTCCATTTCCAATAACAGCAATGTTCAAGTATATATGCCGAACCTGTGTAACTATCATCACCATAGGCACCAATTATTGCAAAGGTCCCATCAAATGAAACAGAATTGCCAAAACGATCACCTGATGCTCTATCGAAGGCTTCCAGTTTATAATACTCACTCCAAATAGAACCAGTACTGTTAAAGGCATAAACTGATCCGGTAAAACTGTCATCACCATATGCACCTATGATGGCTATGTCCCCATTAATTGAGACAGAGCTTCCGAAGAAGTCTCCTGCTTCACCATCTGAGGCTGTTAATTTTTGCTCTTCAATCCAAGTTGTACCACTTCGATTGAAGATATATGCAGATCCTGTATTACTATTATCACCATATGCACCTATAATAACTAGGTTTTCATGAATTGAGACAGAACTTCCAAAAAAGTCTCCTGAGTCTCCATCTGATGCTGTTAATTTTTGCTCCTCGGTCCAAGATGTTCCATCTCGTTTGAATATATATGCTGAGCCAGTACTTTCATCATAACCATATGCACCTATGATAGCATAATTTCCATCAATTGAAACAGAACAACCAAAATAGTCATCAGTTGCTCCAACTGTTGAAAGCAGTTTGTCTTGTTCGTTCCAATAATCAGAGATTCCACTTTTATCAATAAGCTGTTTTTTTAAATTGTAATCATCATTAAAATTTTCTTCTATATATTTACTTTCTATTATAGTCCCAGAAGCTGATAAGACCGAAAATACAATTAAAAATATACAAATATTAACTCTTATTATTTTCATTTACATTCTCCTTCACTATAACGTTTTATATATATAAAACCTTTATTATTTAAATTCCCCATATACAAATCAATTTTTACCAAAAATTTATTCCCCAGTATCTTATAGTCATAATAATTCCTATAATTATTATAATAATTCCAAATACCCTCTGCATCCACCTGCCTGCTGTTACATATTTGTTTCCAACTTTTCCACGAATGCTACTTGTAACTGTACACAGAGGAATAATGGGGACACCATGACCGATTCCAAATACAAATAAAAGTAAACCACCAGTAAGTATTGATATTTTCTGAGTTAATGTTAGAACAAAAACAGGCATCATAAGCGATACAGCACATGGTGCCCATCCTATAGAAAAAAGAATCCCTAAGAAAAATGCACCAAGATAAATGGATCTTTTACTTAACTTAGTTAGCATCTTCTGACCTTTTTCCATAACCTTTGAATCCTTATCTTCAGAAGGTTTTCTACGAATCATTTCTCTAATCGGTTTAAATACATTAATACCAAGAACAATTAGAATAATACCTGCAATTAGATAAAAAAGCGTTGATATCTCAATAAAAATTCCAACAGAAGTTAGAATCAAACCAAATATAAAAAATACAAAAGCCATACCAAAAGTAAAAACAACTCCAATCCAGAAACCCTGAATAGAATATTTTTTCATTGCATCTTCAGATTTCTTTTGTAGAGAACCAACATATGATATCATTGCAACCAACAAAGCAATAGAACATGGACTCAGCGATGTGAGAATTCCCAATAAAAATACTCCTAGAAAAGTAAGACCTTCATTTTTACTTGGTCTTTTAAAACCTTCCCATTTACCTTCATAAATTTCATTAATATCATCTTTTAATGATTGAGCAGATTGTATATCGTCTATTTTCCCTTTTCCTAAACAGTAAATATTGTAAACGCCAACAACACTCTGATTAGTGTTAATTAAGACGAGGGTTGGATTTGAAGTAACACCGCTATATGTCCAATATTTGCTGTATAAACTTGCAATAGGGTATGGATTAAAATCTTCAATCCAATGCCAACTGACATTTACACCAAAATCTTTCTCAGCCATAACTGTTCCACTATCTGAGTATGGATTTTTTCTCATGTTGATTGTAATAACTGTTACGTTTTCATATGACGAGACTAGTTTTTCAAGCTCGACTATTTGTTCACCCATTTCTTCAAGACACTCAATACAAAGAGGAGTTTCAAGACTAGTAAAATGAAGAATTGTAACTTGTCCTTTATAATCACTTAAGGAAAATTCATTTCCATTTTGATCTGTGGTGGTAAAATTATCCGCAGGTTTTACTATATTACTTTCACTTTCTAATAAGGATGGGAAGAAAAAAATACCTACAATTATGGCAATGATAATTATTACTCCGATTACAACCCATTTTCTCATATTTTCAGCTCTCACCATATAAATTGTAATAATAAATCGCATCTCTTATCCAGGTTTCCAATTCAGAAGAATCTACGTCTAGCTCCCAACTATGCCACGCATATTCAATACTTTCATTTTTCTCAAACAATGTAAAAATACCAGTTAACGCAATATATCCTGGGGGTCCATCAGGATCATACAAATACGAATCATATGCCCTCTTTTCTACCGAGCCACCAAAAGTTATATCCAAATCATGAAACTCGACATAATCCTTGTATTTTTCAGCAAGACTAGTTACCCTATCTGCCTGAGGTTGGCAGGCTTCACAACCTGTTTTATGTACTACAAATAATACACATCCATCTTTTATAGAATCATTTACAAATGGCAAATGAGTTACATATTGACTGCTATTTGGATTATCGGAAGGATAATCTATCCAGAAATCATTTGATTCATTTCCAACAGAATGAATTGGTGAATAGGTTTCTAACCAATTTTCATCCAATGAATTATCTTTATTGTTAGTGTTATTATTTGTACAACCACTAAAAAATACTACTGTAAGTATTAGAACTGGGATAATTAAATGCTTCTTTCCATTCATTATTTCACCAATCATTTTTGTAACCATTTTTTTATTTCATCAGGGCTTGGGATACGTCCAACAACTTTTGCTTCACCATCTACAAATACAGCAGGGGTCATCATTACACCTCTGTTTATAATTTCCTGCAAATCCTCTACTTTTAAAATTTCTGCAGAAATACCTAATTCTTCAACGGTCTTACGAATAATTTTTTCTGTGTTATTACATTTTGCACATCCAGTACCAAATATCTCAATTTTCATATTTTTCTAACCTCCTACTATTCCATAAATAAATCCAGTAATTGTTGCAACAACAATTACAAGACATATATAAACAAGAGATTTTTTCATTCCAAAAACCTTTGAAATAACTATCATATTAGGGAGACTTAGCGATGGTCCAGCAAGTAACAATGTAAGAGCAGGTCCACCTCCCATAATTCCTGCACTATATCCAAAAAGGTCTCCAACAATTGCAACTTCCAATAAAGTAGGCATATATAGGATTGCACCAATAATTGATGCAAGAAAACAAGCAAAAATATTATTACCACCAATATAAGGCGCAACTAATAAACCAACAGCATTACTTGGATCAGAGCCTTGGACATAATTTGCTGCTACTCCACCAATAATTCCAACAATAAAAACACCAACCAGAAGAATCGGCAATATCTTTTTTGTTAAATCCCATGTTTCACGACCCCATTGTTTTACTTCACTTCTGGTAAAATAAAAAATTAGGATAACAGAAACAAATATTGTTAAAACATATACAATGGACAGTTTAGGTATCCAAGGAATATAATCAGTACTTGCAGCACCAATAACAAGAATTAATACAAGGAGAATAAAAAATAAAAATGATATTTTCCTCGGACGGTTTTTTTCTCCATCATCTGGTTCTGCTACAGTTAAAAAATCATTTTTCTTATTACTATCTTCTTTTTTAAAAATAAAAGCCATAAGCAAACCAATGATTATTGACATACCAACAGCCCCTATAACTCTTGCAAGCCCGATATTAAACCCTAAAACTCGAGCAGTTAAGATAATTGCTAGTATATTTATTGCAGGACCTGCAAAAAGAAAAGTTGATGCAGGACCAATACCTGCTCCACGTTTATAAATACCTGCAAAAAGTGGGAGAACAGTACAACTGCAAACAGCAAGAACTGCTCCAGAAACAGAAGCAATTGAATATGAAATATATTTTTTTGTCTTAGCACCAAAATATTTCAAAATACCCTGTTTTGTAATAAAAACAGTAATAGCTCCAGCAATAAAAAATGCTGGGACTAGACATGTTAGAACATGAGCCGAGAGATATTCTCCGAGTGTCTCAATCCCTGAAGAGAAAATTTCTGTTATTGACATAAAGTCACTTTAATTTTTTTACTTGGTTAATTATTTTGTAAATATTGTTATCAGAAACTTTTACCATAATTCTAATACCATCCTTTCTTTCTTTAATGATACCTGCATGTTTCATGACTTTAAGATGCTGTGAAACATTTGGTTGGGATTTTCCAGTGTATGGTATAATTTCACAAATACACCTTTCACCTTTCTCGATACATTCAAGAATTTTCAGTCTTGTTGGATCAGCCAATGCTCTGAAAACCTCCACCTTATTCATTAACAATATATAAGCATATAAGAATATTTAAATATTGTTATATGTATTATGAAAAAAAGATTAATAAAAAAATAATACTTTGTTAAGGAGGAGGCAAATATGATAAAAAAATTTAGGAGAATATTTTTTATATCAACTTTTTGCATAATCATATCTTTGTTGAGCTTTAGTTCTATATCAAGTGCTGCACTAAATATCGGAGATATCACATTGGATCCAAAGAATCCATCTATAAAATCAGATGTTACTTTTACAGTTGATATAAGTGGTGATAGTGTTACATCAGTTCGGCTAGTTTTAAATGAATGCAATAAACCATTAAAAATTTGTCATGCACCACCACAAAATGTATCATTGGATTGGAAAAATGGTGATACATATGAAGGTGAGATTACACTTCAGTGGGATGATGTTACTTCAATTACATATCATTTAGAAATAGAAAGTGAAGGCAAATGGGTTGAATCCGATGAATTTGTAACTCAACTTTCAACTGGATCTACAGATGGAGATGGATCAAAAGATTCCAATGGCTCTGATGATTCACCAGGTTTTGAAATCATTATTTTTGTTATTTCAATTATAAGTATGGTATTAATAATTAAAAGATATAAACTAAAATAGATTATTTTACCTATAGGAAAATTGTAATTACTTCCATACTATTTTCGCCTGTTTTACCTTCATCATCATAAACTTTTACACTTATTGTACGTTTTCTTATAAGACGTTTTATAAGATTCACTTTTCTAAAACTAAATTCATATGGTTCTTCTGTATCTTCACCAACAAGATTCCCATCAATAAATAATTCCACCTTTTCAATTCCTGAATCATCATGAACCTCTGCAACTATCTTTGCCCTACCAACTAATACAGTATTTTTATGATATATAAAATCAAAAATTGGAGTTCCTAGAATATGTAACTTCCCAATTTGTGGTAAACTAAATCCAACTGTTGGTGGTAGGTTTTCACCTTCCAATAGTTCTGAACCATCTGCAGCATCTGCATAATAGGCATCGAATGGATATTTATTGTATGGTGGATCTGAAAATGTTTGATATTTCTCTGAGTTAAAGACTGCTGCAATAACCATTAGATTTTCAGGATCTAAATCTGATATATCTCTTGTTTCATTAAAGGAAGCATTTGTGTTTCCAGCAATGGATATTTCCTTATTAATTAAGAAGTCATAAAAACCAAAATGATATGGTTCTCCTTCAGGTCCACTCCAGCGAGATATTTTTTCAGTTAGATATACCCTAAGTCGACCATTATACTCTTTATCTTCATTGTTTTTTAAATTAGCATTGCAAAATAATTCATTAGTATTATTGTCATATTCTGCAGAAACTTTCAACTGTATATCTGGTACAGTTCGAAGTTCAGCCTCACGAATAGCTTGAGCGTAATCCGATTTTTCATGACCTCCGCCCATTAGTACTTTATATCCTCCATCAATAAAAACAGTTGGTAATCCGTATAAATTATATTCATTCTTTAAACGTGCAGTAGCTTTTTCATTACTTTGAATAAGAGTTACATAGTAAAAATTGTAGTCACCTGAAGAATATAGTTCATAAAGCATTCCTGCAACCATTGGGCAGTACTTACATGTGGTAAATGAACCTTCTTCTACAAACGCTTTACGTATATATTCTCCCTCACCATTTTCACCATCTTCCAAGATATTTATTATAAAAAAAATGCTTCCATCCACTGATGGTTCACCTACAGGACCATTTCCTGCAGCATCATCTATTGTTACATAATAATGTAAGTTATCCTGATAATTTAATTGAATTTCAAATCTACCACTTAATATGGATTTAGAAATCCAATTAGCATCACTTGCAGTCTTATAGTGTATAGTTGCTTTTGTTACATTAACATTATCTGAGAAAATAACCTTAATTGTGATTAAATCACCTTTTTTTCCTGTGAGATTACCGGTAATTGTATCGATTGTAGGGTCTTCATCATCCCCATTTTCTTTAGTTGTTGGAAAGAAAAAATAAGATGATGATATAATGAGAATTCCAATAATTATTATAACAACATTATTAAATATTTTCACAAATTATTATTATAATTTTTCTATATTTAAATATAACTATTTTGTTATAGGTTAGTTATAAAAAATATTATCTAGCAGTTTCAATAAGTTCTAATTCCTTTTGTTTTGTTTCATAAGGATGGAAGAGTATAATAAAACCAATAGGTATGATTGAAATAATACCTGCTGCAATCCAAAATAATTCCATAGTCGGTGATATCGTCAGCAATACTGCAGCAAGGGCTGGTCCTAATATATATGCTACTCGTGCAATTGACGTTGTCAATCCCATGCATGTTCCACGTCTGTCAGTTGGGAATATTTCAGGAACATATGTTATTATCCATGTATAGGAAAAGCCCATAAAAAATCCAGAAATTACCATGGCAACTGGTGAAACTGAAATAGGAAGAATCCCAATTAATACTAAAAAGCCACCAAGACCTATACTTCCGATTAGAAGTCCTGTTTTTCTTCCCAATTTATCCATGGTCCATCCACCAGATAATGTACCAATCATCATAAATGAAAGTCCACCAAGTAAAATCAATGACCATTGGTCAAGTGAATATCCATGAATGTCTATGAAATAATGTCCTGCCCATATAAGAAGCATTGATACAATAATTCCACTCATCCAGATTATTGATGAAAATATGATATATCTTAGGTCTCTTCTGTTAATATTTCCAAAACCAAAGTATCTTTGTTTTCGTTTACCCCTCTTTCTTTCTTCTTTAATTATTTCAAAGCGTTTTGTTTCTTTCATAAAAAACCACATGAAAAGAACAGGAATCATAAGAAGGAATATGAAACCATACATCCATTTCCAACTCAGATTCATTCGATCAAGTAAAGGAGGAATTATTGCTTGTAAGGGGATCAAACTGATGAAATAAACAATCGAAGCAATTTTTGCTCGTTTTTCAGCTGGTGATTCTTCACTAATTGGAATAACCCAAATATTTGAAAATGCAGCAAAGTTAATAATTGCAAGGAAAATCAAAAACATGTGAACTGAAGGTGTAAAAAAAACAATACTAAATGAAGATAACCCAAATATTAAAATTAAAATAAGAATCGTTTTTTTTCTACCAATTATATCATTTAAACCATTTAGCAGAAAGACAAGCAGTGTTGGAATGAAATATATTGATTTCCACCATGAATATTGTGTATCAGATATTGAATATTCTTCTAAAATATAGGGTATTGCTGTGGTTTCAATAAATGAAAGATATTGATCCATAATTGCAACCATTGCCATGAAAATCATGAGGAATAAGATGTATTTTCTAGTTCTCTCATTTGATAAACTTTGAACAGATTGTCCTTTTTGAGAATCCATAGTTATTTTAAAGGAGATACTAAATTGATTAATTAATTCTGTGTTTTACTTGGATATCTTTCGAGAAAGATGTACGGGTTCAGTAGGAGCGTAACTGAAAAAGAAGTATTTCATGTTGAAACCTTCCTAATAATTAATCATTTTTTTAAAAACATCAGTTTTATTAGTTAGAAAAAGATGTTTAAATATAGGTGAGGAATATATGGGTGATTTGAAAAAATATTTTGCTGAATTAATTGGAACTTTTTCTCTTGTTCTTATTGGATGTGGAAGTGCAGTAATAGCTGGAAGCTATATTGGATTTTTAGGAATTTCGTTAGCATTTGGTTTAACAGTACTGGCTATGGTCTACGCAATTGGTCATATATCTGGATGTCATATAAATCCAGCAATAACAATTTCAATGCTTGTTGCTGGTAAAATTAAGATTAAGGATACTATTGGTTATATAATTGCTCAGTGTATCGGTGCAACTATTGCAGGCGGAATATTGTATATTATAGCATTAGGAAAAGAAGGATATTCTATAGCAGTAAATGGACTTGGTCAAAATGGTTATGGAGCGTTTTCACCAGATGGCTATACACTTTTAGCTTGTCTAATAGCAGAAATTGTATTAACTTGGTTATTTTTAATGGTGATATTTGGTTCAACCAGTGATAAAGCGCCGAAAGGATTTGCAGGAATATCAATAGGTTTTTCATTAGCTTTTATCCATTTGATAGGTATCCCAATAACTGGAACATCAGTAAATCCTGCAAGAAGTCTGGGTCCGGCAGTATTTGTTGGCGGAGAAGCTATAAATCAATTATGGCTATTCTGGGTAGCCCCAATAATTGGTGGAATAATTGCCGCGATTGTATGGAAATATTTTTTAGAAAAAAAAGAATAAAATCAAAATAACAGAGATGGGCCCGGCAGGAGTTTAACATGTCAACAGGAGAAAAAATAGGTAAAATATCTCAAATTTCATTTGTTTGACATTTCTTTATAAAACTTATATAATACTTATTAGTTATAAGTATGGTTTATGGAGTGAAAATTTTAATGAAAAAGAACATTTTTAAAATTGGATTCATTTTATTCTTTCTTATTTTGTCATTTATCATTCCAGCAACAGTTGGATTTAATGTCAGAAGATCAAATATGGATTTTTCTTCTGAAGATTATAATTTTGAAAGACATCTATATTCTGAAATCTATGATTGTTATAATGTTAATGAGATACCTGATAGTATTGATTCCATTATTTTTGAAAATGATGTAAGTCTAGATATTCCAGAGACAGAGAACATTGTCAACTCAGAGAAATCACCTGAACCACTTAGTGATCCAAAGGATTCTCCATGGCCCATGTATTGTCATGACACAAGACATACCGGTCGTAGTGAATACAGCACGGCGAACAATCCTTTTGATGAGAAGTGGTGGTTTAAAACCACACATGAGAATGATTATTATTATACTCCTAATTTTTGTTTTATTAATATTGCAGATGATGAAACAATATATCTTACAGATGCTAATGGATGGATCTATGCTATTTACCCCAATGGAACCCTAAAATGGGAGTTTGATTGTACTGAAGGGTTTGATACAATTAAGAGTCATCCAGCCATCAGCAGTGATGAGACTATCTATGTGGGAACTGATTATGGTGATTTTTTTGCAATTTCCTCCAATGGGTCACTTAAGTGGAAATATAATCTTCCAGGTAAATCATATATAGCATCTAATCTTGCTATTGATGATGGAATAATCTATTTTGGCTCTCACAAGGATGGGTATCTAAATGCCTTTTATCCTAACGGCACAATTAAATGGAGATATAAATTAATTAGTGGTATTACTTGTTCATCACCTGCAATTGCTGTTGATGGAAAGATTTACATAGGAGATGATGCAGGGTATTTTTATTCTATAAATCCTAATGGTACCTTATACTGGAAGGTTAAATTACAAAAAAAGGCTTGTATACCTCATTCACCTTCTATTGGAGATGATGGAACAATTTATATCGCAACTGAAGGTATTGGAGTTCCCAGTTATCTTTATGCAATAGATCCCAGTGATAGTTCCGAAAAATGGAAATATGAAATTGGCTCAGATTATCATGTTGTAAATCCTTCTCTAGGTGGGGATGGAACTATTTATGTTCTTGTTAATATAAATCCTCATACTAACCCTGAAACAAAACTTTATGCTATTAATCCCGATGGCTCAGAAAAATGGACTCGTGAACTTGGTAGTAAACGCACTACTGACTATTCGGAACCTGTTATTTCCGCAGATGGAATAATCTATGTTGCTTCTGGTGCAAATTGTGATGATAATAAAAATTGTCTCTATGCTTTTAATCCTGAT
>SMTZ1_10013700_pt1 | contig 12132 bp, 16 predicted proteins | sample DeeMarSWOR136_30_FD_25667 | JGI IMG/M metagenome (IMG submission 25667) | reverse complement strand
CTGCTTCTGCCGCATGTCAAGGTTTCCCTGGCAGAGAGGGCATGCAGTAACAATTATTTCCGCACCGACCTCTCTTGCATTGGAAAGTATTTTTTTGCATAACTCAAACGATATATCCTGGTTTGTTATTGAATAAGCAGCCCCGCAGCATTTTGTCTTTGAATTCCACTCCAACACGCTGGCACCCATTGCTTTAAGGAGATTCGCCTGTAACATCAGGGGGGCGTGTGAAAACGCAGCCGTAGTAACAAACCGCCTTCAAACCATCAGGTTTCTTTTTTAATTTTTCTTTAATTAAATTTATATTTTCATTTAGATGGGTCAATGGGTGTATTATTTTAATTTTTTTAATTGCAGCATCGTATTTTACATCGGCTGCTTCCTCTGCCTTTTTCCTCTGCTCTTTATCGTTTTTCAGATCATAATGCGCGGACTCAAATCTTGAATAGCATCCCATGCAGGGGATAATTAATTCCTTAAGTCCCTGTTCCTTTGCAAGAGACAGGTTTTTAAGTGCTAAAGCATCTGCAAGAAGAAGTGATGAACTGTGTGCCGGAGACGAGCCGCAGCATAAATAATCCTTTAATTCTTGCAGGTTTATACCTAACGCTTCATAGACCTTTTTTACAGACATGTCATATTCCTTTGCGGTTCCCCTGGCGGAACACCCGGAGTAGTATCCTCTGGTAATCATTTTATTAATTTATTATTCGTGATTTTCCGATTTAATTTCGCTTATATTTTTATTAGATTTTTTGGAATTTTATCCCTTTTTATAGATGTTATCGTGATGGTCGTAATCAATAAATTTCACAACCTTTTCTTGTTCATATATTTTGAAAACCAAAACATACGAGCCGATTTGCACTCTCCGCCTGTTCTTTAGTTTATTGCTCAGCGGCTTATAATGATGTGGATTTTCTACAATTTCATCCATCTTTCCCTTAATCCCGTTCCATTGTTTCCTGTCTTTCTTGTACACCTTTCGCAATACTACCTTTAATTTCCTCCCGATTCCTGGTTTGTATGTCATTCTTGTTCTATCTCGGCTATCAAATCATCCATTGAACCATAAGTCTGGAATTCATCTTCTTTCTCAATCTGTTTCAATTTTTCAATATACTCTACTCTCACCTCCGGCTCTTTTCTTAATTCATGAATTTCTATTTCCATTGTTTTCAGCCGATGATTCATCTCCTGCAAAAGAGCATACATCTGGTTGTGAGTTATGGTTTCCATAATTATAATTTATATTTTGATTTATAAATGAAATTTTTTTAATAATTTTTTGGTTTCATTTTGTTTTGAATTTTTTGATATTTTATTATTTTCATTTAAATTACTTCTCATCCCTCTCTTCAATTTCCCTCACCCTCCTGAATATTTCCCTTGCTGCTTTCGCATTCCCTGACTTATGAGGAAGCAGACCCATTTTCCCTTTCAGCATTAACGGGAGACCGAACTCAATGTCCTGGAACAAATTCCCTGATTTTATTTTATATTTCATAAGCATTCCAAGTTCATAAAGCTGCCCGTAGTTTTCCACGGTTTCAAGAAATGCCCTGTTAAAGATAACATTCGCATGCTTCCCTGCTCTTTTATCTTTTTGAATCTCTATTCTCAGCGCATCCATGACCTTTGCAATATCAATCCCATTGGGACAGCGGGCATTGCAGGTGAAACACGAAACACACTGCCAGATGTCTTCATCAACATTAAGACCAAGGTTAATTTTCCTCAAGACCCTTCTCGGGTTGAAATCCCGGATTTGAGAGACAGGACAGCCCGCGGTGCATGTTCCGCAGTTATAGCATTTAAGCAGTTCACCGCCTGTTTTTTTGATTATCCTGTTTTTTAATTCATCGTCCCGGAATAGTTTAATGGTTTGATTCATGTTTATTTTGATATTATTTTATATTTTAATTAATTTTAAATATTCTGGATGTTATTGAACTCAATAATTTTTTCTGCTTCATCAAAAGTTATTCTGAATAACGGAAATATATCCATTCTTCCAAGTAATGGAGGTACCTCTTCTATAAGTGCCCATGCAATTCTCACCTCTAATTCAATACCCTTAAGTATCATCTTAACTTTTTTGATTATATATGGGACGCCACTACCTGATATGCCCTTCATTTCCATGACTTTACTTGAATCCTCTTTAAAGCCCAATGCTCTGCCGAATCTGAATGGAATCAGTGTTATATCTGCGCCCGAATCTATATACCTCGGAACTTCCACCTTATAGTTGTCAACTTCTAATATCACCTCTGCAACGGGTCTATGGACCGTTCCTATCGGAGATTTTTCCCTTTGATATTTGAATGTAATCATAGCACCATCACCTCTTCTTCTGGTATTTTTGCAACAAGGGGTGTTTTGTCAGGATATCTTTCTCTTGTTCTCCGGAGCATATTTTCTATGTCCTTGCCGTCTTCTACGACCTCCCCATCTATCATTATTATGTACTCCCCTTTATATCTTGACTTTTCAAGTGCCGTAAATGCGTTAAAGTTTTTTGTCATAATAATAATTAGATATTTATTTTAATTTATTTTAATTTATTTTAATTTTTTTAATTTCAATGGATTGGGACCCAATTTTTTCAATTCCTCCGTAAATTCGGAAACAACATCTGCAAACCTCTGTCCTTCCGAAGCAGATACCCATTCAAGCCGCACCCTTTCCGGCTCAAGACCCGCGTCTTTAACTAATTCCTTAACGCCTTTACCATCCCTGATTCTGCTCTGAGCATGCACATTCCCGCTGATGTAATGGCAGTCGTTGATATGGCACCCTCCGACTAAAACGCCGTCTGCGATACGCCTGCATTGTCAGCTCCTGCATAAGAGCACCAGTTGCATAAAAACCCGATAATTCTCGGCTCGTCTTTCGGGAGTTCCTCAAGTGCCGCTTTTATCATAGCAGTTATCTGGTTCACGGTAAAGTTTTTCATGGTTATTGCATTTACAGGGCATACCGCCGCACATGTTCCACAGCCCTTGCAGAGCAGCGGATTTGATTCCGCGACATGTTTTTCCTCTTTACGGTTCATGCTTAAGGCACCATAAGGACATACAACAATACAATTCCCGCAGGCGATACATTTTTCAGCATCAATTTCAGAGGATATCGCCTCTGTTTTTACAAAACCTTTGGTAAGAGGGATGGATGCTCTTGCGGCAGCACCAAGGGCTTGTGAAATGCTCTCGTCAATTAGTTTTGGAGAATGAGCCATCCCGCACAAAAAGATGCCGTCGGTTGCAAAATCCACGGGGCGAAGCTTTGCATGGGCTTCAAGAAAGAAGCCGCTCTGCGTGAGGGGAACTTTAAGCAATTCGGATACATTTTTTGCATCTTCCTGCGGGATAACCGCCGCGCTTAATACTAATAAATCAGGATTTAATTCAATATTTCCCCCAAGATACCTGTCTTCAACAGTCACTTTAATTTTCCCGCTTTCAAGTTCTACTTCCGGCTGACTTTCCTTTTTGTAGTGAATAAATATAACTCCTTTTTCTCTTGCGCGCTTGTAGTACTTTTCATGTAACCCATAAGTTCTTATGTCCCTATAAAGCACAAAAATATGTGCATCGGGATTTTTTTCTTTAACCTTCAGAGCGTTCTTGATTGCAGAAGTGCAGCAGATTCTTGAGCAGTACGGTCTTTCATCATTTCTTGAGCCGACGCATTGAATCATAACAATATTTTTTATATTTTTATTGAACTCCCCTCCATATAATTTTTCTCCGAATTCAAGCTGCGTTAAAATCCTTTCATCCTTGCCGTACATGAATTCTTCCGGCTTGTACTCGCGAGCTCCAGTTGCAACAATTATAACTCCTGCTTTGAACTCATCACCATTTTCGGTTTTTATTGTAAAGTCGCCGATGCAGCCGTCAATTGACTTGATTTTTGTATTTTTATAAACATTAATTAATTTATTTTTATTTATTTTTTCAATTAAATTTTTTAAATATTCCCCTACATTGGAATTTTCAAGAGTGTAATGAATTTTATTTAAATTCCCACCCAATTCCGGTTCGCGTTCAACAACAGATACATTGTAGCCCTGCTCTGCTATTTCAAGTGCGGCATTCATCCCGGAAATTCCGCCGCCCATTACAAGTGCTGATTTAACGACTTCTGAATAAGTGGTTTTCAGAGGCACCGCAAGTTTCACTTTTGCAGCCGCCATTTTTACCATATCTCTTGCCTTCTCTGTTGCCTTCTCAGGTTCGTGTGAATGCACCCATGAGCAGTGGTCTCTTATGTTTGCCATCTCAAAAAGATACGGGTTTAACCCTGCTTCCTGTAGTGTGTCCCTGAAAAGCGGTTCATGCGTTCTGGGAGTGCATGCTGCAACAACAACCCTGTTTAGATTATGCTTTTTTACTGCTTCCTTTATCTTCTCCTGCGTATCCTGTGAGCAGGAATATGTATTTTCCGCTGCATACACAACTCCTGGAAGCGTTTTTGCATATTCTGCAACAGTTGGGACATTAACAACCGCACCGATATTTATGCCGCAGTGGCAGACGAATACTCCAATCCTGGGTTCATCGCCTATTTCAAGTTCGGGAGGGTATTTTTTTTCCGTAACCAATTCACCCCTTGAATCACAAAGAAGTGCCATTGCCTTTGATGCAGCACCTGACGCCTGTGTCACGGTTTCGGGAATATCCTTTGGACCTGAAAAAGCACCGCAGACATAAATTCCTTCTTTATTTGTTTCAATGGGTGATGTTTCGGATGTCTCGCAAAAATTATAATCATTTAATTTAATTCCGATTTTATTGGAAATTTTTTTATAATTTTTTGGAGGACATAAACCGACCGCCAAAACCAGCAGGTCAACTTCCCCTGTTTCTATTTTCCCATCCTCGGATTCATAATTTAATATTAAATTTTTTGTTCCCGGATCCTGCTCAACAGAAGGGATAGCCCTGTGATATTTAATGCCACTGGTTTTTGCTCTTTCAATGTACTGGTCAAAGTCCTTTCCATAAGAGCGCATGTCAATGTAGAAAATACTGCATTCAACATCCTGGTGTTCCTTTACAATTACTGCCTCCTTTGTTGTGTACATGCAGCAGACAGATGAGCAGTATTCCCTCTCCTCGTCTCTTGAGCCGACGCAGTGAATGAACCCGATTTTTTTCGGTTCTTTCCCGTCGGAAGGTCTCCTGATAATCCCTCCCGAAGGACCCGAAGCACACATCATTCTTTCAAATTCAATGCTTGTTACAACATTCTCATACTTTCCGTAACCGTATTCATATTTCTTTTCAGCATCAAATTCATCAAAACCCCGGGAGAGTATAACTGAGCCAACACTGATTTCCATTTCCTCGTCCTTTTGATTAAAATCAATCGCTTTTGCGGCGCATACTTCCAGACATTTCTGAGAGCATTTCCCGCGGCTTAAAAAAAGGCATTGTTCACCATCAACAATGTATTTCAAAGGAACTGCCTGTGCAAATGGAATGTAAATCGCGCTTCTCTTCTTTAATCCCTCATCATATTCATTAGGAAAGCGGTCCTTTAGAACGCATGCTCCGGCACACAAACCGCAGCCAACGCAGGCATTGGTCACATACCTTGCTTTTTTATTGACGTTTACTTTGAAATTACCTGCCGCACCTGTTACACTTTCCACCTCAGCGTTGGTTACGAGTTCAATATTTGGGTGTCTTCCGACATCCACGAGTTTCGGCGAGAGGATACACATTGAGCAGTCGTTTGTCGGGAATGTCTTGTCAAGCTGTGCCATTGCACCTCCTATGCAGGGGCTTTTCTCAACAAGATAGACCTTGAACCCGGATTCTGCTAAATCAAGGGATGCCTGGACACCTGCAATTCCGCCGCCTACAACCATTACCGATCCGATTGTTTTTTTACTCATAATTAATTTTAATTAATTTTAATTAATTCTACATGATTTATTATTATTAATTGTTATGGATTATAAATTAAATTTCAAAATAAATAATTATAATAATTAAGTTTATTTAAATTAGTATTTCATAATAACGGCTGTTCTCTTTCTCTGCTATAACTTTTCACGCAATACATAAAATAAAAATTGCCGTACCTTCAAACAGTTATCATAGAAGCCATAGAAGCCGGCTAAACTAAATTGCTTTTAAATTTACCGCTGCAGGTCCTCTTTCTCCTTCCCGGGTATCAAATTCCACGCGGTCTTTGTCTTTAATATAACCTTTAGAAATCCCGGTTTTATGAACAAAAATGTCTCCACCTTCGTCCTGTTCAATAAAACCAAAGCCCCTGGTAGCATTAAAGAACTTTACAGTTCCTGTTGGCATTATGTTTTTTTATTTTTATTATTTGTTTTTTTAAATAGTTTATTGTCAGATATTCTGATATGTAATCCAGATCAATTTTAATTTACATTTCACAAATAATGAAATCTCTTCTTCTATTTTTTCCTTTGTTGTGTTAAGTTACACGCAATAAAATATATACTCCTAAAAGATATTTACGGGCAATGCTCGGCATTAAATTGCTTTTACATTTACGGCATTAAGCCCTCTTTCTCCTTCCTGGGTATCAAATTCCACGCGGTCTCCGTCTTTAATATAACCTTTAGAAATCCCGGTTTTATGAACAAAAATGTCTCCACCTTCGTCCTGTTCAATAAAACCAAAGCCCTTGGTAGTATTAAAGAACTTTACAGTTCCTGTTGGCATTGTATTTTTTAATATTGTTTTTATTTAATAGTTTATTGTTATATATTAGAAATGAAAATATAATAAAGAAAATAATAAAGAAAAATTGAAAAATTGAAAATAAGTAATAATCTGTCCGTCATTGAAACAAATGTTGACGACTGCACCCCTGAAATGCTTTCATTTTTAATGGAAAAGATAATGGACGAAGGCGCCTGCGATATTCACATCGTTCCCTGCATCATGAAAAAGGGACGGATGGGGCATTTAATTCGCGTGCTTACCAATGATCCCAAAAGATTTGCGGAAATTTTGATGAAAGAAACAGGAACTCTCGGTGTGAGAGAAATTCCTGTTGCGCACCGCTATGAAGCCGGAAGGGAAGTAAAGAAAATTAAAATTAAAATTTCGGGAAGCGAAGAGGAAATAAGCGTTAAAACAGGAGAATACGGGCAAAAGCCGGAATTTGAAGATGTCAGGCGAATTGCTAAAAAGTACAAAATGAGTTACAAAGAAGTGCTGGAGTTGGTTGATTGAAAAATTGATAAGCAGCACCGTTAACTTATAGTTGATGCCATAACAAATCAACCGAAAATAAATTATAAAATTAAATCCGGGGGGATATAATAAAATTAAAATTATAAGAATTCATCAAAAAATTGTTTGTGTAATCTGGTTTTATGTTATTTCCTGATTTTGGTTGATTATATCTTTTTGTTTATTTATCCTCATTTTTTCGGTCGGGATCCAGCCATACCCTTTTTAACAAAAAGATAAGACCAATTATGATGATAATAGCGAGAGAGACGATACCACTGTTTGTTATTAAAATCAGAAATAGGAACACAATGATTAAAAAAACCATTTCTTTAATTAGCGTCCTCCAATTATTTGAATTCCACATAATATAAGCAACTATAAGAAAGATAATACCTATCAGTAAAATAGGAAAGCTGATGTAAAAGAATCCCCCTGCTAGCTCGCAATCTTCGGATGATTGGTGCCCCCAATGGTTGTTAGCGCTCTCATCACATCGCTCCCAGAGTGTTCTAACGCTTATAAACAAGAAAAAGAATCCAAATGAAAAATTAGAGAAACCAATGATTGCACAAATAATCGGAACCACGCGTATAAGTATTCCTATCCTTCCTGTTAGTTCATCTGCCATGGTTTTGACTTCCAAATTTAAAATTAATTATTACATATAGGAATTCAAAGTATAAAAAGTAAAATCATCAAAATTAAAAAGGTAAAATATTCCAATGAAAATAAATCACAGGACTGTGACAGAGAAAAATCATTTCTTCATGAAAGCTAAAATTCCACCTGCGATACCAAGAATAGAACCGCCAATACTTATGATACTCCCAACACCTATGATGACCAAATTTATTATAGAAAATAAAAGTACTAATTTAGCAGCTGTTTTTTCTTGCCCATCCTTTCTCATTTGAGTCGAACCATAAACAATTATCAAACCAGTGATAAGTCCTATAAGCGTATCAAAGAGAGGGGGTTGATATGTCTCTTGGCCACCATAATATTTTAATGCTAAAGATTGTTCTGGACTTATTGGGAATGCTAATACTAAAATACTTGCAAGAATTATTAAAATCCCTGCAATTAAGGAAACCATAAAACCAAGTTTTGCTACCCTGTTAGTATATTAGCATTAAATATAAAAAAAGGGTTATAAATTTTTCATAAAATTTAAATATTCTACAATGCTTCTCTAACGCATATTTTTTTTAGTTCGTTGTCCGATACTTTTTCGCAAATGGACACATTCTGGTTTTCTTTGGCAACTATCGTAATGCACATGTCTTTCCCTCTCGCATCTGATGTCTTCTCTTCACAGATTGACACATCTTGGTTTGCACTGGCAATCAATCCGATACACCCATCTTTCACTCCCGAATCTGATATTTTCTCGCATAGGGATATATCTTTTTTTATTCCGGCAATATCTTTAATACAGAAATCTCTGTCCTTGTTTGATATCTTTTCACAGATAGACGCGTCTTGTTTCCGTCTGGCAACCCCTCTAATACAATAATCTTTTCCATAGATACCACCGGTATCTGACATTTTCTCGCATATAGAGACATCTTGTTTTACTTCAGCAACATCAAGAAAACAATTATCCCTCGTTTCCGTGCTTGATATTTTTTCACATAGAGAAGCATCTTGTTTTACTTCAGCAACCCCCCGGATACAATAACCTTTCTGAGGGGAAGCACCTAATATTTTTTCACATAGAGATACATCTCGTTTTGCAATAGCAACCTGACTAATGCAAGCATTTTTATCATAAGAATTTGACGCGTTCTCGCATATAGAGATATCTTGTTTTTCTTCTGTTACCGTTTTTTCTATAATTGATTCTGATTCCTCAGTTTTTTGTTTAGAGTTTTCCACAATTGGTTCTGTTGAAAGTTCATCATATTTAAATCCCTTCTGTTTACCTGCCTTTATACATGCATCCCTATTAATGCCTTCTTTCATCTCTGTGCAAACTGAATAATCACCTGTAGCTTTTGCATAAGACGCGTAACAGGGATTTGCATCATCAGATGACAAGTATTTACTACAATATGATGGTTCTTTAACTTCCACCACCACAATAGAAACACAGTAATAAGGTGCGTAAGGCGCCTTAAACTCATTCTTCTGAATCATATTATCACATATAGAAATATCCTTTTTGTTTTTTGCTACCTCAATTATACATTCATCTCTTTCAGTTAATCCATTTATCCCATATTTTTCTACTGTAAATGTGGAATTTATGTTTAAACAGTCTTCTGTAGAATAGTTGTTGTATTTTAGTTTTGTGTGGGTTTCATTTCCCATACACCCCGAAATAACAATTAATCCAATTAGGAGCAATCCCACAAGAGCCAAATGCCTTAAATTTTTTGTTTTCATTTTATATCTCTTAATTTTATTTGTTTAATAAATATTTAAATTCTAAATGCTTCCGTAGTCAACTGTAGTCAATTACGTATAACGAGATCACTTAACTTATGTTCCCCCACACTTATCTTTAAATTAACCTCGCTCTTATATTCTTATCACTAATTTAAATTTTACTTAATTTTAAATTTTATATTAATAACAAACACGGGCGGATTCATTTAACCATGCAGGTACTAATTATTAATTTTATTTCTAAATGGTTGTGCCGTGTACTATAAATTTAAATTTTAATTCTCATTTATAATCTTTTCATCAGATCTCTAATGTTTCTTATATCCGATTCAATTTTCTTGATTTTTTCCGATGCCTTTGATTCCACATAATTCTCGCCGCATAAAGGACACATAAAATTACTTTCCATCGCGCAGTCAAGAGTAACCCTGTCGCAGGAGCACACGAGCCATACATTGCTCTCTTCATGTTCCAGGTTATTTCTTAAATTCAATAAATGAAAATTCAGGTATTCATTCACATAATCCGCTGCTTTATCTTCTCTTCTCTTCCAGATGTATGTGTACCAGCCCGTTTCTTTATTCTTTGCCCTCCTGTAAGTCACAAGATCGAATTCATGCAGTTCATTTAATAATTTCCTTATGGTAACAACCTTAACATCCAGTTCTTCTGCGATATCGTTATCATATCTCCAATCAGAAAGCCGTTCAAGAACATCTATGACACCAACTCTTTTTTCAATTTCATGCTCTTTGTATTCTATTTCATTAAAGTTATCTGTTAAAATATTTTTAAAAATTTCACCGTTCATTATTATATATTGGAATTCAAAGTTTAAATAATGATTAAAGATTTATTTTTTTCTGGGTTAAAATTAGATTAAAATTTGGTGAAATTTAATATTTAATTATGTACTCAAAAATACTTGACATTTCAAAAAGGCGGGGAATCGTCTATCCCTCTTATGAAATTTACGGCGGCGTATCCGGCTTTTACGACTACGGTCCCGTTGGAAAACTGATAAAAAATAATATTGAAAATTTAATCAGGAATCATTATCTGATTGATGAGAACTGCTTTGAGATTGAATGCCCGACGCTCTCGCCAAAGGTCGCCAAAGGATATATGGGTTGCTTCAGGGCATATTGAAAATTTCACTGACTTAATTACCGAATGCACGAAATGCGGCGAGCCGTACAGGGCAGACCACCTGATTGAAGCGGACCTGAAAATTTGCTGCGACGGTTTCAATTTGACGCAGATCCAGGAACTTCTTGATGAGAACGACATCCGCTGCCCGAAGTGCAGGGGAAATCTTGATAAAATTTATGATTACAATTTAATGTTTAAGACATTCGTCGGTCCGGGGAAATACAAGCTTGAATCGTACCTGAGAGCTGAAACCGCCCAGGGGACTTTTATTTCATTCAGGCGGCTGTGGGAAATAGGAAGAAGAAAACTGCCGCTGGGGGTTTTCCAGATAGGTCATTCATTCAGGAATGAAATCTCGCCGAGGCAGGGCATGATACGCCTGCGGGAATTCAACCAGTGCGAAGTCCAGTTCTTTGTTGAGCCGGGAAAGAAGGAGACCGAAAAATTTAATAAAAATAAAATTTCCGAAATTAATGTTAAAATTCTCACAAAGGATGATTCGGAAATTGAGATGACTCTCGGTGAAGCATACTCGCAAGGAATTATCAAAATACAGATGATTGCATATTTTCTTGGAATTTCACTGCAATTATTTGAAAAAATCGGGATTAACCCAAAAAAACTGCGGCTGAGGCAGCATAAGGATGACGAGCGTGCTTTTTACTCGTCAGATACATGGGACATTGAATGTATAAGCGAGGCATTCGGGAGAATTGAACTTGTCGGGATCTCGGACAGGACGGATTACGATTTAACTTCGCACCAGAAATTAAGCAAGCAGGACATGACAGTAAACATTGAAGGTAACAAATTCATCCCGCATGTTATTGAAATTGCTTATGGAATTGACAGACCTTTCTACTGCGTTCTTGAGTCATCAATCGCCGAGGATGAACGGGGAATTTATTTTTCATTTCCGGAAGATGTTGCACCTTATAAGGTGTCTACGGCATTCCTGAAAAGGCACAGGAATTTTACGAATTATTGAAAAACAATAAAATTCACGGGTTCTATGATGCGGCGGGAAGCATCGGGAGAAGGTATGCAAGGGCTGATGAAATCGGGATCCCGTACTGCGTGACAATTGACCACCAGACACTTGAAGACGGAACAGTGACTTTGAGGAAGAGAGACACAAAGGAACAGGAGAGGTATAAGTTTGATGATTTGATTGGAATTTTAAATGTTTAAAAAGATTCCTGTAAAAGCCAGATGCAGCACAACGAAAAAATGAATCTTAAAAATATGAATGTGAAATTAAAATTATGGATTGAAAAAGACAATGAGGCGGTATTTGGAGACGGCAGGTACGAATTGCTGAATCTTATTGACAGAACCGGCTCCATGAACAAAGCCG
>SMTZ1_10011190_pt1 | contig 12132 bp, 10 predicted proteins | sample DeeMarSWOR136_30_FD_25667 | JGI IMG/M metagenome (IMG submission 25667) | reverse complement strand
TCTGTGGCAGTAACAAGGCGAACTCGTCGCCTCCGTATTTGGCCACGAGATCTATCTCCCTGCAGTTTTGTGTTATGATCCGTGCGATATCTCTGAGCGCCCTGCTCCCGGAGAGGTGCCCGTTTTTATCGTTGTAATCCTTGAGATTATCAACATCCAGCATGAGAAATGAAAAGACTTGGTCGAATCGCATGGCCCGCTTCATCTCCAGCTTGATCGACTTTATGAGAAATCTGAAGTTGTAAACACCTGTCAAACCGTCGGTTATCGATTCTACTTCTAATTTCTTATAGAGCAAATAATTCTCGAATGCGATCGCTGCCTGGTTTGCGATAAGTGTCAGCAGGTGAATGTCATCATCCGTGAAACGACGGCCCGATTGATCGTTTATGGCCACTATGATGCCGAAAAGAGAGCTCTTTGCCATCAGCGGTGAAGATATCACCGAACTACACGTATCCAATTCCCCCAAAAACTCGTTTGCGAGGAGCGAGAGGTCGAGAGAGAATACCTTCTCTGCCGATCGTGCCGATTCCATTTCTCTCCGCAGCCAGTTCAGGATACCGGTAGACTCCGGCATATCCTCAACGGTAATCTTTCTCACCCTGTCCTGCTGTTCTGCCGCGTATTTGACGATCCTGTGGTTCTCCAGGAAGATCATGAAGACCTTACTGGTTGGGAGGAGGTCGAGCGCACTGTCGAGTATCTTATGAAATATAATACGATTATCCTTCCCCGAGCTTATCAGGCTGGTAATCTCGGCGAAGGTCCTGAAAAGAATATCCTTTTCGTCAGTCGTGTGAACCATCATTAAACCTGTAAGTTATATAAATCCAGATAATTTACTGCAAAAGGTATGCCACGGCCGGAGGTCTCGGAATGATGTCCCGATGGAGGATCGTTATCGGGGCGGTGGGCTTTGCCGCCTTTCTTTCGATATTTCTCTTATGTCCTTGATATTTTTATAAATAAAGTATGCCAGGACAACTGCACAGATCGCAATGATCGTGGGGATGGCGTAACGGATAGGGGGCGTGGCAGTTTGAAACCGGTAGTGGAAGAGCCTCAAGGCTACCGAGAAGAGTATGCAGAGGAAGATAAATAGCACAATTTTTACCACCATAACGGTAAATGATGCGTAATAATACTCTCTCTGCCGTTTCATTCTCTCCCGTATCGGTGAGCGAAATCTCCTCCGATTCGGTTGCCGCAGGCGCATGATCATTCCATGTCCTCCGTCTCTATCTCCTCGTAGTCTGCGTCTTCGATGATCTGGTCAGTCAGTTCCTTGTATGTTTTTTCGTCACCCTTGCCTTGATCGCCGGTCTTTACCGATGCCTTGTGTATGCCCGAAGTCAACCATTTGGAGAGAAGTTTTAGGGCGTAATAGATAAGAACGACTATCAGAATAATTCGAAAGAGCACCAAGAGTATCCTCACCACATTCCCCTTCCCACCGTCTAACGTGTTACGGCGAAACGTCCGGCTACGTGTTCGGTCCGACCGTCGTTCCGAAAGAGTTTAATACGGTACAGGTAAACTCCAGAGGCGACGTTACCGACGTGGGGAAAGATCGTACTGCACCGGAGGCAATTCAAACCTGTGTTCAACGGATTACCGTATCCGGGACCGATGTGTGCAGTTCCCATGCATTCACCTTCCAGGGTGTAGAGCTCCAGTATGAGGTTCGCTTCACTCGCCAGATTGATGCAGAAGGATGCGTCTGCGAAGGATGTCTGTATCGGATTCGGCTGGAAGGTGTGCCCAATGAGCACCTCCACACCGCCCTCAACGATGAAGCTCTCCACAACTGAATTGTTGCCGGGCTCCTCCTCGAAGCCGTCAACGGACAGTGTGGCATTGATACGATTCTGTCCTGCAAATCCCCCGTCGAGAGTCAGCACGATCTCGGTCACTTCCGCCTGGAGCAGGTCGGGCCAAGGGATTCCACCGGCATAGAGTATCTGTATCCCGGAACGGTTTTCGAGTGTGACTGTTAGAGAGAGGCTGCTGCCTGAAGGTTGTGCGGTGCTTCCTATATTTCGAACACCGACTGTCACGGAGAGACTATCTCCGATCTCAAATCTCCTCCTTCCCGTCAGCCAGTTCCCTCTGAGATAAAATAAAATATCTGACGGATAGAGGGCGACCTCGGGAGAGGCATCCGAGAAGCGGGCCAATGTACCGACCAGCAGCTTCGTCATCCTCTCTACCTGTTCGAAGTCCACGAATCCGAACGTATCTCGTACCGTATGGTAGTACGGGTATATAATCGAGCCGTCCTCCCCCATTACTTCCGATAATGTGATGGCAGGGATTTGTTGATTCCAGAAAGGGGTGTGGTCTGCGATTACAGGACCGGGTTTCAAAACGAGAATGGGGAAATCAGGATCTATCCTCTCTCGATTTTCTTCCACCATATCCGCGATCCATCCCGATCGGTAATCCGACATCACGGTTCCACCAGGATTGCCAGTGGTGGGATATCCAATCATATCGACATTCAATACACCGAGTATCTCTTCACCGTAGAGCGCATCGTATCTCTCCACGAAATCTATACTGCCAAGCCAGCCGAGTTCCTCGGCGGAGAAGAGAACGAAGAGGATGTCAAACGGGAGATCTGAAGCCGCTAAGATACGGGCCCCTTCCATGACCGCTGCAACACCGGTTGCGTTGTCGTTTGCACCTGGTGCCGGCCATACCTGCCAGTTTTCAGTCCACCCCTCGGTGCGTAATCCGATCGCATCGTAGTGAGCAGTTACCAGCACAACACCAGAAGCCTCACCGGTGCCGATCAGGCGGGCGACGATATTCTCTGCGACGAACGTACTGTCTTCATCGTAGATGCCCCCCTCGGCGGTGAACTGGAGCCGATCGGCGGTCTCACCCGTATACCTCTCGAGGCGGGCGGCGAGGGAGTCGGCCATCACTGATAGCTCGTTCTCTCTGAATGTGAACCTGCTCCGGAGTTCGGAAGTGACCGGATCCCGTGAAAGAAAGCTCACCAAGGCTTCGAGCGAATCCCTGCTGATCTCCTGCAAAGCTCTGCTCAATGCCGTCGTGTTCCCCCGCGAGAGGGTGGCACCGTATACATCAATCGGCTTTTGATTGAAAACGAGTATGGGAAGGAGAAAAAGTGCAAACTTGAATTTCAAAAATTCCCCCTTTTCACATTCGTAGCCGGCACGCCGATCGGGTCATACCCGTAGTAACTGTCAGTGTTCTTCATCGGAGTTCTATGTTGGCGCGCCCGAGAGGATTCGAACCTCCGACACCCGGCTCCGGAGGCCGGTGCTCTATCCAGCTGAGCTACGGGCGCGCTTTCTTCCTTCGAGAAGTTCGGTGGCGAGTTCCTCTCTCAGTTTTCCCTTCCCTCCAAGCATCCTTGCTATCTCGACGACTCTCACAGCACCAGTCAAGACGGTGGCTGATGTGGCGGTCCTTCCTCCCCTGACCCGTTTCTTCACCATGATATGCTGGCTTGCCCTCGCAGCAACCTGTGGAAGATGAGTGATACAGACGATCTGGTATCTCCCTGCTAATTCGCTTAACCTCTCCGCCACCACGGCACCGAGGTCGGCACCGAGACCGGTGTCTATCTCATCGAAGATCAGGGTTGGAATTCCCTTCTCCTCGATCTGGAGCTTTTTGAGGACCAGGGTGATTCTGGAAAGCTCACCGCCCGAAGCGACTTCAGCGAGTGGGTGTATCGTTTCACCTACATTCGTTCGTATCTTGAACTCTACCTGGTCCCACCCTCTCGGGTTTAAATGTATCTCGTCATCCGTGCCCGTGAAAGTGCTATTTTTCAACCTATCGATATCCGTCTGGAAGAGTGCTCCTTTCATCCCCAACTTGATGAACTCTCCAGTCACTTCCCTATCGAGGGCTCTGGCGCTTCGCTTCCGCCTCCGGCTCAGATCTTCGAGGAGGGGAAGGAGCCCTCTCTTTACCTCTTCCATCTCTCTGTTCGTTTCGACGATCTCATCCGATCCATCGGTCAACGATCTCAGTATCCGCTGTATCTCTTCCCTTCTCTGGAGCAATCCGTCATAATCGAGACCGTGTTTGCGACAGGCTCTCTGTATCGCTGCCGACCTCTCATGCAGCATTTCGAGGTCGCCCGGGTCTTCCTGGATCTCACCGAGGGATCGGCCGATTGCCCTGACTAATTCCTGTAACGATATACGAGTCTCCTTGAGGCCCGATATTGCCTCCTTCCAGGATTCATCAAATGGGGTGAGCGATTCTATGGACATCTCCACACCGGCGATCTTTTCTAAGATCGATCCATCTTCCTCACTGAGAAGGGTCCGAGCGCCTTCGAGGCTGGAGATAAACTTGTGTACATTCTCCATGCGTTTGATGCGTTTCTCCAGATTCTTGTCCGTATCCGGATCGAGCTTGAGTCCGTCGAGCTCTCGGAGCTGGAAGCGCAAGTAGTCCTCCTGTTTTCGATGTTCCTCAGCCTCGGCAACGAGGTGTTGTAATCGATCCGAGAGATCTTTGTAGCGCTCGATTTTTTTCATACATTCATCCAGCAGCTCTCCGTAATCGCCGCGTGTATCGAGATAGACGATGTGTTTTGCCGGATCGAGGAGCTCCTGCTGCCGATGCTGACCGTGAAGTTCCAGGAGTGACTGGGCCGTTTCCTGGGCAGTGGCTATGGTAGTAAGTGTCCCGTTTATCCAGATCCGGCTCTTCCCGCCTGCGGTAAATTCACGCTTCATCGAAACGAGCTCCTCATCCTGCTCCATCCCGAGATCCTCTCTGAGCGGCCATGTTGGGGGAACGGAGAATATACCTTCAACGGTCAAACGTTCCGTCCCGCGACGGAGGAGCGACCTCCTCGCCCTGCTGCCCGAGAGAAGGTCCACGGCCGTCAGGATGATCGACTTTCCGGCTCCTGTCGATCCGGTGAGCACGTTCAAGCCTTCACCGAAAGGGATAACGGCGTCTTCGACGACAGCGAGGTTTTGAATGATGAGCTTCTGGAGCATTTTATTTCCAGCAAGAGATGATTAGTGTTCCCTCAATACACCGCCCCACCGTAACTTCCTGCGAACGAGGTCGTAGAAATTGTAGCCTTCGGTAACAATGAGTTTTGTTACTTTTAGGCATCTCCTGAACACGATTCGCTCACCCTTGTGGATACCGCAGGCACGCTGACCGTCGATCGTCAGAAGGGTCTCCTGTCCCTCTTCAACCAATTCCACTACGAACGTTTCCTCGCTGCTGACCACCAGCGGCCTGACGGAGAGGGAGTGAGGGCAGAGAGGTGTGATAATGAATGCTTCGACACTTGTTGGATTGACAATAGGTCCTCCCGCAGCAAGGGAGTAAGCCGTCGAACCCGTCGGCGTTGAAACGATCACCCCATCGGCGAGGTACTCCCCTAGTTTGAGGCCGTCGATGGTGGTCTTCAAATGGATCACTCTGGAAACTCCGACACCATGGATAACGACATCGTTCAGCGCGCTGTACCTTTCGCGCACCGATCCCTCTTTTTCAATCGCTACCTCGAGCCTCATCCGTTCCTGGATCTCGTAACGATCGTGAAAGAGATCTTCAACCGCTCCTCTGGGATCGTCCTCGGTGAGAAATCCAAGACTCCTGACCTTTATACCGAGCAGCGGTATCTGATCCTCCTCCACCAGCGTGGCCGCTCTCAGCAATGTTCCGTCCCCACCCAAAGCCAATACTGCATGACACCCTCTGTAGGAATTGACCATTTTCACCCTGCCGGCAGGAAGGAGATCAACAGCTTCTTCGCTTCCAGCAATCTCCACTTCCGCAGGAATAACATCGAAAATCTGAGAAAGGACCTCACGGATTTCATGCTTCTTCACGTTGATGACAAAACCAACCTTTGTGATTTTCATCTGTCGCCTCCGAGATCCGCGGATTGCTGCTCCCGGATGATCTCTCGAACCTTTCTCGCAACGGCGTCCGATGAAAGACCGAACTCTGCCAGTAGATCCTCTCTCTTTCCATGCGGTATGAACCGATCGGGCAGCCCAATCCGTACCACATGATTCTGCAGGCCGTGCTCATCGAGGATTTCTCCGATGCCGTCACCGAATCCACCAATGACGGCGTTCTCCTCGATGGTTACGATGGGGTGACCTTTCTGAGCCAGGGAGAGAATGAGCTCACTGTCGAGTGGCTTGATGAATCGGGCATTCACGACATTCGCCTCCACTCCCGATCCGGCGAGTATGTTCGCAGCATCCATCGCGGTCTCCACCATGGTACCGACGGCGACGAGTGTAACGTCACTTCCCTCTCTCAGGAGTTCCCCCCTTCCGATCTCAATGGGTTTCAATTCATTGGAAAGTGCAACGCCGACAACCGCTCCCCTGGGAAAACGAATGGCTATGGGTCCGGCATCGTACTGAAGGGCGGTCAGCAGCATCTGCCTGAGCTCATCCTCGTCACGAGGTGTCATGAGCACTATTCCCGGAACGAGACGGAGATAGCTCAAGTCAAAGGAGCCGTGGTGCGTCGGACCATCCTCACCCACCACTCCCGCCCTGTCCAGGACGAGCCTCACGGGGAGCCTCTGCAGCGCAACATCGTGAATGATCTGATCAAAGCTCCTCTGGAGGAAGGTCGAGTATATTGCGACGAAGGGCTTCATCCCGGCACAGGCAAGGCCAGCAGCAAATGTGACGGCATGCTGTTCTGCTATTCCCACATCGTAGAAGCGGTCGGGAAACCGTTCCTCAAACACTGCGAGCCCCGTTCCCTCCTTCATCGCTGCCGTTATTGCCACCACTTTCTCGTCCTGCTCGGCAAGTTCAACGAGCGTTTTGCCAAATATCTTACTGTAGGTTTGTTTTTTCGAATTGATACGCGAGTTACCGGTTGTCTTATAAAAACTGCCGATCCCATGAAACCTCTCTGCATCTTTCTCAGCGAATGTGTAACCTTTACCCTTTCTCGTGACAACGTGGACGAGGATTGGACCGGGAACCTGTTTTATCTGAGTGAATGTTTCGACGAGCTGTTCGAGATCATGACCATCGAGTGGTCCCAAGTACCGGAACCCAAGCTCTTCGAAGAGAATGGTTGGGACAACGAGATTCTTGATACTTTCCTTTATTCTCCTGGCGAGCTTCCGTGCTCTTCCGCCGAGCGATGGGATCTTTCCGAGGAGCTCCCACACATCAGCCTCGAGCTGAAGGTAGAGCTTCCGGGTTGTAATCTTTGTCAAGTACCGGGAAAGGGCTCCGACATTTCTGGATATCGACATCTCGTTGTCGTTCAGGATGATGATAAATCGCTTCGTATTGAGGTGTCCTGCCTGATTGATACCCTCGAATGACATACCACCGGACAGTGCTCCGTCCCCCACCACACTGATGATAAAGTTACTCTCACCGTGCATATCTCGTGCGACGGCAAGCCCGAGGGCCGCAGAGATCGATGTACTTGCATGGCCGACCCCGAACGTGTCGTGTTCGCTTTCTGACATGCACGGAAAACCACTGATCCCACTCCGGGTGCGTATGTTGCGAAATTTTTCCTTCCGGCCGGTAATGATCTTGTGGGTGTAACTTTGATGACCCACGTCCCAGAGGATCTTATCCCGTGGTGAATCAAAGACGTAGTGAAGTGCCAGAGCAATCTCCACGCATCCGAGACTGGAGGCGAGATGTCCGCCCTGTGCCGATACGATTTCTATGATGTATCGGCGGATTTCGGCACTCAAAGCCTTCAGTTCATCGACCGAGAGGCGTTTGAGGTCCGCTGGAGTATGTATGCGGTCGAGCAACGTGTCCACTCTTCACCTCTCGCTACCGGTTACAACAGCAGGAATGCACCAAGAATACCAAGAGCTGCCCCGCTCAACACGTCGAAGGGCCTCAAATGGAGAACTCGAAGGTTCGCCTCTGATGATAGTTCACCTTCCATGTATATGCTCGACATAATCTTGTGCAGGACATCGACCTGCTTGCCTTTCTCCCCTTTGAGTCTCATCGTATCGTGTATAATTATAACACTATAGGTCGTAACAAGGGAAAAAAGTATCGATGAGATCCCGTACTTGATACCGACACCAGTCGACAGGGAACTGAAAACGGCCGAATGAAGGTTCGGCATTCCGCCGGCTTGAACGAACCTTGTGATGTTAAGTTTTTTATCGACAATAGAATAGAGTAATATCTTCAGACACTGCACGAGGAACCCACAGATGATGGGAATAAGGAAGATGTCTCGATATAAGATCTGCTTCAGCATTTCAGGATACTCGGTCTCTGATGTGTGCAAAGAGTCGCTGGAGGTACCCCTGGTCTCCGAGCCTCTGTATTCTGCTGATCGAATCGGTAATTAATCGCCTGGCTACCTCGCGGGCGTTTGAAACACCGCAGCTTGACGGATACGTGATTTTCCCCTTTTCTGAATCCTTCCGCAAGACTTTTCCGACCATTTCTTCGCTTCCCTCGAGGTCGAGGAGATCATCGACAACCTGGAATGCAAAGCCCACATCCCTGCCGATTTGGTAAAGTGCATCGAGGTTGCTCCGAGACACCTCTGCGAGGACCGCCCCAATAGCCATGGAAGCGGCAATCAATTCTGCGGTTTTTCTGGAGTGAATGAAGGTTACTCTCTCTCTAGTCGGCTCCTCCCCTTCACCCTCGATATCAGCAACCTGTCCGCCGACCAGGAAGAGCGAGCCAGCGGCCTGGGAGAGAATTTTAATGGCTTCGAGTACGGCACCTTCCGGGGCCTGACACCTCGTCAGAATGTCGAATGCGAGGGCATGAAGGGCATCCCCGCAGAGTATCGCTGTGGCTTCGCCGAACTGCACATGGCAGGAAGGCTGACCTCGTCTCATGTCGTCGTTATCGATCGCCGGGAGGTCGTCATGGATTAACGTGTACGTGTGCAGGGTTTCAACAGCGCAAGCGGCATCTAACGCGTCGCTGGGGTACGGATCTCCGAATAACCGGTGAGATGCGATGCAGAGTATTCCTCGCAATCTCTTTCCCCCCCCGAGCGTGGTATATCTCATTGCCCGATGGAGTGACTCCGGTGGCTCATCAGATTGCGGCAGCAATTCATCGAGACGGGCATCAATCCTTTCCCTGTCAGCCCGTAACTGTACCGCAAAATCCGTCGGCTCCATTGCGCTCCTCACTCCCCTTCGATCTCGGTTGAAAGCTGTCGAACCCTCAGATCCGCCTCGTCGAGTATTTTCCTGCACATCTTGCCAAGCTTCATTCCCTCTTCGTAGAGTCTGATGCTATCCTCGAGTGGTACGTCACCTTTCTCGAGTTGCCGAACGATTTCTTCGAGCCGTCCGATAGCTTCCTCGAAACTCACCTTTTTTGCCATGGCCTCCCCTTCCTTTTCCGCTCCACAGAGCAGAGAGCCCCGCCGTCGTAAAAATGCACCGCCATTTTATCTCCCCGTGCGATTTCCCGAGAGCGCTCGATGACCTTCCTGCCGTCGGGTGTGGTGCAGTATGTATAACCTCTCTCCAAGACGTTGAGTGGGTATAAGCCCATGAGTGCTCTCAGCTTCCCTGTTACCTCCCGGGTACGAAGGTCCAGCGAATTCGTTATATGGACACGCAGGAGGCGGGAGAGGCGTTTCAGTGACTCTCTCGATGAAGAGATGAACTGCTCGGGATTCTTTGATGAAACCCTTTCGATATTTTTCGCCAGCCTGGATTCGCTTCGTCTGATCAAGCGATCAAGCGATCTCTCTATTTGAAACGAATAGACCTCTCCGGTGTTGGCGATCTCCGATCTGTTTGCCTCCCACCATCCTTTGAGCCATCCGATTCGATCGTCCAGTTTGAGCTCGGCGCGGTCCAGCCTGTGGATGAGTGCTGGAAAGGCGTTGCTGCGCAGGAGGTACTCAAGGAGGTGGAGCCGTTCGCCCGAGGAAGCCCGGTAGAGGGACTCCAGCCTTCCCATATGCTCATCGACGTGATTTTTTACGTCATCGATGAGCGGTGTCGCGATTTCTGCAGCCGCAGTCGGTGTAGCCGCCCTCACATCGGATACATAGTCCACCACCGTGGTGTCGATCTCGTGTCCAATACCGGTGATCACGGGGTGGGTGGAACCGGCTACTGCTCTGGCAACCTCTTCGAGATTGAATGTCCATAGTTCTTCGATACTGCCACCTCCCCTCGCGAGGATGATGACATCGACACCTCTCATCCCGTTCGCTGACCTGAAGGCCTTCGGTATCGATCGAACCGCTCCCGGCCCTTGCACGTCGGCACATATATGAATGACTTCCGCAACCGGCCACCTGCGGCGGAACGCGTCGAGGATGTCCCGAATCACCGCACCAGTCGGAGATGTGATCACGACGATCCTTTGAGGGTATGGGGGTATTCGCCTCTTCCGTTCCGGTGCCGTCAACCCTTCATCCATCAGTTTCTGCAGAAGTCTCCGAAACTCGAGTTCCATCATACCCCTCCCGGCGGGCACCACGTTGGAGGCCAGGAGCTGTGTTTGACCGCTTCCGCCGTAGTGAGATATCTGGCCCGAAGAGATGACGAGCATTCCGTTCTCTGGGCCGAAGGAAAGATTCCCAACGTATCGCCTGAAGATAACGACCCTGATGAGGTTCTGCTCATCCCGGAGGCTGAAGTAGAGGTGTCCAGACGTGTGAGCCTTGAAGTTGGCGATCTCACCGATGACACTGACTCGTGGAAACTCCGACTCGAGGTTTTGTCTGATCGCCGCTGTTATTTCTGAAACGGTATAGATATCGGCGTATTCATCCGGTAGGCAGGAACTATCCCGCATCTCCTTCTCCCTTTAACCTTTGAGCCGCTTGGAGCGTATTCCTCATGAGCATGGTGACTGTCATAGGACCCACTCCCCCTGGAACTGGGGTAATGAGCGAGACTTTCGGGTAAGCAGTGTCGAAATCAACGTCTCCAGCGATCCGATATCCCTTTTCACGTGTTTTGTCCTCGACCCTGTTCGTGCCGACGTCGATAACGACAGCACCATCTTTGATCATATCGCCGGTGATCATCCCGGCCTTCCCGATGGCCGCGACGAGGATGTCAGCAGATATCGTGATCGAAGAGAGATCCTCCGTTCGGGAATGGCAGATGGTAACGGTTGCATTTCCCCCCTTGTTCTTACGTGTAAGGAGGAGCGCCAACGGCTTACCGACAATAATGCTCCGACCAACAATGACCACACGCTTTCCGGTTGTCTCCACTCCGTACTTCGACAGAAGCACCGATATACCGAGGGGCGTGCATGGAATGAAGACTGGCTGATCAGAGGCGAGCCGGCCGAGGTTGTAAGGGTGAAAGCCGTCGACATCCTTGTAAGGCGAGATACGCTCAATCACCCGCTGTTGATCGATGTGGGATGGTAGTGGAAGCTGGACCAGTATACCGTCGATATCGGTGTCTCTGTTCAGACGGTCGAGCTCTGTATACAGCTTTTCAACTCCGATATCTGCGGGCAACTCGATCATCGTCGAGCGGACACCGGTTTTCTCAGCGGCCCGCACCTTGTTACGAACGTACACTTTTGAAGCTGGGTTATCGCCTGCAATGAGTACTGCGAGATGTGGTGCTCGATACCGTTTCGTAAATATCCCCACCTCGTTGGCCAATTCATTCAGGATCTCTTTGGAAATCCCCTTGCCGTCGATAATCTTATCGCGTTCGCCTTTACTCACTGGATATCCTCTTGTGTCATTGTCTCACTGATTCTTCTGATCTCTCTCGTTTGACCAGTCATTTCGTCTATGTCGATAAATACCCCATTGATGCAGGGTTTTTCACTTGCGGCATTGAATCTCTGGGGAATTCCATAGAGGTATCGATTGATCACCTGTTCTTTCTTTACCCCAATGACCGAATCTGAAGATCCGACCATGCCAACGTCTGTCATGAATCCGGTCCCCTCGGGTAGTATCCTTTCATCGGCAGTGGGCACGTGGGTGTGCGTGCCGATAACGGCACTCACCCGTCCGTCCAAGTAGAATCCCATGGCGAGCTTTTCGCTGGTAGCCTCCGCATGGAAGTCAACAACGATTGCCTTCACGCTGGGAGCGATCTCAGCGAGGAGAGCATCTGCACGTCGGAAGGGGCAATCGATCGGTATCATGAATGTCCTGCCCTGAAGGTTGATG
>SMTZ1_10008966_pt1 | contig 12133 bp, 16 predicted proteins | sample DeeMarSWOR136_30_FD_25667 | JGI IMG/M metagenome (IMG submission 25667) | reverse complement strand
ACCTTACGATTGAGCCCGTTGAAGATGTTGAAACGCTTAAGGACTGGATCCAAGTCGGGACCATAGGCTTCAGATTAAAGAGATCTACCAGTGAATTACTGTTTGACATCGAGTCTACACTAGGCTTTGACAAGAATCTTCCGAGACGAAGTTACGTCGGTTACTTGAATGGTGAGCCAGTTGCAGCCTCACTTCTGTTGCTGACCTCTGGTGTCGCGGGTCTTTTCTGTGTTTCTACCATTCCAAAGGCAAGGGGAAAAGGGATAGGAACTGCGATTTCCTTGACTCCCATGAAGGAAGCTCATGAAATGGGATACAAAGTTGGAGTCGTACATTCTTCAAAGATGGGCTATGGAGTTTATCGTAGAATCGGCTTCGAAGACTATTGCACGATCGGGATCTATAGACTGTCCATTGATATTTAATCGGAAACTCAGCATTACTTTAATGATCTCTAGTGGAACCCTAGCTCCTCGGAGTGATTACGCTAATACCGTAAAAATTAGGAGTTAATGAACTTAGATAACTCCAAAGGTGGGGAGTTAAGAATGAAACATTTGGAGATGCTGACCTAATCGTTATTTCATCTTCAAATATTCTTGAATCTTGAGTTCTATTATCTAAGAGGAAAGAATGGTGAAGTAAGAGAGTGAATTTGCTAAAAGCCAGTATTTTTATCTTGTATGAAATATATCTTAAATTGTGTGACTTTTCATGGCACGCTATGATCCAATTCCTTTAGAAGAAATAAAAGCCGCCCGAGAGCGCATCTCAACTGACATTGTTCGTACCCCACTAGTCAAATTGAATGTTGATGATGCACCTGCAGAGATTTATCTTAAACTAGAAAACCTTCAACCAATAAGAGCGTTCAAGATTCGTGCTGCCAGCAATGCTATGAGGTTAATGGATAGGAAACTGTTGGAGAATGGAGTATGGACTGTAAGTGCTGGGAACTGGGCTTTAGGATTGGCTTGGGCTTCAAAGAAACTTGGTGTCAAATGCACCATCGTTCTACCGACACATGTCCCAGAGACGAAACTTGAGAAGATACTGCATCTGGGTGCCGAGGTAATCAAAGTTCCAGCTGACAAGTTCTTCGATATATTCGTTACACGAACATATGAGGGGGTTGAGGGAACGTTTGTAAGTGCCTTTAGTGATCCCGCGGTGATGGCTGGAAACGGCACCATAGGACTTGAGATATTGGAGGATCTTCCTGATGTCGACACTGTTCTTGTTCCTTGGGGTGGAGGCGGATTGGCCTGTGGCATCGCATCAGTTATACGAGCAATCAAACCAGATGTGAAGATATATGCCTGTGAGATCGAGACAGGCGCACCGTTAATTGCCTCATATAGATCAGGTAGAGCTGCGACAAATGCTGATTATGTACACAGTTTTGTGGATGGCATAAGCGCGCCCTGGGTGTTACCGGAGATGTTTGACTTGGCTAAGACTCTAATTGACGATACTTTGGTTGTTTCTCTAAAAGAGACTACTGAAGCGATCAGATTGTTAGCTGTGCAGAATAGTGTTGTTGCAGAGGGTGCAGGGGCTGTGTCTGTTGCAGCTGCTCTATCAGGCAGAGCAGGAACGGGTAAGATTGTGTGCATAGTCTCGGGAGGAAACATAGACCTCGATAATCTCGTAAAAATATTCCAAGGAAAAATACCCTAATCTAGTTGTATTATAAGGAATCAGCTTTTTTCTTGAAACCACTCAGATGCTTATTCATTTGAGGATAAGAGTTGGGTTTAGGAATGAAATGGGAGTTATTTGATAATTTAGGCTTGCCTAAAAATGAGTGAAAGTGATAAATACGATCTTATTGGAAAGGGGATTCAGGGTTTCATCGTCACCTGACGCAAAAGGTTTCGATGGAACCCCAGCTCCGAGGAGGGATTACACTAATACTGCATTTTCTTGGTGCTAAGAACTTGGATAACTCCAAAGGTGGGGAGTCCAGAAATAAGGAAGAAGATTAGATTCAAGAAAGAGAATGAAAACTACTGATAATGTGTTTAAAGTTTTTCGAGAATGTCCTGTAGTTCAGTTAAACTAGAGATTATGGCTTTAGGATTCAATGTTTTAAGAGTTTGATCATCATATTCTCTAGTATTGATGAGAATGAACACACCATTCGCTTCTTTTGTGGCTTGGGAATCATGATCAGAATCTCCAACATATATGAAGTTAGTCCTTCTGAACAGACATAACATTCTTTGTATGGGTTCTGGGTTAGGTTTGATGAAGTCACAATCATCACGAGTTATTGAATATTCAAAGTATTTACCAAACATTCCATAGTCGTTATTATTCGATAATCTTTCATAGGCTATTCTGGATGCATTAGTGACTAAGCCGAGTGGATAACCTTCTTTTTGTAATGTTTCTAATACTTCGAGAGTGTCTGGCATAAGTATGCTCTTTTCATGTTCAACTGATTCTTCTTGTTTGAATGGCTCATTTATTGCTCTCATGAGTGCTTCAATTTGGACTTCATCGAAGCCGTGACTCTCTGCATAAGCTCTGGTTTTATTCCATATATGAGCCATCCTGTTGAGGTGATCGATTTCTTCTTGTGGTATTCCATGTGATGATGCAATTTTTTTCATTTGCTGTCGCAATGAGACGTAGGAAGTGTAGTCTGTTGAGACTCCCTGATATGCTGGTTGTTCTTGGAGTGTGATCAACGTTCCATCCATATCAAAGAGAATCAGTGGCTTATCGATCATGATGAGTTATTGTATGAAGAAATATTTGATATTCATTATCCATTTTTTTCTAAACAACTCAGACGCTGATTCTAGGAGGATAAGAGTTGAGATGAAGAAAGGGTGACTGGGAATGGCTCGCACACACCAGTAAAACGATATTAACTTCCCATTGTTGTTCATGCAAACGTTATTTACACTTGAACGACCTGATTCGTCTAGAAATGTACGAATATCAGTTTGTGAACGTGGAATTCAGCTGGTGGGGACAAAAAGTGAAACAAGACTACCATAAGATCGTTGAGGAACACGCAAAGCAGGGGTGGAGACTCGTTCAAATATTTGCCCCAAGTACAGGTGCGGGTGGGAATGTCGGTTTCATTGAACTTATCTTCGAGAGAGAAATAAGTGATTGACCCCATGCTTCAATATAAGTGGCTATATCCCATTTTTTGAAACCATTCAGATGCTGATTCTAGTGTGAATCTTGGACATTAATTTGTATTGAGAAGAATGCTTTCCACACCTAGTTTACAGTTGCTTTTCCATGTATATCTTGATTCCTTCAGTTTCGCTTAACCTTGTCACTTCAATAGGAAATGCTTCGGTTTCTTTGAATCCTGCTTTTCTGTAAATATGTAATGCAGCAGCCATATATTCCGAGGTGTCAAGTCTCAGAGTCGAGTATCCGAAATCTCTGGCCTTTTCCTCTAAGCGTTTCATCATCACCTTACCAAATCCCATTCCCCGATACTTTGGGCGGATGTACATGCGTTTTATCTCGGCTACTCCATCCTCCTGCTTCCTTAACGCACCCATTCCCTCTGCTTTACCGTCGACTTCAAGGATGTAGATTATTCCCTCAGGTGGTTTAATCGATGTGAACTTTGGTAATGTGCTCTCAATTATTTCACGGATAGAGCTGCCTGGAGGTACGAGTTCTATCTCATATCTTGTTTTGACTTCGCTGTTGACCCATGTAGCGTGTTCGACGTTCAGCTCAAGAAACTGTGTTCTGTGAGTTTCTTCATTATATGGGACAAAGTGGGCATCAACCATCCTGAATCGAATAAGGATGACAATGAAGTGAAGATAAGATTATGGATTCATGGTTTGGACCGTACAAAAAGTTATAGATGTAAAGGATCAGATGACATTCAAGATTCTTTGGTGGAAGTATGTCTGAGAATGAGAAGGCTATTCTGAAATCGTATGAGGCTTTCAATAATCGTGATATTACCGGTTTTCTAGAGGTCTATGCAGATGACTTGATAATCAACTTACCATCAGGAAGAATAGTAAAAGGAAAAGAATATCCGAGAGCCTGGTATCAGGGCATAATTGAGAGTTTCCCTGATTGTAAATATCGAGTAGAACGAACAGCTTCAAAAGGCAACACAGTCTGGCTTGAAGTGACGAGCATAGTCACCCATACGAAGGAGTACCTCGGTATCCCTGCCTCTAACAAGCAGTTAGAGTTCAATATGGCAGTAATATTAGATTTCGAAGATGGTAAGGTTAAGCGTTCAACTGAATACTGCAACATGGAGAGACTCAAGCAGATTCTTAGCGAGTAGATATGGTGTAAAAAAATAACTGAGAGTGAGAATGAGTATGATTAAGATTAATGGTAAAGAAGTGGAGTGGGAGAGAGCGCCTAACTTTGTGAATGATGTCCAGCGACATGTTTTGTGGAAGGATGAGCAGACAGGAGCCATGTTTGCTATCCTGAAGATCCAGAAGGGCGAGTACATCGAGCAACCGCCACACAGTCACCCCCATGCAAATCAATTCACGTTTAGGTTATCAGGGAAAATGGTACTACCCAATGGTAATCAGAGCTCCTTTAAAGAAGGCGATTATGGATTCGGATACTGTCCGAAAAATGAAAAACATGGAGCTACACCAGAAGGAGTTAAAGTCCTCGAAGACATGATATGGATCCACTACTGGGATGGGCCAGATGATTGGGCTGACTCTACAACTCACCAATGATTAATAAGAATTAATTTCGTAATGCAATGACGAGTTACCATTAGCCCCAAATCCTTATCTTTCTTTTTTCTTGAAACAGCTCAGATGTCGAACTAGTGAAGAAAAGAATTTGAGATAAAAGAAGAGATGAATTCAGATTATTCAATTATCTCTGGGTCCGGTGGTCCATCCCAGAAAAACAGGGTCAGACATTCCTTTGTTACCTTGGAAGCTCCATGTTTCTCACCTTTGTCGAAGTAGTAGACCGCCGTAGGCGTCAAAGGTGCCACAGTACCATCTGGCATCTCCATCTCCCCAGACAAACCGATCACTATCTGGTTCGCCTCTGGGTGTGAATGGATCTTGTCCGCCAAGCCCTCCGGGAACTTGATGAGGGCGAGGGTTGCCCCCGTCTTCTCGTCCTTCCACAAGGTCTTCTGTTTCACCTCGGTGAGGTAATAGCCTCTTGGCGGGTCCTCCCAATCAAGATCTTCGAAGGGAACTAATCTCATATCTGGATTCCTCTTGAATATAATTAGTATGTAAACGAGATAAGACTTGGGATGAAGAAGTATGATTATTAGGGTTGGCCGTCTCTAATTTATTACTAATGAGTAAATCATTAAATATTCAATGGATTCTACTTGAGTTCAAGGTTTCATTGTCACCCTAACCATAAGGTTTCCAATGGGACCCTAGCTCCGAGATGGGGAGCTATCTAAATATAAAGGAGGGAGGGAGAGATGAGCGAGTTGGAAGAGATTGATTTAAAGTATGAAAAAGAACTTGTTGCACAACTAATCGATAAATGGCTGGAAGGATGGTCACGCAAAGATATTGATGTCATCCTGAGGCATGTAGCAAAAGATTTTGTCGGACAATCACCTATGCCCAATTGGTTAAAAATCACTGGACCAGAGGGCCTCAAGGAATATTTCCTAGAATCTTATGTAAAAGCCCCCTTAGGTCCTGTCACTCATGCAGAGTCACATATTGATGTTTCGGCATCTGGAGATCTAGCATACGAAATTGGTAGACACGATCATCTGGTGACAGAAGAATCTGGCAATACGCATGTATCACCGTGGAATCATCTTATTGTATTGAAGAAGATCGAAGGGGAATGGAAAATTATCGCCATTAGCGAGACTAAGAGCGAGTCACAGTAAAAAGGCATAAACCATATCCATTATCTTTTTTCTTGAAACCACTCAGATGCTTATTCCTTCATCTCTAAATAGTTAAATAATGATAAATTTAATAGGATTCAGGTTCTGCTATTAGGCATCTTTCAGGTGACTATTGGTAGACCCAAGCTCCGAGGTGGGGAGCTATACAAGTACCAAGAAAAAGGGGGGTGAAAACACTGGTTAAAGTGTTCGTACTTAGATACGATAAAGGCAAACTTCCCCCATCTGCTCTGACTGACGAGTTCAAGAAACAAGTCGGCGGGGCGATGGAGAAGTACTTTAAGGAGAATCCGGAAATCAAATTCAATGGGCTCTGGGTGAACGAAGAGGGCGTGGGAATCTGCGATTGGGATGCACCAGACACCGAGTTGGTTAAAAGGTTCATAGACGGTGTCGGGGGAACCTATGACGAAATCATAGCAGTAAAGAAAGTGCTATGATCCCCTGATAAATTTAGCCAATACTCTTTACCTATCTTTTTCTTGAAACCACTCAGATACTGATTCCAGTGAAGAAAAGAGTAGGGACGTAAAGAAATTAGTAATGAGGAGAAAATTAAGGTTAAGCATCTAAGGGTCAACTGATGCGAGTTACAGAAGATATCCCCCTCTTCTCCCTGAACTTCACGGTCGCATTAGCCAAATGCTCGAACCATATCCACCAATCAGGATTGTCCAATCGTTTTCGCTCCTCGTAAATAATGGGCTTCCATTTCTGCCACTGAAGCTCTGTCCCTATTTGCATGAGGAAATACACAGACTCGATGTCTATCAGACCCTGATGTAGGAGATATCCTAAGCCTTCTAGGAACTCAAACACCTCGAACCGTTTAGAGTAGAAATCCTTGTTTACCGAGGCACCATATTTTTTCTGGTAGTCGTTATAATCGCTCCATTCTGAGTCTAGGAGGTCCATGAAGTCGATATGAAACTCCTTATCTACGCCTTCTCACGAGTTTGCATCAAGGTCTGGACCTTTCTGGCTTTACTAGCATTCCTCACAGTAAGAACATAGTAGCTGAATCCCGCTATCACCCCGAAGATAGCCACAAAGTCCCTCACCACCTGAAGCATCGCTAGATCAACCATTCTAAATCGAGACTAGGATTAGGTCGAAGTGAAGAAAAGAGTATGGGGGCGCGATTCTCTAAGTTAGACCCCAGCTCCGGACTTTAGTTGGAGTGATGACGAGGATATACTTGCTCCAGCCTTCTTCTCGAACCCCATATTCTTCTTCGTACCTTGGATACTTCTCGTAGATGAGGTCTCGACCGGTCTCATGAAGCTTGCCGCTTGAAATCAGCTCCGCCCTTCCGCTCACCAGCACTCCTCGGATAACCTCCCAGGAAGGGAAATCATCCACCACAAATGAGACCCTCGGGTTTGCCCTTATGTTCCTAGCTTTCTTTGAGTCATATTTGATGTTTACATAGATCCTCTCTTCGTCTGCACCGAACCCCACCGGGGTCACTTGAGGTATCATCCTCTTCGAGCACGTGGCTAGCCTACCAACCCACTGTTTCCTCATATATTCCAGCTCTTTCTGGGAGAACGCCGTCATAAAATCGCCGGTAACGAATTGTACCGAGGGGATTAATAATCATATTTGTGTATATAATGGAATGGGTAAAGACCTGAGCTATTTATTCTTAGCTCTGTGCTTGACAATCTCATGGTAAAGGTACTCCCACGAGCCAGCCCATCCAGGCATGTTCCAGAACTGCCTCAACTCGTCTTTAATGGGGTCAAACTTCTCCCACATGAGAGTTGTGAGGCCACCAATCAAAAGGGATACCTTTTCTATAGGGAGGTCTCCCGTTCGGACCAGAGTGCCGGCACCTCCAAAAAACAGGACTAGAGTTCCTAATTTATTGTAATCCTCTGGATTCCAGTACTTCTCCACGAACTCATCGAAATCCTTGAACTCCCAAAGGAAGACCTCTTGGAGTGCTCGAACCTTTTCAGGCGTGTCTAACCTGCTGTATACCTGCATCAGCAATTGAGCCGTTCGAGTCTTATTCTGGTTTCTAATTTGAAGGGCATAGTAGGTTAGGGCTATCATTAAACCGATACCTGTTAATACAATCGAGATTGCCTGATAATCAACCATTCATCTCACTGTCAAGGAATAGGTCGAAGTAAAGAAAAGAGTATGGGGATAAAGAACTCGTGCACGAATGTACATAGGGCTATAAATATAAGGTTATGAATCATCTGAACAGAGGAGGAAGGTTTTAGATGAGCATGCGCATTCCAAGGGAAGACCCCCGCCTGCACGTGGAAGATATCAAATATCCCGGTGAGATGGGAGATGTTCTCGCACATTACGCCAGGCCCAAGGGGGATGAGAAGCTGCCTGGGGTGGTCGTTGTCCCCGAGATCTGGGGCCTTGTACCCCACATTGAAGACGTCGCGAGGCGTGTAGCTTTAGAGGGATTCCTGGCTATCGCTCCAGACCCCCTCTCGCCCTTAGGGGGGACGCCTGAGGATGTCGATGAGGCTCGGTCGCTGATGCAAGAGCTCGACGGCCAGGAGACGACGAAGAACTTAGTCGCCGCAGTGGAGTACCTGAAGACGCATCCCCAGTCGACGGGGAAGGTGGGTGTCACGGGCTTCTGCTGGGGAGGAGGAGTGACGAACCAGGTCGCCGTCAACTCCCCAGATGTACAAGCAGCGGTCCCCTTCTACGGAAGGCAGCCAGCGACCGAAGACGTCCCAAAGATAAAGGCGTCTCTACTCGTCCATTACGCCGGTGACGACGAGCGCATCAACGCAGGCATCCCGGCATTCGAAGCGGCTCTAAGGAAGGCATCCGTCGAATACCAGATATTCATGTATGAGGGCGCCAAGCACGCCTTCTTCAACGACACAAGTACTCGATATCACGAGGAAGCCGCGAAGCTCGCCTGGGAACGGACGATAGCTTTCTTCAAAGAGAAACTGAAGACCTGATTGCCGTCATCTCGCGCTCTAGAGGTTCTGCCGCCTCCACAGGGCGGCCACCTCTGATACAAATTGATGACAATGAGTGAAGAAGAGCTTATATCCAGCGCACAGGTAGTTCAGCCCTGGTTCTCCGTCCGGGGTCATGATGAAGCGGTTCTTCGGACACCCTCCGTTGCACATGTCCCTGACCCCGCATTCCCGGCAATAGCGGGGTAAAGTCTCCAATTTGACCCTCCCGAACGCTCTTTGCGCCGGACTCTCTAGCAGCTCTACCAGAGGAGTCTCATTTATGTTCCCTAGGCGATGCTCAACGTCGACAAAATGGTCACATGAATAGAAGTCTCCGTTGTGTTCGATAACAATAATATCACCGCAGGTAGGCCGGAAAATGCACAGCGAATGATCCTGGTTGAAGGCGGTTCTGGCTGCCTCTTCGAAAATCTGCACTTTGACACGCCCGATGTCATGGTCTCTCCACTCGTCGAAGATGGTGCAGAGAAACGCTCCCCAGGCCTCGGCTGGCACGCTGATGTGGCTGACGCCGCCTCTGGCGTCCGGCTGCGGCTCGACCATGGGCAGAAAGGTTACGTATTGGGCGTTGATCTGCTTGAAGAATCGGTAGACCCGGAGGGGGAACTGGACGTTATGCGCATTCACCACGCACAGGACATCGGTGTAAACTCGGTGCTTCTGTAAGAGTTTATACCCCCGCATCGTCTGCTCGTGCGTGGGCTTCTGGTCCTTGGTGACGCGGTATCGATCATGCATCTCCCTGGTGCCATCTAGGCTAAGTCCAACAGCGAAACCCTCCATCGCAAGAAAGCGACACCAGTCCTCGTCGAGGAGGGTCCCGTTGGTCTGGATACCGTTTACAATCTGCCGATTAGGGGGCTTATGCTTGCGCTGCAATGCAACGATCTCGCGGAAGTAGTCCAAGCCCAAGACGGTCGGCTCCCCGCCATGCCAAGAGAACCTAATCACTGTACGATAGAGATGTTCCTTCTTCAGGTAGTAGCAGTAGTGGCAGTCCAAGTTGCAGATTGAACCGATCGGTTTCACGAAAACCTGAAAATCGCGGGACGCTTTGACCATTGCTTAATCCTACGGTTATTTAGTATTCATAAGCGCGCAGTAACTGAGTTATATTCAAGTATAAATGTTAGTCCGCAATGCGCGCGAATGGCCCGCGTTGTTCTTATCTGATATTGGCACTGTTTTGCATACGAGTCTTCGTCTTCATTCAAGAATTTATCACCGTCTTGCATTAAGTCGAAGTGAAGAAAATAATATGGGATTATGATGGTGAAGCTTATTTCACTCAATACTTTCAAGGAACTGTAAGACGTGAGGTAATACCTGGTCCCAACTGTTGAACGCTCCTCCATGATCGAGGCCAGGAAGGGACATAAATAACGCATTCTGCATGATCTCTGCACACGCTTTAGCCCTTGAATGAGGGTACGTGTCCTCTTCACCAGCGTAGAATAGGCAGGGAATAGTAAGCATCGGCAGATATTCGGCCATCCCGATGTTTTCATAGTTTGAACAGTAAGCGATCAAGGCATCCAAGTCATCATTCAGCCATTTATCTCTCTCCCACTTCTCCATTTCTCTGCCCCTGCCTTTCTCTATCGAAGCGATCACCGCATCGACCCCCTGTTCAAATGTGCGAATGTAGCCTTGCAGTTCCTCCATTTCTTCCTTTGAGTCCTTCTCACTCAACCCGTTGCCGCCGATTATCAGGGAGCTGAACCTGTCAGGGGCGTATCTTCCTGCAGCGAGGGCTACCCTTCCACCCATTGAGTAGCCCCAGAAGTGTGCCTTTTCGATCCCCAGATCATCCAGAACTGCTACAACATCACCTACCATAAACTCCATGCTGTGTTTCTCAGGGCCATGGGGCTTATCACTCTTCCCTCGACCTCTAGCGTCCATCAATATAAAGCGGTACTTGCCCTTCAGGGCCTCAACGTACCCCGCCCTGCTCCATTCTTCATGTGTACCTCCGAGGCCATGATGTAATACCAAGGGAGAGCCGTCTCCAACCACTTTATAGAAGATTCTGACGCCATAATTATATGCAAAAGGCATTCATCTCACCGTCTTTGATTAAGTCGAAGCGCATAAAAGAGTATAGTAAAAGGGATGGATGATACAAGATCAACAAGGATTACTCCCTAAATTCGATAATAGTGTGTTCTTCTGATCGCGCCAACTGATCTACCATGCTAACACCCTACTAGGATTAGCCCATTTTGAGGATAAAGATATGGTTCCTGATTGGGAATGGCAAACCCTAAAGATTGAAGATTTAAGATAAAGATAAAACATACCCGTTAAAGATATGGTTTGGGTTTGGTGTAATTAATAAAATCATCTAAGATAATAAACAATCTCAAATCTCTAGTCATTGAGGGGAGTCAAACAAACCCATCAGTCTGCTGAGGTCTTTTTCTTGAAACCACTCAGATGCTGATATCTGTTTCCTTTAGAAAATTGTTAAATAATTAAGTGAGCCAAGTAGGTTTGGGTTCTTTTCAGAGGGTGGGATGTGCTTCTGGTGGAACCTAGCTCCAGATGTGGAGTTGTATAAGTACCAAGAGGGAGAGGGGAGGTGGGTTGAATGGGTCGGATAGAAAAGTCGATTGAAATAAAAGCTCCACCTGAGAAAGTCTGGGAATTGCTTGCGTTGGACAGGCTTCCCGAGTGGAATGAAGAATATGGGAATGTGAAATATACTTCTGAGTTGCGTAACCCCGAAGACAAGTACAGGGTTGGAGCATCTTCTCACACGAATATAAAAGGAGCAGGAGCAATTGATTTTAAAATCACGGAGAGTCTAAAAAACGAGGAGGGAACGCAATTCGCATATGTGATGACCTACCAACTGCCTTGGGGGAGTCTTGGTAAGTTCATCGGTAAAATTGGTCAGGGTATGCTAGAAAAGGAAGCCGAGAAATCGTTAGAGAAGTTGAAAAGTATTCTGGAGAAATAGCAACTAGCCCTACCTAGAAACCTCATCCATCTTTTTTCTTGAAACCACTCAGATGCTGATTCTAGTGAAGAAAAGAGTATGGATGATGAAAGGGTAGGGCTGGCATTATAGTTTGTGCTCTTGAGGATCATGATGTGGTAGAAGGCGTCCACGCACTTGGACTTGGTGGCGTTTGAGTGAGTCCCTTTTCTTGACGTATCCTCATCATCTCCTTAGCCGTATACTCAAACCATTTCAGGAACTCAGGATCATCCCTCCGCTTACGAAACCTCATGATCACGGGCTCCCACTTCTTCCAATGCCATACCTGCG
>SMTZ1_10006112_pt1 | contig 12133 bp, 10 predicted proteins | sample DeeMarSWOR136_30_FD_25667 | JGI IMG/M metagenome (IMG submission 25667) | reverse complement strand
GGAGCGTAGAGGCGATCGTAGATGTCATTGGGTCTTATTCCGAAGACAGCCTCTGACCCAACGATAGATTTATAATAAGGAGCCTTCTGTTCCGGGATGGGAAGCTTGAAAGCCTCTGCATCGATGAAGAGGCGGCCATCCTTCGGGACGATACGGCAGGGGACAAAGTTCATCACCGGGCTTCCAATAAAACCGGCGACAAAGAGGTTGACGGGGAAGTTGTAGACCTCCAGAGGTGAGCCGATCTGCTGAATCAAACCATCTTTCATCACCACAATCTTCGTCCCCATGGTCATGGCCTCCACTTGATCGTGGGTGACATAGATAATGGTCGTCTGAAGACGGTCGTGAAGTTTGGAGAGTTCTGCCCTCATCTGAACCCTTAACTTGGCATCGAGGTTGGAGAGAGGCTCATCGAAGAGGAAGACAGCGGGTTTACGTACAATCGCCCGTCCAACGGCCACCCGCTGGCGTTGTCCCCCAGAGAGTTGTTTCGGCTTCCGGTCAAGGAGTTCTTGGATTCCGAGAATATCTGCTGCATCTTTTACCCTCTGATCGATCTCACTCCTCGGAAACTTTCTCAATTTCAGGCCGAAGGCCATGTTCTTAAAGACAGACATGTGGGGATAGAGGGCATATTCCTGGAAAACCATGGCGATGTCTCGATCTTTTGGAGGAAGGTCATTAACGGCTCGCTCGCCAATATAGATGGTTCCGGTCGAGGGTTCCTCCAGTCCTGCGACCATCCGTAGAGCAGTCGACTTTCCGCAACCAGAAGGTCCGACTAAGATTGCAAACTCCTTGTCTTCGACTGTCAGATTGAAATCTCTTACCGCCTGAACCGTCCCAAAATTCTTTGAGATATTCTCCATAACGACTTTCGCCATGGCTCATTCCTTTACTTCTCTTTTTTTATCATAAATGTTAAATATTTTGTCAAGAAATTATTCCTGTTAACTACAATAGGTGGGATGAAGTGAAGGAAAGATCTAACAATGGAAAGATATAGGATTTTGCACTACGAGGAACGGATAAGCCGTTGAAAAGAATGAGTTCGGTGACTGAGGATGTTGTGCGAGTATTAGAAGGGAAAAAGACCAATCTAGGCGGTCAACCGACTTCAAATCGCTCCTCGATAAAAAGCATCCTCATCGAAATTGGATGAACTCTTCGAGGGGCTTTCGATGGCCTTCGGGAGCCTCATCTGGAATACCGATCGGGAGAAGGGCGACCACGCGGGTTGTCTCAGAGAGCTGAAAAAGTTTTCGGACGGCCATCTCGGCCTCCGTTCCCCAAACACCAATCCAACCCACACCCAAACCGATGCTATAACCCGCCAGGGCCATATTCTGCGTGGCAGCTGCTCCGGCTTCGATGGCATGGAGAGGGTCAATACGTCGATCCACGCAGACACAGACGACAATAGACGCTTCATTGATGCCTAGATGGAGCACCGATTCCCTGGCTGCCTTGTCCAATTCTTTTTTTGTACCTTGGTCTCTAACAATGATGAATCTCCACGGTTGGAGATTGCTGAAGGACGGAGCCCACCTACCCGCCTCAAGAATCATCTGAAGCTTCTCATCATCAACGGGATCCGGCTTGAATCTCCGAATCGTCCTTCGGTTCCTAATCGCATTCAACACCTCATTCATGGGTCACTCCTTTCATGGTAAGAAAGATAGAATCGACGCCGTGAAGGCAAGTCCAGAAATCATCCTATCACATTCCTGTTACTGTTTTATTTTGGAGAGAAAGGTCTCAACCTCTTTTCTCAAAGGGAGGGAGGGTTGAGCACCCAATCTTGTTGTTGCAAGGGCTCCCGCGCCGTTAGCTAATCTCAGAACCTCTCGGATTGGTCTATTGTCAGAGAGACCACAGGCAAGGGCTCCCATAAACGCATCTCCGGCTGCAGTCGTATCTACCACCTTTACTCTGAAGGCCTCCATCCAGATCTCCTCGGTTCTATTTCTGAAGAAGAGGCCCTTTGGGCCCAAGGTGATCACCACATTCCTTGGCCCCATATCGAGCAATCTCTTGGCCATTTTTTGGACGTCTTCTTTTCTCTTCCCTCTTAACCCTGTCAGGACCTGGGCTTCCAATTCGTTGGGCACAAGAAAATCGATCAATGAGAGCATGTTTGACGGGAGGCGAGTGGGTGGGGATGGATTGAGGAGGGTGATAGCACCCTGATCCCTCGCGATCCTTATCCCCATCTTGACCGTTTCGAGAGGAATCTCCAATTGGGCCACGAAGACACGAACCCCCTTGCACGATGGCCGAAGCCGTTTTAGATCGTTTTTCGAAAGTGAACCATTTGCACCTGGAGAGACGATAATTCGGTTCTCTCCCTTTGGATTTAATTCAATCAAAGCTATCCCTGTCGGAAGTTGCTCATCTGTGAGGATACATTTCGCGTCGAGACCATTCTTGATCAAGTACCACCGATAAGTTTGCCCATAGTGGTCATCCCCCAGCTTTGTAATAAAAGTCACCTTCCCGGCCAGGCGTTTTGATGCGATAGCCTGATTGGCCCCTTTCCCTCCAAACGCCGTGACCAGATTCTCACCCCTGATCGTCTCCCCAGGTTCATGGAAACGGGGAACCTTCAGGATAAGATCAACGTTGGAACTCCCAAGAACGAGAATCTTGCCCTTCATGAATCCCCCCTGTAACCGATCGCGCCGCTTGAGTACCACTCCGGTTAAGGAGCGCTGGCGTTGAGGCACTTGCCTCAACGCCTGTAAGGCCGATCCTCAACTCCCGCTATTAGCGGGATGATCTTCATGTGTAGCCGTAGGACTTCGGCGTGAGCTCAGTCGAACGCTTTAGCCTGCGATTACAGTTAAGAAGCCCCACACGATAACGCGACCTGAAGCCTGCCTCCCCTGTACCATCTTAGGTTCAGGGCCTGCCGGTAAGCAGGGTTGCGGCTACATAAATCTCTCTATCCCAACGCAGATAGGAAGAGCTCCAAGAACCCCTCAGCATTTACTTCCAAACAAACTTCTATCCCTGGACCTTCTCTGACTTCTGAGATGTGACCGTAATTCTCCCCTTCCTGGGTCTCTACTTTAAGAGACAGCATCTCCTTTTTCACCAGATCAGGATTGATCACGGCTCCCACGGCCAGAGGATCATGAAGATAGATAACCTCTTTATTAGGGAACCTTTGAACTGCACTATCATACCCCGTTGCTTCGATGACAAATTTCGAAAAGAGGTTCATCGAGGGTCTTATTCTATCCTCCATCCATCGCGATGTAAGAAGAACCTGATGGGTGACATCGAGAGGGACCAGAGTGATTGGCAATCGGGACTCAAAGACAATCTTTGCAGCTAGGGGATCCGAGAAGATGTTGAATTCGGCATGTGGGGTAATATTTCCTTTTGCTCGAACCGCTCCTCCCATGATCACCACTTCCTTCAGTCTTTTCATCCCCTCCAAGTCTTTTTGAAGTGCCAATGCCAAATTGGTGAGCGGACCTATAGCGACCAGCGTCATTTCATTGGGATACTGGCGGACCGTCTTTGTGATGAGTTCATCTGCAGGGCCAGGAAAAATCTTCCACCATTCCTCTCCTTCTTTCCTTTCTATTTTTGCTTCCCCTAACCCGCTTTTTCCATGAACGGAATGGGCATAAATGGTCTTCCCTTTTAAGGGTTGATGCGCACCTCTGGCAATGAGAGGTTTATGCTGGGGACGAATCAGGGAGAGGACCTTTTGGATATTTTCAAAGACTTGGTCTAAAGGAACATTTCCATTTACACCTGTAACTGTCATCACCTCCAATTCGGGTGAACGAAAGGCAAGGATCAAAGCAAAGGCATCGTCCACGCCCACATCGCAGTCAATCATTACCTTCTTCACCATGCGCCGACCTCATCGGGGTCTGCCTTATTATACCAAAACCTAAAAGATTTTTTTAGGATCCCCACTATCCATGCGATCGCACGAAAGGCAGAAATAGAAAACTAAATGATGAGAGGTTGGCAAGAGAGAGTGCTTATGAGAAGATTTCGAATATATTTAGCTAAAATCTCCTTGATCGTGAAGCCCTTCTGAAATAATATAGTGCCATGATACGGGAGAAAGGATGAGGACGATGATCGTCAGGAATTTAGCCGTGACTTCCCTTAAGATTCAGTGTGAAAGGTGATGAGAAGATGCTGAAACTGATTAAGAAGAGGTCGAAGAAGTCCGGGCTACCACCCGGAACCCTTGTCCACATTGGAGAGAAAAAGGCTGAAACATCTAAGATTACCCTCATGGATTATGACGAGGACCATTTTCAAGAAAAGGAAGTAAAGACGGTTGAGGAATGTTTCCTCTTAAAAGAAAAGCCAACGATGACGTGGGTGAATGTGGATGGCCTTCATCAAGTAGAGATTTTGGAAAAAGTGGGCGAATGCTATGGGTTGCATCCCCTCGTATTGGAAGACATCCTCAATACGGATCAACGCCCCAAAATGGAGGATTACGGAGAATATCTCTATATTGTCCTAAAGGCGCTCAATTACAGCGACAAGACCAACGAGATCGAAACAGAGCAGATCAGTTTGATTCTGGGATCGAATTTTGTCTTCTCCTTTCAGGAGAGGGAAGGAGATACGTTTGACCCCCTTCGGGTCCGGATCAGAAATGGGAAAGGTCGCATACGGAAAATGGGGGCGGACTATTTGGCTTATGCTCTGCTGGACTCTATCGTTGATAACTACTTTATCATCCTTGAAAGACTTGGAGAGAAGATAGAGTTTCTGGAAGAAGAGTTGGTTACCCGCCCAACACCTGAAACCTTACAGACGATTCATCATTTAAAAAGAGAGCTGATTTTTCTAAGGAAAGCTGTCTGGCCTTTGAGGGAGGTTATTAATGGCCTGGAAAGGGGAGAATCGTCCTTGGTGAAGGAATCGACGCAGTTTTATCTGAGAGATGTTTACGACCATACCATTCAGACGATTGATAGCATCGAGACCTACAGAGACATGGTTTCCGGAATGCTGGATATCTACCTTTCAAGTGTCAGCAATCGTCTAAATTCTGTTATGAAGGTACTGACGATCATTGCCACGATCTTTATGCCCCTCACCTTTATTGCTGGCATTTACGGGATGAATTTCAAGTATATGCCAGAACTGGAATGGCGCTGGGGCTATCCTCTTATCTGGCTGGTCATTGTCGGAATTGGAGTTTTCATGTTAATTTATTTCAGGAAAAAGAGGTGGTTATAGGGGCAAGTTTGTGCTATATTAATCAAATATTAATTGGTGATACGGGGGAAGACTAACGTGGAACCTGTTAAAGTTGTTGCACGATATGCTAGTGGAAAGGTGTTGAAGGGTTTTACGCAAGACTTCCTTCCCAATAAGGACCGTTTTCACCTTCACCCTGCTGGGAAATCCTCAAGCGATGCGATGGAGGTGTTGTTGAAAGAACTAAAGGGTGTTTTTTTCGTTAGAGATTTTGCCGGAAACCCACTGTATAACGAACGAAAAAAATATTTAGAAGGAGAGAAGCCTTCAGGCAAAAAAGTAGAGGTGACCTTTAAAGATGGCGAAGTGTTAGTTGGGTCAACGCTCGGCTACGATCCGGGCCGCCCTGGCTTCTTTTTCTTTCCTGCAGATCCCAGAAGCAACAATATAAGAGTATTTGCCGTATCCCCCTCTGTAAAAAATGTCCGCTACTTATGATTCCACTTCACAAACGTTTCTGTAATCTCACCATACTAATCCTGACCTGCATGCTTCTTCCCGGGCTGGCTCTGGCGGGCATCTACTACTGGGTTGATGACCAAGGCATCCAGTATTATACCACGAGGCTTGAGAACATCCCTGAGCCTTACCGCTCCAAGGCAGTACTACTTCCTCTTCCCACGTCCCCCCCTGTACCTCCAGAAATAACACCAAGGCCATCGCCAAAGGGACTCACTAAAATTCCATTTACGCCTGGTTCGCCTGTCCTGGTCAGCGCCAAGATCAATGACGCTGGACCCATTACTTTGATTCTCGATACTGGTGCTGACCGCACGCTGGTCGCACCATCAGCGCTATCGAGTCTTGGCATTTCTACTGAGAATGCACTCCGCGGTGTGCTAAAGGGAGTAACAGGGGCGAACCATGCAGACGCAGTGTGGGTCAATTCGGTGGAGGTAGGCGAAGCCAAGGTTGGGCCGCTTCTTATCGTCGCTCATGATGCAGACCTAAAAGGGGCCGATGGTCTACTAGGTCGCGACTTCTTGGCGAATTTCAACGTCACGATTGATGTAAAAGAAGGGGTCGTCACCCTCGTTCCCAATTAATCCTGCTGCTTTGACGTTAGAATGGTTTTTGTCACGGGAAGGTCGGCAATTTTTTCTTTAACTGACCATCCTTCTGAATTCTTGTTCGGTTAGCGTTTTAATTCCTAATTCTTTTGCTTTGTCGAATTTGGAGCCTGGATCCTCTCCCACCACCACGAAGTCCACTTTCTTTGAGACGCTGGAGGCGGTCATCCCTCCCATGGATTCAACAAGATTTCGGGCTTCATCCCTTCCGTAGGATTTGAGGGCTCCAGTAAAGACGAAGGTTTTCCCTGCCAGCTTACCTTTTCCCTTCGCTTTCGGTTCGATCACCTTCACTCCGGCTTTCTTCAGCCGTTCAATGGATTCCTTATTCTTCTTGTCCCTGAAGAATTGATGCATGCTGGCTGCCACCTCGGGGCCTATCCCTTCGACCTCCATGAGGTTCTCTTCTGAGAAGTGGGGAAAATCGTCTAAGCGCGGGAAATGGCGGGCGAGATCTTCTGCAGTGGTTTCCCCTACGTGACGGACGCCGAGGGCATAGAGGAATTTCGACAGGGGTTTCGTTTTGCTCGCCTCAATGGCATCGATGATGTTTTGAGCCGATTTGTCTGCCATCCTCTCAAGTTCGATGAGCTGCTCTTTTGTAATGTAGTAGATGTCAGCTACATCCTTGACCAGCCCCTTATCCACCAATTGATCAATCAGTTTCAGGCCTAGGCCCTCGATATCCATTGCCCGTTTGGAAGCGAAGTGTTTAATGCGGCCCTTTAATTGAGCAGAACAGTCGAGACCGATGCACCGATGAATCGCCTCCTCTCTGATCACTTCAGCTCCACAGACCGGACATTTCGACGGCATCTTAAATTTCTTCTCTTTGCCCGTTCGTTTGGATTCAATCACCTGAACGACTTCGGGAATCACATCTCCTGCTCGCTGAATGATCACCGTATCACCAACTCTCACATCCTTCTTGTCAATCTCGTCCTGATTGTGGAGCGTGGCCCGGCTGACCTCCACGCCACCCACTTTTACGGGCTCCATCACCGCTACGGGTGTGAGAGCGCCGGTTCTTCCTACCTGGACAATGATGTCCAATATTTTGGTGGTCTCTTGCTTTGGTTGAAATTTGAAGGCCAATGCCCAACGGGGGCTCCGGGCGATCTCGCCCAGCCTCGTCTGAAGATCGAGATGATCGACCTTGATCACAATCCCATCGATCTCGTAGGGAAGGTTTTCTCTCTTCTCATTTATTTCATGATAATACTTGATGACTTCGTGTATATTCTTACATCTTCGAGTATTGGGATTGGTCCTCAGACCCCATCTTGAAAAGGTCTGGAGTATCTCCCAATGGGTTTTAAAGGCCCTTCCTCTCACCTCACCAATGCCATAACAGTAGATTTCAAGGGGTCGCCCAGCAGTGATCTTCGAATCGAGCTGTCGAACCGACCCGGCCGCTGCATTTCTCGGGTTGGCAAAAAGCGGTTCGCCCATCTCCTCCCGCTTGCGATTGAGTTCCTTGAACTTGTTGAGTTGCAGGATCACCTCACCCCTGACCTCCAATCGCTCCGGAACCGAAATCTCCTTTCGGATCAGTCGAAGAGGAATGGTCTTAATCGTGCGCAAGTTCTGAGTAATGTTTTCGCCATTGACTCCATCACCACGGGTGGACCCTACAACGAACTGACCTCTCTCGTAGACAAGTTCTACGGCGAGACCGTCGAGCTTTGGTTCTGTAACATATTCAACATCTGCAGACGTTCCCAAGAATTTCTTAACCCGCTTGTCAAAATCCTTTGCCTCGGTTTCGTCAAAGGCGTTGGCCAGGCTGAGCATGGGGACGGTGTGTTTGACGATTTCGAATTCTTCCAAGGGAGGCGCGCCAACCCTCCGGGTGGGTGAGTTTGGAGTCCGAAGTTCGGGGTGCTGCCCCTCAAGCCTCTCCAGCTCCCTCATCAGGCGGTCGTACTGGGCATCGGAAATTTCTGGTTGATCGAGGACGTAATAGCGGTAATTATGATACTCGATTTCCTCCCGGAGTTTTTCCACCTTCTTTCTGAGTTCCTCTGTTGCCATCCCTTACCTCTAACAAAGGATTTTTTTTGTTAAGCTCATTTTAGACACGTTTGCAAGCCTTGTCAAATCGAGGGAACGGGTTTCGGAGAGAACTTCCCAATATGGCCATTTATGTCCATCAAGGAAAAAAAGGACGATTACCGAATGGGTTAACTATGAGGCCGGTGGATAATTTTGCCTATTTTTTAGGCAGTCGAAAACCTTGACAAACTAGATATGGTGAAAACCCAAATCTCCTTGGATAGATATTGGGCTTAGGGTAACCTCAGGAAAAAATTGAATTAACTATAAAATTTTACTTGACAAATCCAAATTTTCATTATATCTCTTATCCCTAAGTGGAAAAAAGTGGGGAAAGGTGGTATGCATTGCAAAATAGGGGGATGAAACGATGTTCAGAGGTAGGTATGAGTATACCATAGACTCCAAAGGTCGAATCAGCATTCCTTCTAAATTTAGAGAGATCCTCAGTCAACAATACGACGACCGTTTAGTCATCACGAACTACGACCATTGTCTGGTTGCCTTCCCTTACCAAGAGTGGTCTTTGATGGAGGAGAAGGTTAAAGACCTTTCTATGCTGAACAAGGATGCTAGAGCATTCTTAAGGTTTTTTTATTCGAGCGGCATCGATTGCACCATCGATAGACAGGGAAGGCTTCTCATCCCCCAGTCATTGCGGGATTATGCGAACCTTCAGAAGGATGTTGTGCTGGTGGGTGGCGGAAAAAAGATTGAGATATGGAATAAGGAACGTTGGGAAGAGGAATTTCATAAGTCCCAAGAGAATTTTGATAAGGTTACCGACACCCTGACCAATTTTGGTTTTTAGGAAAGCAGAAAAGAGGTCGATGGGACTTGGACATATCCCTGTTTTGGTCGAAGAGGTAATGAGCCTTTTACAATGTGGACCCCAAAAGACTTATGTGGACGCCACCTTGGGCGGTGGGGGGCACGCCCTGGAGATTTTGGAGCGGACCGAACCGGACGGCATTCTCATCGGATTGGATTGGGACGAAGATGCCGTTGCTGAAGCGGGAAAAGTATTGATGCCCTTTGGTGACCGGGCAAAGATCGTTCGCGAAAATTTCGTCCGTCTACCTGAGGTACTAAAGTCGATGAGGATCGAAGAAGTCGACGGGATATTGCTAGACCTTGGTCTTTCGTCCCTGCAGATAGAGAACAGGGAAAGGGGTTTCAGCCTGAAGGGGGAGGGACCCTTAGATATGAGAATGGATCAGCGGCTGGATCGCACAGCCGCCGACTTGGTTAACCACCTTTCCCCGAAGGAGTTGGAAGAGACGCTGTCAGAATATGGTGAGGAACGATGGGCCAAGAGGATTGCCAGGGCCATTGTGGAGGAAAGAGCACGAACCTCTATCGACACGACCCAGACGTTAAGAAGGATCGTTCATCGAGCGATTCCAAGAAGATTTCATTCGAGAAAGATCGACCCTGCAACCAAAACCTTCCAGGCCTTTCGGATCAGGCTGAATGAGGAATTAGAAAATTTGAGACAGATGCTGGAGACCGGATGGAGGCTTCTGAGAAAGGGAGGACGGATGTGTGTGATCTCTTTTCACTCTCTCGAAGATCGGATTGTGAAAGAGAATTTTCGAAGAAGGGAGAGAAAAAGTGAGAATGGTTCAGCCTTGCGGGTTATTACCAAGAAACCGGTCAGGCCTTCCGAGGAGGAGCGGAGGAGAAATCCGCGATCCCGGAGTGCACGGCTGAGATGCGCTGAGCGGATGTGAGGAGTCTCAGATGGCAAAGGCGATGAGCCGGAGTGGCAATCGAGTTCTTTGGACGGATCGAAGGAGACGGACCAAACGGATCGCGGTCAAATCTAACATTCTTGTTCCCTTCGTCCTGTTCATGCTTTTTTTAATCGGGGGATCTCTGTTCTATGTCTGGTCAAGAATTCAAGTGATCCAGCTCGGATATGAGATCTCAAACGCCTTGAAGCAGGAGAGGGCCCTCACCGAAGAAAACAAAAAGTTGCGGGTGGAGATCGCCACACTCAAATCCTACGCACGGATTGAAAAATTGGCCGTCGAGGAACTGAGAATGGCCAAACCCAAACCCGACCAGGTGATCGTGATCCGATGAAGCCAAAATCGATCAATTGGTTTAAAGTCAGGGTTATCTTCATCTCTTGTCTTCTCTTCTTTTGCTTTGTCTTGATTGTAGGGAGAATGTTTCAACTTCAGGTGCTGAAAAAGGAGCAGCTCTATAAACTGGCTGCTCGGCAGCATCACATCCAAATTCCCCTCGTTCCCAAGCGAGGGGTCATCTACGATCGAAAGGGGAACGAACTGGCGGTTAGCATTGAAGTCGATTCCGTTTATGCCGATCCCAAGAAAATCGTGGGTGTGGAAAAAACGGTCAAAGGCCTTGCCTCCATCCTACAGACCGATCGGTATGAATTGAGAAAGAGGTTGAAGAGCCGGAGATCGTTTGAATGGATTGAAAGAAAGATCTCACCCAAGGAATCGGATGAGATCAAAGCCCTTCGCCTTCCCGGAATCTATTTGCTGAAGGAGAATCGGCGGTTTTATCCTAATGCCCAACTCGCAGCTCATGTCATTGGTTTTGTCGGCCTCGATTCCAAGGGCCTGGAGGGATTGGAGTTTCAATATGATTCCCTGCTCAATGGGAAGAACCATGTATGGATGATGTCGAGAGATGCCCTCGGCCGTGAGCTTGTACTAGGTGGCTCCCCACTTGAGAAGGAGGATCATTACCGAAATGTGGTGCTGACCTTGGATAAACATATTCAGCACGTGGTTGAAACAGAGCTGAGCCGCGCCGTCCAGAAATGGGGGGCCAAGGGGGGGATGGCCCTTGCCATGGAACCGGGAACCGGAAAGATCCTAGCGATGGCCTCATGCCCCCTTTTCGATCCAAACCAATTCTATCAATACCGGGTCAAGAGTTGGAGGAACCGGGCTATCTCCGATGCATTTGAGCCAGGGTCTCTCTTTAAAGCGTTTCTTGCAGCCGCTGCGCTCGAGGAGAAGGTGGTCCGGCCTTCGGATTCTTTCTTCTGCGAAAATGGTTCTTACAAAGTCCTTGACCGGACGATCCACGATCAGAAGAGATACGGATGGCTCACCTTTCAGCAGATCCTCAAATACTCGAGCAACATCGGAGCCTCGAAGGTGGGTGAAAAGATGGGAAAGGAACGGCTCTACCGGTATATTTGCGCCTTTGGATTCGGTGAGAAAACAAAGGTAGGCCTCCCAGGAGAAGGGAGAGGGATCGTTCACCATCCAAGGTACTGGCCTCCCGTTGTCCTGGATACGATCTCCTTTGGTCATGGGATCGCTGTAACGGGAATCCAGTTGGTGACGGCCTTTTCGGCCATCGCCAATGGCGGAATGCTGATGAAGCCCACGATTGTGGAGCGGATTACGGACGAGAAGGGAGAAACGGTCCAGTCCTTTGAGCCGCAAGCGGTGAAAAGGGTGATTTCAGAAGAGACGGCCAAGAGGGTGTCGGCCCTGCTCAAATCGACGACGGAAAGGGGGGGGACAGGAGAAGGGGCGGTGCCCTCAGGATATGAAGTGGCCGGCAAGACAGGGACCGCTCAGAAGGTCGAGTCATTATTCGGCGAGTATTCCGAGGACCGCTTCCACTGCGGATTCATGGGATTTGCACCCGTGGAGGATTCCAAGATTGCTCTTCTGATCGTGATCGATGAACCTCAAGGAAGCAGAACAGGAGGGGCCGTGGCTGCCCCTGTATTTAAAGCCATCATGGAGAAGATCCTTCCT
>SMTZ1_10006108_pt1 | contig 12135 bp, 10 predicted proteins | sample DeeMarSWOR136_30_FD_25667 | JGI IMG/M metagenome (IMG submission 25667) | reverse complement strand
TATCTGTGACGATGTTTGAGAACTTCTCAGGAACGTTTATGAAGTAATATCGTGCCTCTGCGTAGACCCGTATGGTCAGGTTTGCATTTGCGGTCCATCCTTCAAATTCGGCCGAAGTTTCGTATCTCTCTTTGTCAGATGTTGTCTTCCGATCGACATTACTATCCGGACCGCTGTCGATACGATAGAACACCCTGAAATTTTCTTTGCTTATCCGTTCGTCCGCCTTAATGGTTATAGCATCACCACTCATGATGCCATCGAACCGCGATGAGATGATCTCAAGGGTTTCATTTGCATAGGTAAACGAACCGTTTATGGTCCTCTTTCGATTATTGACATCAGAGATAACGAACAGATATTTATAAGTGCCAAGCAAATCATCAGGGTTCTCGTAAGTATACCGGAAAATGTTGTCTTCGTAGGTAAAATCTGGGGCGTAGGTTGTTCCATTCGGGTAGCTGATTGTAAAGTTGATTCCATCCTTGTCGACTCTGACGTTGTCAACGATGTATGCTACTATAAGGATAGTGCCGCCTGGTTCTTGCATCCCTGGGAGCACTGCAATTTCAACACGAGGTGATTCTGCATCATAGAATGGGGGATTAACCAGCACGACTAAGATGAGTAGCCAGGTGAAGAAATATGTGGCAAACGCACTAAACCAGCCTTTCCGCCCATAATCAGTTAGATCTATGTTCAATTTCAGGAAGAGATATTTAATCCAGATAGAGTTTACGACCCCCACGAGGAGGACAAGCTCCCAGCGAAGAAAGTTATAACCGATAAGGACCCAGAATCCAAAACAGATCACGGAGATAAGCACTCCAAAGAGAAATGCGATAAAAAGTGTTTTAATGTTACGGCGTTCTCTTTTCAAAAACGCTTCTTCATCAAACTTTGGTATCTTGAAATCTATTTGCCCTTCAGCGTCAGGTCCTTCCTTTCGTCTCTTTGCCATAGTGGGCCAGCAAGGAATGCATCCTTAAAAGGTTTTTTCCTTTCAGCATAAACGAAACATAAGTTCAGGGTGTTTTGGTCCATAGCAAAGGGTTTTGAACACATGGCGATCAAGTTAATCTGGAATCTGATTTACTACTTCCAGACAATTTCTTTTATAACTGTCACTTTTTATAAGAACCGTATGCCTGGTGGGAGGTTCTCAAGATATTTTTTAAATCCCTCAGGCCATTGTTTTGGATTAAGTCCTTTCTGTGCGAGGAACACCGCTGCCCAGCGCTGCAGACCAATCCCAGAGCAACCACTCCAAAGCTTGCTTTTCTGTGCCTTGATGTTAAACGCGGTGATGTATTTATCCCCAAGGACGCTGAGGTTCTGGAACTCGAGCCATTCGGATTCCTTTCGCGTCCCCCGATATGGCATGTACGCTTCAAAGTCAATAGTCCCAGTATCCTGTGAGCCCTCATCGCCGATCTTACCTGCCTGCTGCAGGTACCAGGGAGTGACCCAAGCCATCTGCCATTCCAGATCGAAGATGTCGTTAAATACGTGCTTGTACCGCTTCAGTAACTCGTCTCGTAATCGTAAAAGTTGCTCACGTGTGCCGATATAGACTGGTTCGATGCGATGGAACTCATCGACCCGTTCGATCCCATGTCGACCACCAGACTCATACCGCGCTGAGATAGCAGTCTTATCGTATATAAGTACAGGTAGTGATTTCTCCGCAATCGTCTTCCCTTTGAACGACCAGTAAATCATCGGACACTGGGCGTAACAAAGACCAGCGGTGGGCACAGAAAGGTTCTTCTTCAGTTCCTCTACTGGGACTTCTTTGGTAATTTTTGTAAGATCGATGAACCGCTCCCAGTCTTTGGCATCCCGTGTTCGTGGCTCAGTGACATAGTAAAATTCGTATGGCATGCCCTCCATATGACCGGTTTTCAGCCAGATGTCAAACGGTTTGATATGCGACTCGATGACCTCTTGGAATCCCAAGGGTGAAAGGACCTCTTGTATCGCGATGGTCTCCATGGTTTTCAGAATTACTGTCGCTTCAGGACGATAAAACCATTTTCCCTTCGTCGGACCCTGCTTAAGCCAGCCAAGACGTTCCATCTCCTCGGTGGGATCTTTGTCCCATACTGTTGGTTTCTCCTCGGATTTCCAGATAAGCTTCCAGAACTCTGCTTTTCCCTCGTAATACTGGCTCTCTACCTTTTCTTTGACACGGTTCATCATCCGGTCGATGTAATTTTTCCGTAAAAACTCCTCAGAGACGTCAGAAAGCAGCATCGTCGCCTGTGTGTCATGTATTATTAAATCGGCAAAGGGGATACTAATCTGCTTAAGTGGCTTAAGGGGTAGATCAAAAAAGATCCGATAGGTTGTAATGGTGATGTCACGGACACCGATACGATGAGTCTTGCCTAGTTCTTTGCTTAGTGCATTTTTAATCTGCAGAAGTGTGTTATGCGGACGAAGCGTCCCTTCTGAGATGATGAACAGGGACAGTGTGGTTTTTTCAATCGAAAAACGCTCAATGAAAGCGAATTTCTCAGCGTCTTTCTTTAAGATAGAGTCATTCATCGCTGCGATAAAGCTTTCAAATTGGCTTGAAAGTTCTGAGATATCATCACTAAGTGCAAATCTCGCCTGCAACTCAAATCGCATCATCAAGCAGGTTATCCTTGCATGCATACTTAATTCTTATGAGCAGGCGCATGATAGAAACAGCGAGTTAAAATAAAAAGGATGGTTTACATACTTAACAGATAGCGAAATATTGGAAATGCAGACAGAAACCGCTGAAGCAATTGATCAAGGAACCATTGTATTGAGGGAGTATAGGAGACTGGCATCCTCACTTCCAATGTAGTCCAGTCGCTTTTCGCACCATAGGTGTCTTTTGCTTTGACACGAACCGTATAGTTTCCCTTTTTCAGCCAAGTTTTCTCCAACGTAACAATCTCACCGGATTTAAAGGGTCCCAACCAACCAGCCGCTCCACCAAACCAGTAATCATCACCCCAGTTCAGATAAAACTCCACCTCATCACCATCAGGGTCAGTAGACCAAAACGTATAGCGGTACGCAGTCCCGTTCTCTCCGATCCACCGTCCAATGAGCCGCGGTGTCTTTGGTGGGTGGTTTTCTGTGTCAATGCAAACCCAGATGCTCTGCTCATTGGTGTTACTTGCATTGTCGGTCACAGTGAGCGTGACACGATAGATCCCTTGATGCGTATAAGTATGTGTGATTGTTTCCCCGGTACCGGTGGTTCCATCACCAAAATCCCATTCATAGGAGACGATGCTTCCTTCATGATCAAAACTTTCGCTTCCGTCGTAATTCATTGCTTGATTCGACTGCCCCTGAGTTGGTCCAATGATGTGTGCGACCGGCATCCAATTGCTATTGTTTTCAGCATGATACTCCACCCAGTCGATATTGACGGTATCAATGTTCAAACTACCATATTCGATGTTGAAAAAACCATCGTAGCCCCATTCCTCGCTTAAACTATTTTTTACGATCCAATATCCACCGTTTCCAATTGAAGGATCATCCTTCCATCCGATGATGATGACCTGATGGTTGGTACCTTGAATCGGACCATGGTAAGGATAATAGTCTGTGGGATCATCATGCGTGTACCCCCATTCCTGCAGATTATCAGGGCCATGGAGATAAATGGTAAAGAGCATGGTTGCAACAACCGGTCCTGATTCCATAATCTGGGTTTTGATTGCATTTCTTCCTTCGACACCTGCCTTTGGAATCCAACGCCCATACGTGGAAATAGGGATGAGGAACTCCTGCCAGTTCGGGCTTGCATTTGCACAGAGGATATCGTCACTCACTTCGTATGGAAAACATTGTTCAGGGATGATCCCGTTGCAGAAGTTGCCTTGGGAAGTGTTTGCTTTAATGTATCGATATGCATTATATGCCAATCCACCATTGCAGCTTCCCGCGGCATGCAAACAGGACAAGACATACTGCTCTGAAAGATCAAGGTTCAGACCCGCGCAGTCTTCCCTTATTTGGATGATGCTTTCTAATGCCCCCATCGCCGCAAAATCCCAACAGCTGCCACAGCTACCTTGGTCTTTTGCTGGTGGTACCCAATTGGTTCCATTGATATCCCTCCAGCTGAAAAATGATGGGAGATTGTTGTTTATTTTTGGCGTAGGTGACTGAATGATTGCATCATGAAGAAAGAATACGTCTTCGAGGGAAATAGCCTGCGTTAGCTCTTTGTTAGACTCACATCCACAGTCATTTTCTTTGATGATTTCATCGTCAGGAACATGATGGGTATGTTCATTTGATATACTAATCGCTGAAAGGGGGAGCGTGGTTAAAAGAAATATACATAAAATACTTATGATCTTTTTCATTTTTCCCTCATAATTTAAAAGAATCATGTATATATAAATATTATCTATAGTAATACTTTCACCAAGAAAAAATCTATCGTGATTTTTTTCATCTAATTATTAAAATTTAAAATAACTTTTTTTGAACAGATTCACTTCTTGACTATCTCATCAGCAATAGAGACACATGCAAAATAATCATCAAGTGTGTGCAGCAGCGAGAAAACAGATTTACTTTCGATAATCGCCTCAAGTGTTTTTCCTTTCAGCGTCGAGGTCACAAACCCTTGATCATCCGCCTGAATCGATCGCTGCACCTTCTTTGCTTCTTGTGCGTCCTTAAATTCCAAGGTCAACCTACAAATCGCTTTCATACTCTTCTTTTCCTCTGCTGTATCAGAATCTCATTAACCTTCTGCAGGAATTCTTTTTCCTTATCATATACTATCGTTGCACCAGCGGCGATCTTATGACCACCGCCATAACCACCAAGTTCCGCGGCAGCAGTCTTCATTGCAGATCCAAGGTCCAATCCCTCTGCGACGAGTTTCTGATTGCCCCGACATGAGACATGCACCTCATCATCAACCTGCTTCCGCGCAAGGGAAAACAATGGTTTCTTTTCATCAAGCACGTAGTTCATCGCAATACCTGCAACCACGCCACCAAGCGAAGAACTATCCGAGTAAAAGTACCGCATCCCCTCGGTTTCATGAATGCCGCCGTGTTCCACATCTTTTAGTCCATTCAGGATTTTTTGTTTGTAATCCTTCTCGACCATCAGGGCGTCTTTCCAGGTGGAACCATCATCAAAACACAGTGAAAGACCAAGGCCGCGACGCCCGTTCTTCCCACAGGCGTCAAGCAGGTCAGCAAACCGCTCCAGCTCCCAGCCTTGCGGCGCGATAAAGCGCTTTCGGATCGTCATATCTAAGATGTTCTGTTGACAGCCTACCTTCATCAAAAGAAAGATAAGATATGACTGTAGCTGCGTCAGTTTCTCTTTAGGGAGCTCCTGAATTTTTGTTGAGTGTTCGACCTGTAGTTTTTCAAGTAATGTCTCAATTGCTGCTTGATTGCCTGAAAGCCCTGGGTAATATGGATCCACTGAATAAAACAATGCATCTGCGGTCGTCTCACCATACAGTTTGATGCTAGTCTCCTCCGTGAGAAAGCCTTTCTGCATCGCCTCCTCAAGGATTTTTTTGTTCAATCCACGGACGCCACCGATAAACTGTTTATCACCAGTCGCACCAGCAAGTGCAAGTGGTGCAAGATCCTCGTTTCCAGGATCTAATGTGGTGGCTAGTAAAAAACTTAAGGTCGCGCCCGAGGCGTCATAATTACCGTCAAACCCAAACAGATTCGCGTTGATCTGTATGACTTCCTTTGATGTTTGCGCGGTGAGATATTGATGATGATCAAGGATGATAGCTTTACATCCAAGCGACTCGATTGTCTCGATCTGACCACTGCCCATGTCAGAAAAAATAATTAATTTGTTTTTCTCGTTTTTCAGACGATCAAAGCCTTTTGTAAAGGGGTTTCGCATTAAAGTCGCATGGAAATTATACCCTACTCGGGAGACTGCTTTACACAGGACTCCTGCCGCGGAGATTCCGTCTGCATCGTAGTGGGACACCACCCGGATCCGACTCGACCGTGGCATTGAGAGCAGCAGTGATGCCGCATTCTTACAAATGTGCAGGATATCTTCTCCCATAGGATGTACTCAATAAAACGAAAAACATGTTCTAGTCTAAAAAGATACTGGCGTGTGCATCATTCGAACATGAGTTTTGCTTGTTCAAGGTTGTATTTCCAGCCTTCTGGAAGCCGGTGTTCCCGATGATAGTATTTCATTAAACGGCGGATCTTTGATTCTGTCAGGGACAGGCTTCGTTTCGTTTTTAAATCCCTCTGATGCTGGTCAATGTGTTTTTTTAGTTTTAATGCAGTTTTAATCAAATTCTGTAAATCCTCAGGTATCTCCTGGGTAGTCTTATTCTGTTCAAGAATTTGCGTGATTGTTTTTCCGGTCGCGATTTTCACATCCGGTACAGCATACTGATCACGTAATATCATCCCAATTTGACTGGTGGTCTTCTCCCCCTTTACAAGCTCCATGATACGTCCTTCGATCTCTCGGGGGTTTAAGGAGCTCCACTCAGGGTGTTTCTCCCGCATGGGATGTGTTGAACTTGATTTACCTTTTGTTCGAGCATGGATCCGTGCCATTCTCTACACTCCGCCAACTGTTCTTAAGGAAAGTCCCTAATAAACTACCCATATATAAACGTAAAGGTCACCCGGAGAAAAAATGTTGGTCTGGAAATACGATGCATCTGGAGATAAAAAAGGATCATTCGTACCCATAAAGTATATATTTTTCCTTCCATTAGCCAGAGATGTAGTGTGCTGGAAATGACGATATATATCTATAACACCCTTACTAAGAAAAAAGAAGAATTTATCCCTGTTGATCCCGGCAAAGTCAAGATGTACGTCTGCGGCATGACCGTCTATAGTGACGCCCATATCGGCCATGCCCGCACCTATGTGGCTTTTGACATCATCCGACGATATTTTGAGTATAAGGGGAACAAAGTTCATTATGTACAGAACATCACTGATGTTGACGACAAAATTATCGCTGCAGCAAAACAGGAAGGCATCGACCCTTTGGAGTACTCAAAGCGATTCACAGACCAATGTCTTGCTGATCTGGATGCACTTGGCATCCGACGGGCGGACCAATATCCGAAAGCATCAGAAACCATCCCTGATATGATTCACATGATCAAACAAATCATACATCGAGGCTATGGATACGTGGCGGATGGGGACGTGTATTTCTCTGTTGAAACATTCAGCGATTATGGAAAACTCTCCGGTCAAAATATCGCTGAAATGAAAAAAGGAGCACGCGTTGAACCTGGGGAGAACAAACGCAGCCCGTTGGATTTCGCTCTCTGGAAGAAAGCAAAACCAGGAGAGCCAGTCTGGCAGTCCCCTTGGGGTCCGGGAAGACCCGGATGGCACATTGAATGCTCCACGATGAGCTGTAGTTTACTTGGACCAACGTTCGATATCCATGGCGGAGGTATGGACCTACAGTTTCCCCATCATGAAAACGAGGTTGCACAATCTGAAGCAGCAAGCGGGAAGCAGTTCGCGCGGTACTGGATGCATATTGGCCTACTGACTATCAATGGGGAGAAGATGTCTAAATCCCTTGGAAATATCATTAATGTAAAAGACCTACTGAAGGCATGGGATGCAGAGGTCTTACGGATGTTTTTTGCTCAGGCTCACTATAGAAGTCCACCGGATTTTAGCGAAAAAGCACTTACCGATATCCAAAAAGGACGCGAGCGTCTCCACCGGGTCAAAGAGCGACTTGAAGAAACAGTAAAGCATGCCCCCTCCCCTAAGTTATCCCTACCATCCTTATCTGAATCAGAAACGCAATATATGGAAACTATAAAACAACTCAAGGAATCATTTGAAGAAGCCATGGATAATGATTTTAACACGCCAAAGGCGTTTGCCTCTCTCTACGAATTTGTCAATAAAACAAACCGTTTCTTTGAACAACACAAGACACCAGACCCAGGACTCTGTAAGCACACCTTGGACGTATTATTAAGGATTGGCTACGTGCTTACATTATTCCAGCCCAAGATAAATACAACCCAAGATGCTGACGTAGAGCTTATCAACAAACTACAAGGACTTCTGCAATCCTTTGGAAAAACCGTTGAAGCACACTCCACAGATAAACTTATAGAGGCGTTACTGCGTACGCGAGAAGAAGCAAGAACACATAAAAACTGGGACATCGGAGACCGTATCAGGAAAAACCTCGAACAACTGGGTTTTGAGATTCAGGACACCACTTCGGGTCCTGTGTGGAGGAAGAAATAACCTATGAAACGTGTGCTTGTCGGATTTGACGGCTCAGAAGGAGCAGAGAATGCGTTAAACAAGGCTATGATGATGATCGATGATGATGGTGAGATGATACTTCTTGCAATCATCCCTTTTCCCTCCGATCGGAATCTTCTGGATCAAAAAACATATGAACTTCTCAAGATGCACGCTCATACCATAATTCAAAATGTCATCCATGATATCGGGTCGCATCGATTGACGATTAACGGCATCGTCAAAGAAGGAGAAGACATTGCAGCAGTAATCATCGATGTGGCAAACGAACTACACTGTGACCTAATTGCCCTAGGCAGTAAAGGATCGAGTAAGTTAGGAAAATATCCGATTGGCAGTGTCGCCAATAAGGTTGTCCAATATGCGGCAAAACCAGTAATGATCGTCCGATAAAAAAGCGTAATTATTTGCCTTTGCTTTGATGCGCCCTGATACTAGGACGCACTTTTTCAGCACCTTTTCCCTTATACATCAATCCTCGTCCCTTCTGTCCTGCACTGGTCTTCCCCCGCAAGACACGTCGTCTACTTGGGAACGCAGAAATCCAGTTGATCTTCGGGTCATTAACAACTGCTGGATGCGCTGGGTCAACCAAAATAACCTCATAGAAATGGTACATGCCGTCTTTTCCCACCCAGTAGGAGTTTAAAACCTCCATGTTTGGGTACCGTGCTGCAGTTCGTTCCTCAATGATCCGTTGTGCACTCTTCGCCGCCGTCAATTTCTTTGTTCCCCGTGCTGAGGATTTTCTCCCACCTTTTATCTGATGGCGGTTCAACCCGCCGTGTCGCACGCGTCCCCGAACAATGATGTAGCCTTGTTTTGCCTTATATCCAAGAGATCGTGCACGGTCCACTCGCAATGGTTTGTCAACCCGCAGAAAATTCTGCTCTCGTCTCCATTGGACTACCCTGTTTTTCTGAGGTGATGGATAGGAGGTAACTGGTTTCTTCCATTTCTCACCTACGTACGCGTAAATACTTTTTACCATAAATAACACCTGTGGTTCTGATTGATTGTAGGGGGTAAGGAAGGGAAATCTTTATTTAAAACTTTTGTCGATGCCGCGTTTCAATAACCCAGTATTGATTCTCTCAGAAAGTAATTTAAAACAAAAGAAAAAAAAGAAAGAGCCTAGGTGGCCTTTCTAGCGTCGTATAAGAAATTCAAAGCCAATATTCTTCAAGAACAACCTAACCTGAGAGATGAGTCTGCCGAAGAAATTCATTTGATGAGTCGTGACATCTAAAGGCATGGTGATCTCAAGTGTCGCCCAGTCACTTTCGACATCGTAGGTGTCCTTTGCTTTTGCCTGAATGATATAGGTTCCCTTCTCCTCCCATTGATGAGTCACTGAGGCGATTACACCTGAAGCATAGGGACCGACCCATTCAGTTACCTGATCATCTCCCCAGTCGATGTAATAATACACCATATCACCATCAAGGTCAGTGGTCGTAAATGTGTACTTGTATGTAATTCCTGGTTTTCCTTCCAAAGGTCCGCTGATAGAGGGCGTGTTTGGTGGTCGGTCAACCAAAATCGTCACGATAAGTGGGTCAGACCATGGGCTCATAACCTGATAGATGTCTTTTGCCTTAACCTGTACATTATAGGTTCCTTCTTGGCTCCATGACTTCTCTGCAGGTACTTGTTGCCCAGGAGGATATGGCCCAAGCCATCCACTGTTTGTGTTATCGCCCCAATCAAAATAATAATACACGTCCTCACCATCAGGTTCAGTGGTAACCGCAATGAAGCTATACACCTCGTTCACCACCCCGTTAGTTGGACCATTAAGGACTGGTTTATCTGGAGGGTTACTCAGAGGGCTAGCTTCCGCCAGCTCCGCAAGAGTCGCAAGAATAAGGCGGACGTTTTTTACCGCGTACGTCGCATTAATATGCTCAATTGTATCCCCTGATGTATGATAGTACGGGGTCATCTCATATTCAAAATAAAACACGGCAGAATATCCGTTTTGCCAGAAATAATAATGGTCGCTACCTGAGGATGTGCCTGCATTATGCAGTGTAAGGTGGATGTAATCCTGATACTCGTTGTTGATATTCACAGTGTAAGTGTAAAGCCACAGTGATGCTGAATTCACATACACATCGAGATTATTTCCATGGGTGGTCGTAACTGCGTAACTGATCATATCAGCATTAAGAACACCGGTGATATTCCATCCCTGTGCAGCCGCCTGTTGAGCATAGATTCTACTTCCATAGAGACCTTCTTCCTCTCCAGAAAATGTCACGAACTTGATGGTATGGTTGAATTGGTATTGACTCATGATATACGCTGCGACTAAGACCGCCACCGTCCCTGAGCCGTCATCATCAGCTCCTGGGCTTGAGGCAACCGTATCATAATGTCCACAGACGATATAGATCTCATTACTAGATGTATCAGTACCATTTATTGTCGCTTCAACATTATTTGATGAAAACCCGCCGTAGGTCCATGGGTGATAGCGGACCCAAAGACCCATGCTTTGGAACTGGTCGTAGATGTATTGGGCCGCTGCGACACAGGAACTTGTTCCGGTATACCGTGGTCCAAACCCAGTGATGTTTTCCAAATACCGTAAATATATTGATGTATCAACCTGAGTAATCATGCTTATGACGACATCATCGATTGTCGCTGCTGTTATTGCAGGTAGCTCACGAATTAATGGCACATCCATGTGTGTATCCTCCGGTAGATAAGGTGCATACCCTGGCGCGGGCGGGTGATGAGACTGTTGCGTGGTATTCATTGACTGAACTACATCTGTTCCTATTGGGAAACCAACGGCAGGTAATGCAGTGGCGATCATCAGCATACAAATCATAAGACATACGATTTTTCTCTTCTTCATATCGATTATCCCCACCATATGATACCAGTATTAGTATTTAAATTTTCATGACAAATAACAATTTTCCATGGTTTTTTATTCGAAACGTCAAAAAAGACAAAGGTATACATTTATATATAGTAATTATAATAGTAGTATCCGGGGATAAATATTATGAATACTCTGAAAAAATACATTACACTTTTAATAAGCATCAGCCTCATCATTAGTGGACTTGGAATCATTGGACTCTCTATAGCAAACCTTAAGGGTGCTACAACCGAAATATCTTCCCTTGATTTTTATCCGGATAGAGATGCGTACAGGTATAGGACTGCTATGCAGTCTTTGAAAACCCCTCCTGAAACCCTGCCCTCTGCAGTAACCGAGCCAGTATCACAAGTTCGCAAAACAGATTATCCTATTGGTACCATCATCTGGCAGTATCAAATTTCTAGCGGTTATGATAATAGTCCAAAAGCAATCGCAGCAATACCGGATATCAATGGTGATGACATCGATGATGTTGTCATCTGCTCAGAAGATAATAATATCCGATGTTTTAGTGGTGGTGCTATAGGCGCTGGCGTCGTCCTTTGGACGCATAATATTTACGCTGGGGATATCTACTCTCAAAAAGGGCTCACAATCACTCAGGATGTCAACAACGATGGGTTCAACGATGTCGTTGTTGGGGCGACAGGCGGCGCTAGGCTAATCCGATGCATTTCAGGCATGAATGCAGCGACGCTATGGACGCATGATACCCATGAGTATGGCGATGGTGGTTGGGTTTATCAAGTTGATTGTCGTTATGATTATAATAATGACGGAATCCTTGATGTGCTTGCGGCAACCGGTGATGATGGTACTGGAACCGGTCCAAAAAGAGCATATTGTTTAGACGGTCTGACTGGTCTGTCGATCTGGGAGTTTCCCTTAGGAGGCCCAGGATTTTCCGTGATAGGTGTTGAAGATTTCACTGGTGATGGAAAA
>SMTZ1_10014372_pt1 | contig 12136 bp, 10 predicted proteins | sample DeeMarSWOR136_30_FD_25667 | JGI IMG/M metagenome (IMG submission 25667) | reverse complement strand
CGACTAACTGCCAAAAAAGAATTGGTTCAGATGATTGAATCCTTAAACTATACTCTCCTCTCAGAATACCACAACAACACTAAAAAAATACAGATTAGATGTCGGAATCAACATCAGTTTACTATGACCCCCAAATACTTTAAACGGCTCGTAAATCAAAATATTGAACCCTGTAGTAAATGCAGAAAAGAATCCTAAATTTTCTATATTTCAACAAATTAAGATTTGTAAAAAATAGTTTTCCCTTTTTTTATTAGTTTTCTGTAATAGTAGGCTCTATATCCTCAAGCTCCAAGAGTCGTTTCGCCTCTTCCTCCAAATCTACGCTAAAGATATCCGTTATACCACTTTGCTGCATAGAAACACCATAAATTCTGTCTGAATTTACGATATTCTCTTCTCTATGGCTAATAACCAGGAATTGCGCTTGACTGGAAAATTCCTTTATAACCATCGAGGTTCTGTGTACATTGGGACCATCAAGGGCTGCATCGATCTCGTCCATAATATAGAACGGCGCGGGATAGAACTCCTGCACGGCAAAGATGAATGAGAGCGCCACAAGAGTCTTTTCACCCCCGCTTAAAATTTCGAGGCTTGAAATTTTTTTCCCGCGCGGTCGAGCTTCGATGCTGATACCACCTTCGAAGGGTTTATCGGGACGGTCTAGAATCATTTTAGCAGAGCCACCAGGAGAAAGTTTCTGAAATGTATGAGAGAATTCTCGATTAATTTCATGATAGGCTTTCATGAACGTACGTGTTTTTTCAAGTTCAATTTTATCTATCGCGTCAAGAATTGATTTTCTTTCTCTCTGAATTGTTTGTCGTCGCATATCAATCTCATCAAATCTTTCTTTTACAACATCATATTGTTCAATTGCTTTTAAATTAACAGGTTCAAGAGTCTTTTTGTTTTTAGTTTGTTCTACAATTTCAGCTTGTAGTTCAGGTTCCGAAAGGTCCTCTGTAATTGGGGGCAATGACCCATATTCTTTAGAACGTTGAAATAAAGTCTCTATTTGATCAGCACAAATAATTTTCTTAGATTCGAAGTTGTTCTTTTTTGAATTCTCCATTGATTGATCTGATTTCAAATCTGTAATAGTTTTCTGATGTTGTTTTTGTTTTTGCCATGACTCATCTTTTTCTTGTATATATTTATCAATTTCCTCTTGTTTTGCATCTTTTTTCCCATTTTCAGCGTCTAATTCAACTTTATAATTTTCTAGTTCTTTTAATACAGTTTCAATTTGTTTTTCAGTATCATTAATTTCCTGATTTAGCTCAAGAATTTTTTGTTCTCTTTCCTTATTTTTATTTAACTCATTTAATTTCTTTTGGTATTTTTGTAAATCTTTATTAAATTTATTTAATTTCTTTTGAGCATCTTTTTGTAATTCTACTTCTTTGGTCTTTTCACTTCTTAATGAATCTATTATATTTTGTTTATTATCAACATTTGTTTGAATTTTATCAACTTCAGAATTTAATTCATCTACATCTTTTAAACAAGCTTCAATTTTATTCTCAGCATCGATATTTTCCTTTTTAATGTCTTCAATTGAATTAATTATTCTCATTACATTTTCAAGTGCGCGTAAGCGGTCCAAAATTTCTTCTAATTCTATATTTTTTTCTTCAATTTGCTTCTGAATGTTTTCACTTATTTCCCAAAATTTTTCTTTCTGTGAAGCTAGAGCATCAATTTCTTCTTGGAATGAATTTTGCTCTTCTTGAATTTTGTTAATATTCTCTTCTGTATTAACAATTAAATTTTTCTTTTCCTCTATTGAACTGTTCAATTTCTGGATATTTTCATCAATTTCTGTTAAATTTTCAAATAGATTCTGAATCCCATGCAATTCCTGTAATTTTTGTCTTAAATTTTCTAATTCTGCTTGTTCTGTCTCAATATTCTCTTGAATTTTAGAGATATCATCCCAGTACGTATCTTTAAGTTCCTCTGATTTTTTTATTTCTATATCTAATTCCTCAATCTCTTTTTCCCTTTCGCCTATTAATCCTTCTCTTTCTTTTATTTCTACATCGGCTTTTTTAGTTTTTTCATTTATTTCTTGAATTCTTTTATTAATTTCTTCAAGCCTTCGATTAAGCGCAGAAAGGTTTTCGGAATCATGTTTGTTTTGGATGTTAGCTTCTGTTAACTTTTTCTCAGTAATATTAAAATCATCCGTCTGAGAGTTTATGTTTTCAGTAATCTCATCAAGTTGTTTGTATAATTCTTGACTTTTAGACATAGTTAGCTTTCTTAATGATAAATAAACATTTTCTAAGATTTCCATGAGATCTTGAACGAAGCTATCGAAGGTTGTAGTTGAAGCTTGAACTTCTACATCCGCAGACTCTTTTACTCTCTCAATTAGTTGGTTGATAGTTGTATCTGCATTATCGGTAAATAATTTTAAAGTCTCCATGATAGATATTAGCGTTTCTGTCATCTCTGTAGCTTGTTCTGTATCATCTCCAATTTCTTCAACAGATTTCATTATATCTACAATATCTAAAACGAATTTCTTAAAGTCTTCAGCAGATGTCTCGATTGCCTCTGCATTTGATTGTTGTATATTACTTTTTATGGATTCAACAGAAATATTAATGTTTTGAGTAAGCATGTTTAAAATTTGTAGAATTCCGGTAATGTCTGTTGTATTTTTCTCATATTCTGCATCAGAAGATTCGATTTTCTTTAAGATACCCTCTTTTTCTTTCAATAGATCTTCTAAGCGTCTTTGGACGTTTAAGTTTTTATTATTGTATTTTTCGAGATCTTTTTCAATAGCTAAAAGATTTTTATTTAAAGTAGATACCTGTAGATCCAAATTATTTTTCTCTCGTTCTAATTTAGTTGATTCTTTAGCGAAAATTTTGGATTCAGTGCTAATATTTTCAATTTTTCCCTTATTATCATTGATTTCAGATTCTAAAGAATATTTTTTCATCCTTAGCAATTCTAAGTTTTGCTCGTTCTTTTTATAAACTGAGTTTTGTTCTCTTAATTTTCCTCTTAAATCAACAATAGTTTTTTTCCTAGTTTCATTCTCCTTTAATAGATCTTTAACTGCATCCTCAGTATCTTTACCTTTACTTAATTCCTGGATTTTTTTCTCAATAGAGAGTTTTTTTTCATTCAAATCTTGAATGTTCTTGTTGTTTATACTAATCTCAGTAGTTAATGAAGATAAATTAGATTGCAAGTTGAATAAATTTGTATTTAGTTGATTTTTTTCTTCTTGAATTGAATTGATTTTATTTTCAAGATCTTTTCTATTTTGATTTTCTTCAACAATTTTGGTTTTAAGAGCTTCTATCACTTTTCTGACTTCAGATTCTTCCCTTTTTGTATTCTTAATAGCCTCATCAATACTTTCTGCATCTTTTTTCAGCTTATTTAATTCAATTTCCAATTTGAGTTTTTTATCTTCATTCTTTTTGATATTGTCTTTAAGAATTTTAATTTGAGCTTCATTTGAAGATATATTTTGTTGTATTTTGGAGATTTCAGCATTAAAAAGAGACTTTTCTTCCTCGTTATCTTTAATTTTTGTATCAATTTCAAACTGAGTTTGTTGTCTTTTTTCTATTTCTTTTTTAGCTTCTTCTATATTGTTTTCGCATTCAGATATATCATTTGACACACTCTCTATCAATGAATCGATATTTTGTCCTTCCTCAAGAACCATCTGTAGATTTTCTAAGTTTTTAATTTCAAGGATGAGTTTTTCTATAGATTTTTTAGCAAGATTTGATGTGGTTTGGCTTGAAGAGATTTTTGTTTTTAGCTGGGTAATATTCTCAGTGATTTCTTCTCTTTCTTTCTCTTTTTCATTTATAGTTTTTTGAATGTTATCCATTACTAGTGATTCTTGTTTGAGTAAGGCATCTTGTCTGCTAATTTTTTCTTCTAATTCTTCAATTATTTTTGAAGAATTTTCTATTTTCTTCTCTAAGTCATCTTCCTCTTCTCTTAATTTTGAAATTTTCAGAGCTATTAACTGTGAATTTAAAAAATTTATTTTTTCATCTAATTCTTTCCATGCTAGAGCATCATTTTTCTCTTTTTCAACTTTTTTAAGCTGAGATGATACTTCTTTAAAAATTGCTTCGAATTGTCCTAAATCTCTTTCTGCTTTTTCTAATTCTTTTAAAGTTGCATCTTTCATTTCGTCATATTTTTGAAGTCCTATTAGATCTTCGATGAATAATCTACGTTCTTCCGTATTCATATGAGTTAACTCCACGATTTTTCCTTGTAAGACGAATTGATTACTTCCATCAGGATCAATATTTGCTGCAGCTAAAGCATTAAGGATTTGTTGACGTGTAGCGTTTTTTCCATTCATTTTATATCCCCCACCGCCACCCCTTTTTATTGTTCTAGTAATTTCAAAAGTATCAGTCCCACCTGGAAATACATTATCAGAATTGTCAAAATACATAGTTACTGATGCTCTTTGGGACGGATTTTTCCCTCTAGAGCCAGCAAAAATTAGATCTTCTAGACTCTTAGCTCTCATTGTTTTTTTACTCAATCTTCCCAAAGCGAAGCACAACGCATCTATGATATTTGATTTACCTGCGCCATTAGGACCTACTATGCATGTGAAACCACTTGAAAGCTTGATTGTCACCGTACGATCTCCAAATGACTTAAAACCGGTCATGGAAATTTTTTTGATGTAAGTCATTTCTATCTTTACATTTCTATCTTTAATATAAAAAATAGAGTAATTACCAATATATATATGATAGGCATGTCAAATATATAAAAAAATCTCACTACTTTATTCGATTTTTATTAGTAAAAGAAAAGGTTAATAATTATCGAACAAAGTGTCTATAATTGTTTTTAACTGATTAGGACTCATTACCATGAAGTAAGAATCTTTAATTATTGTTTTATCTGAAAAGTGAGAATTTTTTGACCTTAGTGCCTTCTTTGACGGTCTTAATATTCCAATATTTAATAATTCTTTAATTAAATTATGAAATTCATTAAAATTTTTCTCATATCCTAAAGATTCACAAGAAACATAATACAATTCTTCTAATTCTTTTAAAGAAACGTAGTAATTCATCTTACTCATAAAGTAATTTGAGAGATTATCTAAAAATATTATATTTAAAAAATCCTCTTCAGAAATATAGTTTAACATACTAAATTCATCATGAATTTGCATTTGATCAAAATGATTTTGACAAAGTTCTATTATTTCACTGTTCTTAAAATTTTGCTTATTTCTTAAAATTGGATAAAGATCTCGAAGAATTTCAATACTTTTTCCTGGAACAGGGACATATTGCTCGCAAACCAAATCTGTTATATATTTAATTAATTCCTCATCAACTGCATGTGAAAGCGCTAATAAGGTTCGTTGTTTTAAAATAGAATATAGTTCTTTATACGTGAAATAATTCAGCTTTTTTTTAAAGTCAAACTCAGATATCAAATCAAATTTTACAGGTTGTAAAATTTTATTCACTGTATATATCGAAGTGATATTTGCTTCTTTTGCAATATGCAAAAACTTCTTAAATATTTCAGGTTTTAAATATTCTACGTTTGTAAAGATAATAAAGAGATTATAATCGATTCTTTTACATAGTAATTTAAAAACATTCCACATATGTGACAAGTTTGAATTTAACAGCGAATCATAATCAATTTTGTATTTACATATATTTATTAAATCTGCTAGGATTGAAAAAATCAGTTCTTCAAAGTCTTTCTGTTTGCAATCTATAGAAATTTTTTGAATATTAACATCTCCTTTGTTTTGAATTGAGAGATCATTGATCACTTTATTTACAATCGCCTTCTTCCCAATGCCGTGAATTCCTTGATATAAAATGTTGAGAGAGAATTTATCAGAAATTGAATCCGTCAAAATAGAGATTAATGAATTTTGTTCTTTCTTCCTATGTAAAATCTGAGGTGGAATATAATTTGGGTCAAATAAGGCTTTAGGGCCAACAAAATTACTACATATATTAAAGTTAAATGTCATTTTTTTTTTAGATTTTTATTTCTTTATTTGTTTTTTATATTAAGATATTTAAACCCCACCGAGAGGGAGGTCACTAGAAGTAAAAATATGTAAAAATTCATAATTTCAAATTGATGTCAGGTAAGAATAAAAATTAAGTTAAAATTTAAATTATCCTTTATTCTTTAAAGAAGAGTTTCATTCGAAACTTTCCAACAAGTTTTTCAAATTATCAGCTAGAAGTGGTAAATATTCATATGATTTATTTTTCACATTTTTATTTAAACAAAGTGCCACTAAATAAAATCGAGTATTGTTAATATCTAGTTTTCTAAGAAAAATTATACCTTCTTTATGAGACTTTGAGTGTTTTTGTGAAAATTCGATATTTGTTACAATATCTATAGTAGTTATATCCCATTCTTCTAACTTTTCTAATGCTTGAGTTAATCTTGGTGCTATAGACTCACATATCCTCTGATATTCTTCATCCGTGGATCTACTTGCAATTATAAAACAATTTTTATCTAACAAAAGTGTAGAGCTATTATAAGTTTTGCTCATGTAGTCTTTTAGTAGAGTTTGAAAAATATTAGATTTGTGAGTAGCATAAAAGGCACCATCAGAAAAAGCTTTTAATAGGCTTGAATCGTCATATATTGAAGTTTTAAAAATTGAGAATTTTATTGCTTTAATGATTGATGTGATTTTTGTCTCAAGATATGCTATATTTTCCAATATTTCTTTACTCTTTTTAATATCTGGGTCACATTTATTCAACAATATTAAAAATTGAAAATTCTCAGGATGAGAATCTAAAGTGATAGATACAATATCATGCAAAAATGCTAATGATTCTTCAAATTTTTCAGATGCTTGAATATCTATAACGTAAAATATTGATTGCATTTCTGTAAAATACTTACTTTTTTCACCTAGATATATTTTTCTATAATTTTTTTGACCTCCTAAGTCCCAACGGATAATTGAAATTCCTAATAAAGAGTTTGTATGAACAGTTCTTTTAGCTTTTATAGTAGGTTTTACAGTTGGTAATAAACTAAACTTTTTGTCTAATAATAATAGAATTGAAGTTTTTCCCCCATTTTCTAACCCACAAAATAGTATTTTTTTAAGCTCCTTAGATTTGTTCATGTAAAGATATTGGATGATGTTTATTTTCTTTTAATTATTTATTATTTTGACATTAATTTTATTCTTATCTACTTTTTCTCCAAGTCGTATTTTTCTTATTTTTTTTGGAAATGATAAATCAATTTCATCAAAAATAAATCCACTTGAATTTTTTGGGCCTTCTACTATCCTTAACTTGGAAGGTGAAATATTTCCTTTATGAAAAGAAATAATTTTACTATGTCCTATAAATTTTCTTTGTAAATAGCTACCAAAAGTATTACACGCTATAACAGGGACTCGATTTTCAAGTGCACGTGCTTTTAAATATATTTCCCAATTATTCATTCCGTCTTCTCTAATTTGGGTTGGTGAGAATAGAACATCTGCTCCGTTTTCGATAGCTAGTCTAGGAGTTTCAAAAAAAGCCATATCAAAACAAATTAAGATAGCAAAATCATATAATTTGTTTAAAGCAAATATTTTTAATTCATCAAAAAAATAGCATGTAATAATTGGCTTTTTTAATATATTTCTTTTTTCCCAAATCGCACCTGAAAGAATTTTTATATTATATTCTTTTGCTAAGTTTTTAACGAAAAAATAATCATTTCCTCTTTCTTTTTGAATATTTTTGTTTGGATCTCTGTAGTATGGAACCCATCTTTCAGGTAAGCATACAATATCACATTTTTGATTTTCTTCTAATAACTCTTTTAAAAGGGCTTCAATTTGGTGATAACATTTATTTCTATCTTTAAATACTTGTGGTTGAATACAAGCAACTCTCATTTCCTAATTAAACCTATAGTTTATTTACGATTAATGCTATCAATTATATCAAATAATTCATTTAAGTTAGAAATTTCATAATCAGGCTTTAAATATCCTCTGATTTTTAAATTATCATGAGAAAGGTCATATTTTCCTCCTCTATGAAGATAAACAGTATGTATTTGGTTCATATTTGCTGGAGCAATATCCTTATCTATTCTATCTCCTATATATACTGCCTCTTGGCCTTTTACTCCAAATTTCTTTAACCAATATTTATAAATTTCTGGATTTTGTTTTTTAATCCCGAATTCATCCGAAATCATAATTAAATCAATTAATTCATCGATTTTAAGTCTTAAAATTTTCTCGTATTGTTTAATCGGGATTCCATCTGTAATGATTGCCGTTTTTATTGATAAGTCTTTTAATCTCACTAAACATTCATATACATCATCATATAATTGAATCGAATTTACTTTTTCTTGATGATATGCCATAACTGCTGCTGAAATATATTTGTATCGCATATTGTATGATATATGTTCTATAGTACTCTCCATTTGATTCAATCTCCGGATAAGGTAGTTATAATGCTTTGAAAAATTTGACCCATACTCATTAACAATTTCTTTGATTATCTGAATTGCTTTTTCTCTCTCAATTTTTAAACCTAAACTAATCATCGCGTCTATTCCTTTAATTCTCGCTCTTTCTGATAACCCTGTTGAGTCAAATAAACAATCGTCTAGATCAAATCCAATTAATTTTATAGAACTCATAATCACAGTTAATTATTATCTTAAATATATAAAACCAATTTATGTTTATTGCTTATATTAATCATTTAAAGATATTAGAGGTTGAGTTAAGATAAATTTATTTATCTTTAATAATATATAATCTTTAATATTAATTTATTTAGTTTTAACAACAATAAATTAGCTGTTCTGCTTATAAATTAAAAAATTCCTGATGGAGTATCATTATTTGAAAACAGCTGTATCATTATCTTACTTTCATAGGAAAATCGGACCGTTAGTGTTTTTTTCAGCCCCTAAAAACTCTTTAGATAAGAAATTATCTATTAAAATAGCAAATATAATGGATCAACAATATAACGAAGGTTTTTTTACCCATTCATTTGAACACTTAAAATCCTTGAATTATTACTTTGAAATTCATTCTGATTGGGCTCGTGGAAATAAAGAGATGTTAATGGTTTCTGTAATATTAGATCAACAAATTTCAGCTGAAATAGAGGAAGTTCTATCGAATTTGTGTGCAGAATTTTCGGAACGATTACAATCTAATGAAGAGATATATACAGCATTCTATCTAAATGATTTAAACAGCTTTGATGATAATGATAAAGAAATTATACTCAAAAATGAAGCTTTAATAGAGGCCTGGGTAACTGGTTTATATTGGGCAATACTTGAATACACATCGGAAAAAACGGAAGAGGAAAAAATAGCAATTCTATTAAATGATAAACACATTTTTGAAACTTTAGAAAGACTATCAAGTGGTCCAATCCCTTTGGAATGGCTGAGGGAAGGGTTTGTTGAGGAGTTCCCAGAAAAAAATTTAGAAGAAATTATTGATACTTTAGTTGATAAGCAATTCATTTTTGTAAATCAAATCGGTTTAGTTGAAAAATATGTACTTCTATTGAAAGAAGTAAAAGCTGAGAGAATCCCACCTGATAGCGTCATTGAATACATTGATGATAAACCAGAATTAATAGATTTACTCCTCCCTAGGGTTCAAGAATATTTTAGTGAGTATGAAAAAAAAACAGAGGAAGAAATAAAACAAGATAGTTTTATTTTATTTAAAATTATGGCAGATCCAAAAAAATATAATGTATTATCTGAACTAAGAAATGGTTTAATATCAAAAGATAAATTACCAAAATTAGTTTCAAAAAAATCACTTGATTCTTTGATGGAAAATATAGAATTTCTGAAGAAGTATGATGTGATAGAAGAATTGAATTACGATAATGAAACATATATTGTATTAAAGACGAATCTTCAGATAACTACCACCTTTCCTGAATGGATGAGAAAGTTATTGCCAAAAGAAAGCTAACCAGTTGTTGTAAACGAAAGATAATGCAAAATTTAGAGGTATCAATAATTAAAAAAGAAATAGAAAGAATTTAATGATAAATCATTAGATTTTTATGATTCAGATAATTCTAAATAAAAAATGATAATATAAAATCATACTTCTAAAGAAAAATAATATCGTAATTTAAAATGCTTGATGGAGAAGAATCTAAACAGGATTTAAAAATCCTTTTAGGTTATATGGGAATTGAAATTTTATTTGCTATCGATAAAGGAGCAAAAAATTTCGAGACTATTAAGTTATTTTCAGGTCTACCAATTTCATGTGTCAAAGGAAGAATTCCTGTATTACTTGAATTAAATCTCATTAAGATTGTAAAGAAAGAATATATTTTAACAGAAAAGGGAAAGGATCTAAAAAATCAGTTAGATTTAAATATAGATTAATTAGCAAATGTAATTTCATTTGATATACAAATTTTTGGAGAAAAAATCAGATTGGGGCGACAAGTATCATCACTAAGAGCATTAGTTCTTATTGTCATAAGTTCATCATATTTTTTCTTATGGTATAATTATTTTTATTCTTTAATTTTTTTATGATTGAAAATTCATTTAATTAATTTTCTTGTTTGTTTTGATTGAATTCATATCGTTTCTGATCTCTAAATTTTCTTTCATAATAACCTGGTTTCTTAAAACCCCCATGTTTATTAATAAATTCATTTAGTCCTTCCTTTTTCATAATTTGACTTTTATAAGAATTATAATCACTCTTAGATAATTCTTCTCGGTTTAATAAATAATCTAGAATACTGAGGGCTTCATCGATGGTTGTACATCTTCTTATAAAGTCTATAGCCCCTGGGTTCACTAGTTCTTTTGGATGATCTTTATTAGATTTTAAGTCTCTTGTATTTGTTTGAGAATTAATTGCATCTATTCTAACTGTTTTCTTTTTTCCAGCTATTTCACTTATTAAATGAGGAAACCTTTCATTAAATTGATTCTTATCATACATTATTGTTAAACCATTTTCTTCTCTAATAATAGGCTCTTTAGTTTCTTTTTTTTTATCTTTTCTATTATGTTCCATTAAAACTTTCCTTTAACCATAGATAATTAATTATAGAATAATTATGAAATATAATAAAACTATTGCTTAATAAGTAAAATAGATGTTCTTATCATAATCTTGATTTATGATATTATACTCACATATAATCTCATGTTATTTACCATAAAAGTAATAAAATATGCTTGTTTTTAATTAATAACAATTTATGGAAGTGCTAGTAAAAATTGAAGTCTGGATACCGTTATGTAAAAGAAACTTTTGAGAAACATGAGAAAGGATATCAAACACCACATTGGCAACGTGGTATTGAATATCGAAAAGGTAGATCTATTCAAAGGGTTGAAAGACCAACTAAAATTCACCGTGCGAGAGAATTGGGGTATAAAGCTAAGCAAGGATATATTGTTGTAAGAGCAAGAATTCGAAAAGGAGGTATGCATAAAACACGTCCAAAACGAGGCAGAAAACCAAGAGCTATGGGTCTTTCTAAATATACGACAGGAAAGAATCTCCAATGGATTGCTGAAGAAAGAGTTCAAAGAAAGTATCCAAATATGCAAGTATTAAATTCCTATAAAATTTACGCTGATGGTCGACATTGGTATTACGAGGTAATTTTAGCAGATCCAAACCATCCTGTAATCAGATCTGATCCAAAGATTAATTGGATCTGTGAACCTCAACATAAAAAAAGAGTTACTCGAGGATTAACCTCTGCTGGAAAAAGAGCAAGGGGATTACATAAGAAGGGATGGGGTTCTGAAAAATCTAGACCCAGCATTGGAGCCAATAAGGGTCGGGGTAAATAGATATATTTTATATTTACTTAATTTTAATTTTTCTTTTAAAAATTCAATGAAAGAAAAGAGATTAGATATAATCAAAATCGTTAATGAAATAAGTTTAAACCATTAAATCATTTTAGATCATTCTATTTTTAATCATTGAACTAAGGATAATAATTTTAAAATAAAGAGAATTTTTCTAAATCTTAAGAAAACGAAAAAATAAAGCGGACCCGGCAGGATTCGAACCTGCGACTTTCAGATTAGAAGTCTGACGCCC
>SMTZ1_10006107_pt1 | contig 12136 bp, 6 predicted proteins | sample DeeMarSWOR136_30_FD_25667 | JGI IMG/M metagenome (IMG submission 25667) | reverse complement strand
GGGTCTTAATCAATCAATATGCCAAAGAGAAGGTCGGTCCTATACCTGCCGATGAAGTTGAATCCGCCCTGGCTGAACTGGAAAAGCAATACCAGTCTCAGGGACGGTCTCTGAAGCAACTCTATGCCCAGCGGCGAGAGAAGATAAAAGACGACATTGAAATGCAGTTGAAAGTTCAGCACCTGCTGCAGGATGTCTGCAGGCACTTACCTGAACCGTCGCAGCAGGCTGTCTTGGAATTCTATGAGAAGAACGGAGAGCAATTCGAATCTGCTGAACAGGTCAGAGTCAGCCATATAGTAAAGCACTTAAACTGGCAAACAGATGAAACGGCAGCCTGTAATCTGATGAAAAAAGCACAGGATGAACTGAGAAGCGGTACAGTCTTTGAAATGTTGGTCGCAAAGTATTCCGACTGTCCTGAGAATGGTGGCGACCTCGGGTATATCACGAGAGGACAAATGGTCGAGGAATTTGATGATGTGGTTTTTAATTTGGGCGCCGGCCAGATAAGCGATGTTTTTCGCACCCGTTTCGGCTTTCACATAGCCAAGGTGTATGACAGAAAGCCGCCCGTTAAACGCAGCCTTGAACAGGCAAAGGAGCCGATAGTAGACGAGCTGAAAAATCAGATGCACAGGGATGCGGTCGATGAGTTTGTGGATAGGTTAAAAAGCAGCGCCAAAATCGAGCAGATATGAGAGCTTGTACAAAGTCTGTTTTATCAGACTGTTACAAAAACTGAAAAAAACAGGCATCTTAAATTTGCCTCTTTGCAATTTTTGTATTAAACTTTATGTAGTCGAACAAATGAAGTGTGTACCTCTGACAGCGGCGTCTTTGAATTAAGCGAGGATTTTCAACGGAATTTTATGGGGGGGGTAGTATAAGTTTCTTTCCGAGTTGGGCCCCTGCGTCTTTGGCGCAGGGGCTTTTTTTTGCAAAAATGTAGCTGCTGTAGAATTTTGTAGTTTTTTTTTGACATACCATATATTGGGTTTAGAATATTTACGATGTCGAAATGTGGTATTGTTTTGCTGAACGGCAGATAGTTTTTGGTAAGTTTCAGGCGGATTGGTCTTGTGAGGTGTCCTTTTTGCAAGGAACAGCGGGATAGGGTTGTTGATTCGCGCTCAAGCGATGCCGGCAGAGTAATCAGGCGACGGCGTCAGTGTCTGGCCTGCGAAAGACGCTTTACAACCTATGAAAAAATTGGCGAAAGCTTTAAACTCTACGTAGTGAAAAAAGATAAGTTGCGGGTTCCTTATGACAGAGATAAAATTATTGCCGGTTTGCGGAAAGCCTGTTATAAAAGAGAAATCTCGGCAGAGCAGATTCAGCAGATAGCCGAGGCCGTTGAGGAAGATATATTTCAGCGATTTGATAAGGAGGTGTCATCTGCTTTTATCGGCGAAAGCGTAATGAAGCATTTGCGTGTCGTTGATAAGGTCGCATACATTCGTTTTGCCAGTGTCTATCGCAATTTCGGGGATGCCGATGAATTGATTGAGGAGGTAAGTCAAACCATTCGACGGCCCGTGCCCCGCCGCACCGATGGCCAGACGATGCTTTTTGACACCTGAGAAATTAAAAAGTGTGTGTCGCTTGTGCAAAAGGCACAGTCGAACGCAATGCCGGGTTTTGCAGCCAGGTAAAATGAGAGGGGAGGAAGATGCAGCTTAAGGTCGTAAAGACGGACGGTAGTGTCGAGCAGTATCTGCACACCAAAGTCATAGGTACTATCAGCAACGCTCTTAGTGCAATCGACCACACCGACATCTGGGTGGCCGAACAGCTCGCAGAGGTGGTAACATATTTTCTTTATCACGAGCAACAGTGTCGCGCTGTAACCAGCAGTGAGATATTTTCTGTAATTGAAGTGGTTCTGGCAGCCACGGGGTATGAAGAGGCTGGAATTGCGATAAGCCAGCATCATTTCCAGCGCAAGCTCAAACGTCGTCGGATTGAGGTTGTTTCGGTTGACGTTCGGGAATTGGCCGATGCCCAACTTCTCTGCAGCACCGAGGAATTGGGCATCAGGTCTCGATGGGACAAGTCCAGAATCGTTGCCGACCTGGTAACCAGGCACAATATTGGCCGACAGGCGGCCCGGATGATTGCTTCGATAGTTGAGGAGAGGATTTTCGCTATGGGCATTGCGCTGGTGCCGGCCAGTTTGATAAAGCAGCTTGTTCTAAGCGACACCGCCGCAGTCCTACAGGCCCAACGCCAACTTCAAACCGTATAAGCAGTCTTTTGTTTCCCGCCGCCAAGTTAGTGAAGTTCCCCATTCGATGCTTTCGAGAGTGTCTTTGTACGGCTGAGGATTTTCTCAGGCGGCTCTTCCGGCTCAATGTCCAGCCAGTTGACATTTCTGAAGGTCTTGAACCACGTACGCTGGCTCTTGGCTAATCGGCGGGTGTTGACCTTTATCCGTTCAATGGCGTCCTTTAAGCTTGTCTTGTTGTTTAGATAGTCAATTATTTCAGCGTAGCCAATAGCGCAGCGTGCCTGCTGGCTTAAAGGCCTGTCCTGGGCCAGCAGGGACTTGACCTCGTCAACGAGGCCGTCAGCAATCATTTTTCTTACCCGCTGATTTATTTTGCTGGCCACGTCGGCTTTTTCTCTGCGAAGACCGACTATCGTCCACTCGTGCAGCGTCCTTTCAGCGGAAAATTGCTTCTGCAGATTTGAAATAGGTTCACCGCTGATTTTGTAAACCTCTAATGCCCGGATTATGCGTTTGGAATCGTTGTGGTGGATGCGGTCGGCTGCGGCGGGGTCGACAGTCTTTAATTGTTGCCAGAGTCGTTCCGGGCTTTCGGTTTTTGCCAGCTCCCACAGATTTTCGCGAATCTGGCTGTCGCTGCCGGGACCATCGAAAAGGCCGTACAGCAGGGCTTTTATATACAGAGCGGTTCCACCGACCGCTATTATGGGCTTATTGCGGCTTTTTATCTGCTTTATGGCGTCGTAGGCCAGCTCTAAGAACCTGCCGACACTGAATTGGTCACAGGGCTGGACTACGTCGATTAAGTGGTATTTGACGCGTTTTTGGGCCTCTTTCGGCGGCTTGGCGGTACCGATGTCCATCCGCCGATACACCTTCATCGAATCGATACTGATGATTTCAGCACCGATTTGCTCGGCTAAATCAAAAGCCAGTTGCCCTTTTCCAGAGGCGGTAGTGCCAAGTATTAAAATCATCGTCGATTTTCAGCCGTCAATAATTACTGTAAAAGTTGCCGAAAACAAATATAATACAAAATCCACAGCTAACAGACAATACGACATATATGAAATGAGACGTTAAATGCCGGATACGAAATTCGATATTCAATTACGCCAAAAGGCCAAAACCGTAAATTGTATTCTACAGCGACTTTTGTCGCTCCAGCAGATAAACGGTGAATTTAAAAGGGCGATGGAGTATACGCTTGAATCACCGGGCAAACGGCTGCGCTCGGCACTGGTTCTGTGGTGCTGTGAAGTCATCGCCGGCGAAATAAACTACAACGCCGAAATTGCTTCTGCTGCCATTGAGATGGTGCATACCTATTCGCTTGTGCACGATGATTTGCCAGCGATGGACGATGATGACTTTCGCCGGGGTCGGCCTGCGTGCCACAAGGCCTTTGATGAGGCCACGGCCATTTTAGTTGGTGACGCCCTGCTTACGGTTGCGTTTGAGATTTTGGCCAAAGAGATTGATGAGCCGGCGATTGCGGTAAGATTGATTGGCCAGTTGGCGCAGGATGCCGGGCCGGCCGGTATGATTGCAGGCCAATGGGCTGACCTGAAAGCTGAGAAAACAGTGGGAAGCGAAGACTCTCTTCGGGTTATGCACACCAATAAGACAGCAAAATTGTTCCGCTGTGCCGCTGCAATGGGCGCTGTTTGTGGCCGGGCCGATATTGGCCAGTTTGATTGCCTGTGTGAGTATGGCTTGAAGATAGGGTTGGCTTTCCAGATAGCCGATGATATTCTCGATGTGCACGGTTCAAGTCAGCATCTGGGTAAGACCGTCGGTAAGGATGCAAAAGCAGCCAAGTGCACTTACCCCTCGGTTCTCGGAATAAAAGAGTCGAAGCAATGGGAGAGGAAGCTGGCGGATGAAGCGGTGGCTTTATTAGCTCCATTTGGTTCAAAAGCCGACACCCTCAGACAGTTGGCTATGGCACTGCTGAAAAGAACGAGGTGATTTGTTAAGCACATCATAATTTGAAAGGTTAAACAATATGAAAAAAACACAATTTATTCTTGCGATCTTTTTGGCGTTTTCTGTGATTGGCTGCAACAGTAGTAACTCGAATATTCTGTATCAGCCCGATGAAAAATCCATTCGAAATATCACAGTCAGCGACGATGCGAAAATCGAGCTTATAAAAGGCGACTATGGCACGGCACTGCAGTTTTCCTGTGGCGGGGAAAATCAAGCTCCAAACATCATTATTCATGATACCAACTTTTGTAAACTGTCAAATTACCACTACCTGGCAGCAGACATAACCAACCCCGGCACTGAAGAGGTTATGGTTGAAGTCCGCCTGAATGCCAATGGCTGGTTGAATAACGGGCAGTTAGTTCCACCGGGCCAAACCCGTACTTTGCGTCTGAATATTTTCAGGGGAAGTTTCCCCGAATATTATTCAAAAAAACTATTCGCTATGAATAATCATCCCGGCGGTTTCGTGTATGTCCCGGGATTTAACACCGATTTGATATCCAAAATATCATTTTTAATTGTATGCCCATCCAGGCCGACAACCGTTCAAATTTCCAATATTCGTGGCCAGGGAGATGTTATTTTGCCTACCGAGCAGGAGCTTGAGAAAGACTTTTTTCCGTTAGTGGATACCTTCGGACAGTACCGACATACAAACTGGCCCGGGAAAACCCAAAACCTGGAAGAATTGAAACAATCCGTGATACTTGAACGAGAAAATATGAAAAAACATCCCAGACCATCGGAATGGAATAAATACGGCGGCTGGCTTAAAGGTCCTGAATTGAAAGCCACAGGTCATTTCCGTACTCAAAAAGTCAATGGAAAATGGTGGCTGATCGACCCGGACGGTTACCTTTTTTGGTCGCACGGTATGGGCGGTGTTTCCATTGGAGGTACATCTGTTACCATTACTGACCGTGAATTTTATTTTACCGAACTTCCCGACCCCGAAAAGTATAAAGAGTATTATAGAACACGGAGCTGGGCACCGTTTGGTTATTATAAAGACAGGACCACACGTTCGTTTGACCAGGCCGGCTGGAATATGCAGCGAAAATATGGCGATGATTGGAGAAAGAAAATAGCGTCTCTTGCCCATGAACGTCTGGCAAGCTGGGGGCAAAACTCCATGGGGGCTTGGTCGTCTCCTGATATTTACCTGGCCAGCAAGACACCCTACACGCCTATTATTATGATACGTTCACGAAAAATTGAGGCAAGCGTGGGGCACTGGACTAAATATTCCGACCCTTATGATTCCAGTTTTCTTGAAAGTTTAACCGCCAGGATTAAGGATATTGAAAAGTCGACAACCGACCCCTATTGTATTGGTTATTTTGTTGATAATGAAACCACGTGGGGCACACCAACAAGCGTTGCCAACTGGACTATTGCCTCCCCTGCCGACCAACCGGCCAAAATCGAGATGCTCGATTTCTTAAAGAAAAGGTATAACAATATCGAAGAATTGAATGAAAAGTGGGGCACCCAATTTTCATCGTGGGACGACTTTATGAATAGTACAAAACCTCTTGATATTCAAAACAAGGACACTAAAGATTTTACGCTGATAGCCGTAAATGAATATTTCAAAAAGGTCAGCAGTACCCTGAAAAAAATGGCTCCGAATAAGTTATATCTGGGCCCGCGGTTCGATTTTCATTTCTATCCGTCGGAAGAGAACTTAAACCCCTGGGATTTTAGAAATAATTGGATTGTGAATGTAGCTGTGCCATATTGCGATGTAATAAGTTTTAACCGTTACAGGCATTCCGCGGCCGACCTGCGTCCCGGTGATTTTGACAAACCCGTGATAATTGGTGAATGGCATCATGTTTCACCGGAAAAAGGGTCATATTACACAAGTGCTGAAAACTACACGAAGAGTTTGGAGATACGGGCTGAAAAATATGAATATTTTATTAAAAGTTGTTTGAGTAACTGTTATATTGTTGGTACCCATTATTTTCAAATGTTTGACCAGCCTGCAGTGGGACGTGCCGATGGGGAAAACTTTAGTTGTGGGTTTATTGATATTTGCGACCGTCCACATACACAAATGGTTGATATTTCAAGAAAAATCGGGAATGAATTATATACTTTGAGGTATAATAACTAAACTTAGACTTTGGCATCATATCATAGCCGTAAGGTCAAAATGATAGAATGTTCAGTGCGTTCATCATTTTTTGTAATTTTTCAAGTCTTTGATATTACAAATCATATAGATAGATTCAGGATTCTTGTAATTTTATGACTTATTTGACCGTTTGATTATGGTGCAGTTGTAGGGATTTTCCTCACTTATTACAGCAAGAGTCAAAGGGAAGACTCACTTCAAACCTTGACTTTTTAGAGCAGATTTGATATTCTATTGTAATTGGAAGGTTTGCTTGCATAGCCTGAAGTTTACCTGGGAAATCTTGACTTGGATATGGAGGAATGGGTGAATGATGAAAATAAAAAAGCAATTCATCTACGTTTTTTTCATACTAATATTACTTGTAAACAACGCATTGTCGAAACCTGACCTGATGGTTACAGATGTCTGGTCCGATGGGTCTGCAATATCGTGCCAGTTAATGAATACCGGAGACCAGGCCGCATCCGCTGGCCACCAAACGGCCCTTGATATTGACGGCAACCAAATGAGCACAGCAATCGTCGATGTTAATATCGACCCAGGTCAAAGACTTGACCAGACATTTCAATATACCTTCCAGTGCACCTCTGTCCTGGATGATATTATCGTTACAGCCGACTACCAGAACACGATCATCGAAGAAGATGAGTCTAATAACAGCAGAAGTGAGACCTTTCAATGTGACAATGACCCGCCAGAAATAACTTCTGGGCCCACGGTTTCGGATATTACATTTGCGTCGGCAAGGATCTCGTGGATAACCGATGAAGATTGCAACAGTGTGGTGTTATATGACAAAAAAGCAAAGGTCCATACCCAGCAGAAATCTGACGATACCCTTGACGTAGAACACGAGATCATCCTTGGTAACCTGGAGGCATCGACTGTCTATCATTATAAGGTCCTTTCCACTGATGATAGTAACAACACAGTCATCAGCGAACAATGCTACTTTGAAACGTTGCCTTTGGCCGACAGTAATGTTCCGCAGATACATTCGATCTTCCAAATAAACAAAAAATACCCAATAGAATTTACCGTAGATGCCAATGACGACATCGGAATGCAAAAGGTGGAGTTTTATATGGATGGCCGTCTTGTTGAGACGGATTTCTCGGCGCCTTACAAATCCTATTACGATCCGTTATGGCTGGATATCGATGTAAATGACGCTAACGATACTATATTAGTGGAGGCGAGAGCCTTTGATAGGGCAGGGTCGATGAAAGATGAGATGATGGGCTTTGTTACGGGGACGCCTGTTGTCCCCGCTGAACTGGATTTCGACTCGCCTCGTCCCGGCTATGACATTCTGATCGGGCCCGGCGAGACACATGTTCCCCCCGGCAGGATGGTAGATGTTTTTGTAATGGCAAGCGAGACTCCGTGGGGGATAAGGGAAGATAGCCATGGCACTTTTGTCGATGGAACAGATGTCAACAGTATAGAGGTATTTTTCTGTGACAGCAATACCCCTGATTTTGCAGCTTACGACACCCAGTGGTTAACAGGCAGCTGGGATGCCGGCGGTCTGGCAATCGGTGAATATAATGTTGTAGCCAGGGCCTGTTCCCATGGTCCATATGCGGTACCGGTAGAGATCACACATACTCTGATAGTGGCGGGGTATGAGCCAAGGAAAGTGGAATTCAGGTCGAGATCAGTCGTCAACGACAACAACCGCTTAAATGTAACGTTGAAACTGCAAAACCGCGGGGACGAAGATGGTTTATTGCAGACGATACATGATAGAGTAACAGGGTTCGTCGTCTTGCCGGAAGAAACGACCGATTATGATGTTACAGCCCAGTACGATTGGCTCAGCAAGACCTCTCTTGTCACTATCGATTTCAAGGGCGGCAAAGTAATACATCCCATGGCCTATTACAGTGACACTTATGATGTCGAGTATACTGTTATCCCTGCGATGTACAATGGTTATGATTCTTACGCTATGGGCTCCGAGAGAGTTACGCTGGATTATGAATATCCTGTTGGCGGTACCGTATATGAGGCTAGTGATATGCTCAACAGCGGTGGTCTGTCATTACGCACTAAAGTCAATGACAGCTTTGCCGAATCGGATTACCTGATGGTGACAAATCCCAAGATCCTCTGGAGCATGAACCCTAGTGCTGACTGTGATCAGCTTTTCGGCACGATGGCTAAATTGGCCATGATAAGAAATGGTGTCTTTGGCTTTTTTGAGGGGCATGCAACTCTCGCAACAAGATTCGATTACACTGACCGGCTTGCTGTCGGCGAGACCCTGCCCAATACCAGGCACAGGGGCAACGAAATATTGATAGCCGAAGACGAAGAAGACCGCATCCTGTTTTATGACGCAATGGGTTATATAGGCAATATAGAGCATATCGGTTTGAATAAAAGAGACGGTTTTGCAGTCGGAAACGTTGCTGATGTTAACCCTTTATTCGGTAGTTTTGCTGACGGAGAGGAGATAGTAATTGCTGACGGCTATGAAAGTGATCTTGGAAGGATAACCATTTACCAGTATTTGCCCAGAGAGAACGCCATTCATGAAATGGAACGTTTTGATAGTTGTTATGAAAACGGTGATGCTATTGCCACAGGTGACGTTGGTTATACCACTCCTCCACTTGACACACTTGACGAAATAATAGTCGCCCACGATGCCGATAATACAATCTATATTTATGACACAGATTTTGCTGATAGTTGGCGCGAGGCGAGAGCGATAACGTGCACTTATGAAACAGACGATGGTTTTGCGGTGGGTAATGTCTGTGGTGACCATAAAGATGAAATAATCGTCGCAGATATCAGTGCTGATACCATATATGTCTATGATGACACCGGTACCGAGCATAGTTTCAGTCACGTGCTCGAATCCGGGGACCGGATATGTGTCGGCGATGTACACGGCGACAGCAGTGAAGAGCTCATAATCTTTATGCAGTCCCGCGACCGGGTTGAAAAAATACGTTGTTCCATGTCGACTTCCGGAACCTTGACTCATAGACATGTTCAATGGTTTGAGTATTACTTACACAGTAAAGACGCATTTACTGTTGGTGACATTTTGACCTGCAGCAAAGACGAAATACTCGTTGCCAGAGGCCACAGGGCCAACGAGCGCAATGTCGGCGAGATCGAACTGATAACTTCACTGGGCGGGCTTGGTCCTTCACAGGAACGGGATATTTTTAATGCCTTGATCGATGAAGGCGGGGCATGGGCAAACAAGATGAGGCCGGGCTGGGCGTCGGGCTACTACCTGCTTATAATCGGAGAGACCCAGATACTGCCCAGTTACAACAGAAAATATGATCTGTACTATACAGAACATGCAAAAGAACATTATGTCAGGATAACTGATAACCATTATGGAGACACGAGTGGTGATGGGGCTTATTGGCCCGACCTTGCGATGGGCAGGATTATCGGCAATACAGCAGCGAAACTCGAACAGCCTTTATTGTGGAGTTTGGGATTACACGATGGGACTTACACCCTCGATAATCCGTTTGCTATTTGTGCCAGCGGCAGTGACAGTGAAGATGATGAGAGGTTTAGGACCACTCGTAATAGTATCGATAACAGGTTGAGAGACGAGGGTTACAGTACGCTGCGGCTTCGTGACCCCAATGCCAGTGAACTGCTCGACGATATGACAAATCGAACAGTCCTGTTTATGTCAGGCCATGGAAACACCGATGTATGGAACGGAGTGGAAAGCGGGCATGTTGCGACTTTGTTCCGCCCCGACTGGGCCAGGCCTCTGGTCTATGCCGCCAGCTGTCTTACCGGAAGATATGCCGATGGTTATAGTCTCGGGGAGGCATTTCTTGAACATGGCGCATCGATGTATTTAGGTGCAACTGAGACTACTTACACTACCTGGTCAAGGTGGCTTGCCCAGGAGTTCTTCGATAGATTCATAGACCTTGGACGTACCGCCGGTGTCTCGTTTGTACAGGCCCAGAGAGATATCATTGACGCCGGAGATCACTGGTGGGACAGGGGTCACAATGGCTATGCCTCAGCCATTTTTCATCTTTATGGTGACCCGAAATTAGTGCATAGTCCAGTCGTCGCTATGGGACCTACTGTTGAGGCGGCAGCTGTCATGTCGACAAGTGTCACCGGCCCTGTCTCTACATTGCCGCTTACGATCCCGGTTTATGATGTTAACAATCTTGATGGCATTGATTACGCGACTATCCCACAGGGTTCGCAGTTGCTTGTCCCTGAAAGGCCCGAGGTGCCCAGTTTCAACGTCGATGTCAGTTTCCCCGCCGGCTATCGTGTACAAGACGTTACCATGACAGAGAAAAAGGACGTGTTGACTGCCAGCGGATTAAATCTGCCCCTTACCAAGGCCGTTATAGGCGGCCCGGTTATATCTGCCAGTGAAGCTCAATCTCCTGACGACCAATGGTGGCCCGACCGTGATTTCGACTGGGTCGTTATAGAAGAACCCAATGATCTTACTACTTTAAGGATCACGGTCTACCCGTTTTATTATAAAGCTGCTACGACAGCGGTCGAGTTTTACCAGACCTACAGTTTTGATATCGACTATACAAGTTCTGATAATTCCATCGTCCAGTTCAAAACAGATAAAGTTACTTATGCTGTCGATGAGACGGTCAGCGCTGATCTTTACATACTGCTTCGGGAGCAGCAGGGTATAGATCTTCTTGTAGAAGCAGCGGTCAAGACCAGCGATGAAGATGTTGTTGAAGGGATGCAGATCCAGAAAATGACCTCTGTAACCGGCTTGGCATCGTGCAGCTTCCAGTTTGATTCTACTGGATTTGATGCAGGTGATTATATATTTGAAGCTGAAGTCAGGCGCATCGACGGTTTAATGGTCGCTAAGGAGAACTGTCAGTTTAACATAGGCCAATCGCTTGGTGTGATTACGGACTTGGTTGTTTCTCCGGGATGTTTTTCAGTCAGTGACGATGTTGATATAACGGTGGTATTTGAAAATACCGGCGAATTGCCAATTACAGGCTCATTAGCAATTGAAGTCAAAGATTCCAATAGCATTGTGGTCGAAGCATTCCATCAGGACTTCAATGACCTTACGGTCAACGGAACAAACAACTTTAATGTTCTGTGGCAAAATGCGCAGCTTGGACGAGGCGATTGCACAATAATTGCGACTGCCTACTATGACGGCAAAACAGCAACAAAATCATTTCCAGAAATAGTTGCCGGTTCAGATTTCAACGAAGATGGTCAGGTTAATCTTTGTGATTTTGCTGTGTTGGCTCAATTCTGGCAGCTAAACTACGACCCAGTCGACATTGCACCTCCGGGAGGTGACTGTGTTATCGATTATTACGACTTGCAGGCAATGCTGGAGAACTGGTTGGCTGTGCCATAAAAGCTTTTAGGTTGAACAGCGACCCATTAAAATGACTATGTCTGCGCTCAGGTATAGCAATCGTGATTAAAGCAATTGTCATTTACTTTGTGTCAGGGATTGAAGGAATCGGTCCAGAACCCTGTATACTTGCCCTCTCTATGGTCGCATTACCTGTTTGCCTTGCCCTGTTTTGCAAACTCACTATCTAAGTAAAAACCGTTTAAACATCTCCACAAAAATAATCAAATAGTACATACTTTCTGCTGTTTTCAATCACTCTGTTCGTTTGTTTGGAAACATCTTGCACATATCTTGTGGCAGGATAAATACAAAACTGTTCTAATTTGGGTTGTATTTTCGGAACAGAAAAAATTCTTGGCTTTTCATAAACATCTCAACTGTA
>SMTZ1_10006105_pt1 | contig 12137 bp, 9 predicted proteins | sample DeeMarSWOR136_30_FD_25667 | JGI IMG/M metagenome (IMG submission 25667) | reverse complement strand
GTGAGCTATTTCATCATGCCGTATCGGTCGGCGATCGGCGGCTGTGTGGCCGGGCAGGGGGATATCAAGATCGGCTCGGCGATTCTCACGGCCCGCGCCAACGGTCTGGCCGACAAGGTCTTCCGCGACAAGGTCATTCGCATGCATATCAACAACGAAACGACCTTCGCCATGGGTATCGCGGCCGCCGCCCGGGGCAAGAAGCACCCGTCGGGCGCCTGGCTGTGCGACCCGCTGTTGGCCAATGTCAACAAGGTGCATGTGGCCACCCTGCCTTACGAAACCTCGGTGTTGGCTCAGGATATCGCTGGCGGCATCGCCGAGACCGGCTGCATGCCGTCGTATAAGGACTTCCAATCCAGGAAGTACGGGCATCTCATCAAGAAGTACCTGACCGCCCGCCATTCGGCCGACTCCCGTGCCCGGGCGGCCCGGCTGGTGGAGTGGTGTACAATCGGCGGTGGGGTACCGGGCTGTATGCACGGGGGCGGGTCGCCCGACGGTGCCCGGCTGGTGATCAACGCCACCGGGCGGCTGGAAGAAAAAGTCCAGATTGCTCGCCGCCTGGCCGGCATCACCGAGGAGATGCCCGACCCGGGTCGGAAGTAGATAGCTAACCTATTGAATCACCGATGGTTAGTTGTACAGCCAGGAGCGGCCCGGGCCCGGCCGCTTAATCCTGCATCAGTCGCCCGGTGGGGAACCACGAAAGTAGGTTCTAATTCGGCTTGACTAATCGGCCGATGGCCGGTAATATATAAGACTTGGCCATTTGGGCCCTTAGCTCAGTTGGTTAGAGCAGCTGACTCATAATCAGCGGGTCGTAGGTTCGAGTCCTACAGGGCCCAGAGAAAGGGAACGAAGAGGACAAGTGTTGGGCAATTAGCTCAGTTGGTTAGAGCGTTCGGTTCACATCCGAGAGGTCACTGGTTCGAGTCCAGTATTGCCCAGTGAAGATTGATAGATGATGCAAAGAAAAACCGGGTCCATACCAGCCGTCCTTCCCGAATATCGCAGGATAGCGGCTGGTCGAAAAAGCGAGGAACTAACCGCATTCCCCGAACCTTTGTGGGGAATGCGGTTTTTCATTGGGTATGAATCAAATTACTAAGGAGACTCAGCCCGTGCGCAACGATCTCGAGCTGCTGTTGAAGCTTCAGGTCATCGACTACGACCTTGGCGAACTCGAACGCTCCAAGGACTACCTCCCTGACATGATGGAGAACCTTAACCGCGAAATCGAAGATGCCAAACAGAAGGTGGTCGACACCGCCGGCGCCCTTGAGGCCGCCAGGATGGCTCGGAAGAAGCTCGAACTCGAGATCCAGTCCAGGGAAGCCGAGTTACAGAAGTACCAGCAGCAGATGATGTCGATCAAGACTAACCGGGAGTACGATGCGCTCGTCGCCGAAATAGACAATATCAAGACCGCTGTCTCGACCGCGGAAACCGAGCTGCTCCAGAATATGGAGAAGGTCGATCAGATGGAGAAAGACATCGTCACGTGGCGCGAAAAGGAGGCCTCCGTCGTCGACAACAACCAGAAGCAGCTCCAGGTGCTGCAGGAAAAGATGGACTCAATCGGCGACAAGGTGGCTGAAAAGAAGCAGTCCCGCAAGGAGGTCATCCAGGACATCTCCAAACCGATCATGTCCACTTACGAGCGGGTGCGTAAGGGGCGCGGCGGCCGGGCGGTGGTGGTGGTGAAGAAGAGAGCCTGCAGCGCCTGTTTCAAGGCGCTCACCCCCAAGAAAATCCAGGACATCAAGAAGGGAAACCAGGTTCTTACCTGTGACTACTGCGGCTGCCTGCTGTACTGGGACGACGAGGAGTCGCTCTGATTCCGAGGAGCGAGAGGGTTCCGATTCAGAGGCAAAAGACCGATGGCAGAGGTTCTTGCAAAAACAGGCCTGGCGTTTGACGATATCCTTCTGGTGCCGGCGTACTCGGAAGTGCTGCCGCGGGATGTCGATATCGCCACGGAGATTGCGCCCGGGCTGAAGCTCAATATCCCGATCATGTCGGCCGCCATGGATACGGTGACCGAGGCCGAGTTGGCTATTGCCCTGGCTCGGCAGGGCGGTGTCGGGGTCATCCATAAGAACATGTCGCCGGAACGACAGGCCGCCGAGGTTGACAAGGTCAAGCGGTCCGAGTCCGGCATGATTGTCGACCCAATCACCCTGACGCCGGACAAGACGGTGGGCGATGCCTTGGGGGTGATGCAGAAGTTCTCGATCTCCGGTATCCCGATCACAGAGGGCGAACGGCTGGTCGGGATCCTGACCAACCGCGACCTCCGTTTCATCAAAGACATATCCCTGCCGATCGGTCAGGTCATGACGCGCGAAAATCTGGTTACCGTTCCCGAGGGGACCGATATCGAGACCGCCAAGGATATCCTCCACGAACACCGGATTGAGAAGGTCCTGATTGTCGACGACCGGTTCCGCCTTAAGGGGATGATTACGGTCAAGGACATCATGAAGAAGATTCAGTACCCGGCGGCCACCAAGGACGAACGCGGCCGGCTGCGGGTGGCGGCGGCCCTCGGGGTTGGTGGTGACAACGTGGCCCGGGCCGAGGCTCTGGTGGCGGCCGGGGTCGACCTGCTGGTGGTCGATAGTTCACACGGCCATAGCCAGGGTGTCCTGAAGATGGTGGAGTTGTTGAAGAAGAAGTTCCCGGTGCCGGTCATGGCCGGCAATGTGGCTACCACAGCCGGTCTGGAAGCGCTGGTGGCCGCCGGCGCCGACAGTGTCAAGATAGGCATCGGGCCCGGCTCGATCTGCACCACCCGGGTGGTCACCGGGGCTGGCATGCCCCAGGTAACGGCGATCCTGAACGGCGTGGAGGCCGCCGCCGGGAAGGGCATACCGGTGATCGCCGATGGTGGTGTTCGCTACTCCGGAGACATCACAAAAGCGTTGGCTTGTGGCGCCCAGGCCGTGATGATCGGTTCGCTGCTGGCCGGGGTGGACGAATCGCCCGGCGAGACCGTGCTTTTTGAAGGCCGTACCTTCAAGGTCTATCGCGGCATGGGGTCCATCGGGGCCATGCAGAAAGGGAGTTCCGACCGGTATTTCCAGGAGCACCACTATGAAGACGCCAAGTTCGTGCCGGAAGGGGTGGAGGGCCGGGTGGCCTACAAAGGCCATCTGGCGGATCTGATCTACCAGCTGGTGGGCGGCTTGAGAGCCGGGATGGGCCTGTGCGGGGCTAAAAACCTTGCGGAACTTCGCCGCGATGCCCAGTTTGTAAGGATTACGCCGGCCGGTTTGATGGAATCTCATCCCCATTCCGTGCCGATAACCAAAGAGGCGCCCAACTATCGGCGGATCATCTGATTTAGGGGCGCCACCTGGATTCGAATAGTAGTTGTGTTTGTTGATATTAACGCGAGTGGACGAAAGTAGAAGGAGCAGTCGCGCTTTAGACCAACGTTTAGAGTGAGGAAAGTCCGAGCTCCATAGAATCGGGGCGCCCGGTAACACCGGGGCGGAGCAATCCGACGGAAAGTGCCACAGAAACTATACCGCCCGCCTTTGGCGGGTAAGGGTGAAATCGTGGTGTAAGAGACCACGGCCGGGTCCGGAGACGGGCCGGCGGGCAAACCCCGCCCGGAGCAAGGCCAAATAGGGGAAGAGGAGTTGATTCGCTCCGCTACCATTCCCGGGTAGGCCGCTGGAGCAATTCGGGCAACCGGTTGCCAAGATCAATGACTGCCGTCCCGCTGGTCGGGACGCACAGAACTCGGCTTATCTTCTGCTTTCGCCTCCTCATAGCCTTCGGAGGCCTCTATGAGCCTGGCTCACAAGATCTCTCCGCCCCGTTGGGAGTTGGCGGCGTCGCCGGACTACAAGCAGGTGGACAAGCTGGCCCAGGACACTTCCCTTCCGCGCCAGATCGTCAAGATCCTGATCAGCCGGGGGCTGGACACGCCCGAAGCGATCACCCGCTTCCTCGATCCCAAGCTGTCAGACTTAAAGGACCCGTTCGAGATGAACGGGATGGAAGAAGGTATCAATCGTCTTACCCAGGCGCTGTACAATAACGAGAAGATCCTGATTTATGGTGATTACGATGTCGACGGAATCACTGCTACAGCGCTGCTTTATCTGGTTCTCAACAAGCTCGGCGCCAATGCCGATTTCTATCTGCCGAACCGCCTTACCGAGGGGTACGGCCTGTCGCAGGAAGGGATCGATCTGGCCAGGCAGAGCGGCGTCACCCTGTTAATCACCGTTGATACCGGAATCACCGCCGTGCAGGAAATCATGTACGCCCGGTCTCTTGGTATCGAAGTGGTCGTTACCGATCATCACGAGCCGGGAATGGCGATCCCCGAGGCCTTTGCCATAATCAATCCCAAGCAAACGGCGTGTGATTATGGCGGCGAGCTGTCCGGGGTGGGGGTGGCGTATAAATTCGCTCAGGCGCTTTATCGCCGGCTCGGACAGGACGACCAGGAACTGTACGAACATCTCGATCTGGTGGCGCTCGGCACCTCGGCCGACATCGTCCCGCTCGTGGAAGAAAACCGCATCCTGACCAAGTTCGGCATCAAGCAGATTGCCCGCACTACCAAGCCGGGCATCAAATCTCTGGCGTTCGTGTCGGGTCTGATGGGCAAGGAGATCGGCACCGGTCAGGTCGTGTTCATTCTGGCGCCCCGCCTCAACGCCATCGGGCGTCTGGGCGACGCCCGTCAGGCGGCCCGGCTGCTGGCTACGCGCGACGAGCGCCTCGCTTCGGAAATCGCCCGAAAGCTCGACAGCGAAAACCGGCGGCGAAAGGAGATCGACGAGCAGACCCTTCAGGAGGCGCTGACGCAGATGGAGGACACGGTCGACCTCCAGCACGACAAAGCGATTGTGCTGGCCGCCGAGGGCTGGCACCAGGGGGTGATCGGAATCGTGGCCAGCCGCCTGGTCGAGCGATATCATCTCCCGACGGTCATGATTGCCATCAGTGACGGCGAAGGGAAGGGCTCGGCCCGGTCCATTCCCGGTTTCCACCTGTGCGAAGCGCTCAAGCAGTGTGAGGACCTGTTGATTCGTTATGGTGGTCACAAGTACGCCGCCGGGCTGTCCATCAAGGCCGAGAATATCCCGGCCTTCCGGGACCGGTTCCGGCACGTGTCCGGTCAAAACCTCTCCAAGGAAGACACCACGCCGAAACTGTTCATCGACCTGGAAATCGAACTGAAGGATATCAGCGACGAATTCGTAAGGATTCTCGAGCAGTTCTCTCCCTTCGGCCCGCAGAACATGCGCCCGATTTTTCTGACCCGCAACTGCGAGGTGGTCGACGCGCCCTATGTGGTCGGCTCCAATCATCTCAAGATGAAGCTCGGCAAGGACGGCGCCGTGCTCGATGTCATCGGCTTTGGCTTCGGCCACATGGCCGCCGAACTGTCGCCGCGAGGGTGTCTGGTCGATGTCGTCTATGCGCTGGAGTTCAATACCTATCGCGGGGTGACCAAGGTGCAAATGCGCCTGAGGGATATCAAGCCGACCGTGGGAGAATTCTCGACCGGATACTGAGGCTATGACGCTTCTGGAGCGGTTTGAGCAGGGGGATATCGGGGCGCTGTCGCGACTGGTGTCCTACGTCGAAAACCGAGGCGACCGTTCCCAGGAGCTGCTCGGACGGCTCTACCCCAGGGCGGGGCGTTCGATGCGGATCGGGGTCACCGGCCCGCCCGGAGCGGGCAAATCGACCCTCGTCAACGGCCTGACCCGGCTGTTCCTGAACCGTGACCGGAGAATCGGGATCGTTGCGGTCGACCCGACTTCGCCGTTCACCGGCGGCGCCCTCCTGGGTGATCGCGTCCGTATGCATGATTTTCCGATCGACGGCCGGGTTTATTTCCGCTCCATGGCTACGCGCGGCGCGACCGGCGGCCTGGCCGCCGCCACCGACAACGTGGCTATTCTCTATGACGCCTTCGGGTTCGACATTACGCTGATCGAAACGGTCGGGGTCGGGCAAGTCGAGCTGGACATTATCGATACCTGTGATGTGGTCGTGGTCGTAATCGTGCCCGAGTCGGGCGACGCCGTCCAGATGCTGAAGGCCGGACTGATGGAGATCGCCGACATTTTCTGCATGAACAAGGCGGACCGCCCCGGGGCCGAGCGGTTGATCGCCGATTTGAAGCATACTCTGGAAACGCAGCAACTGGTCGCTCAGTCGCGGAAGAAATCCGGGCTGGTGCCGCAGCGCCATACCCTCATCAGCCACGAGAACGGCGAGAATGATACCGTCCCGATCATCCCGACCGAAGCGGTCAATAACCGAGGTATCGACACCCTTCATACGGCAGTCATGAATCACTTCGAGCGGATTCGCCAGACCGGGCTGTTCGACGAGAACCGCCGCCGTCGCTTGCGCAAGAAGGTCCTCAACATTCTTCTGCATCGTTTCCAGGGCGAGTTTGTCAATCTGGCCTCGGAGGCTGAACTGGACCGGGCGATCGAAGATATCCGCAACGGCCAGAGCAATCCTTACGACGTTAGTGAACAACTCTACCGCCAGTTCCTGAGCCGACAGTAGCGGCTAATCCTGCAATATCCGCTTTTCTTCACGCCATGCCTGTTCCCGGTCTTGTCATGCCCGCCGCTATTTTTCGTCATGCCCGCGAATGCGGGCATCCATGTCCACTAACGACGGCCGGTTGGACAGAAACCTCTGGCGGAAGAACGGTGATGACGACAACGGCACGGAGTGCAACGCAGAGACAGCGTCTTCTGATCATCGCACTTGATTACCCCATAGACCCCCGCATGCGCGGGGGTGACAGAAAAGGGGCGGGGGTGACGGTGAAGGGCGGGGGTGCCGAAGACGTATGGGAATAGCGAGATCAGCAGAGAAGATAGACCCGGCTCGTACATCTTTGTCCCGCACAGGGCCGGGTGTCGGCCGCTGACTCTAAGATACTGCAAACAATACAGATACAGGGGTACGTAACCGTCCTGACCGCTTGCTTTTGTGGCGCCAATCTATTATCGTTAAAATTCTATAGGGCAAGGAGATTGGCGCGGATGTTTAATAAAGAGTACCTGGCGAAACTCAATGAGAAACTGAAGGCGTGGGATCAGGAGGCGGCGCCGAAACGGAAACAGAAATCACTGCCGAAGTTCTTCACCGTGTCCGGGGTTGATATCGACGAACTCTATACCCCGGGGTCGGTCGCCGGAGCCGACAAGCCCGACTACTACTGGGACCATATCGGCCTGCCGGGCTGGTTTCCCTATACGCGCGGGGTACACCACACCATGTACCGAGGTCGGCTCTGGACCATGCGGCAGTTTGCCGGGATGGCCGCTCCGAAGCAGACCAACGAGCGCTTCCATATGCTGCTGAATCAGGGCGGGACCGGTCTGTCCACTGCCTTTGACCTGCCCACGCTTATGGGCAACGACTCGGATCATCCCCGTTCGCTCGGCGAGGTCGGCAAGTGCGGGGTGGCGGTCGACACCACGGCCGACATGGAGATCATTTTCGACGGTATCGATCTGGGTAAGGTGTCGACGTCGATGACCATCAACTCCCCGGCGTCGATTCTGCTCGCCATGTACCTGGCGGTTGCCGAAAAGCAGGGCGTCCCGTTCGCCCGGGTGCGGGGCACGCTCCAGAACGACATACTGAAGGAATACATCGCCCAGAAGGAATACATCTTCCCGCCCCGGCCGTCGGTGCGGCTGATCACCGACATGATGGCCTACTGCACCGAACACGTGCCGCAGTACAACACCATTTCGATTTCCGGCTACCATATCCGCGAGGCCGGGGCGACCGCCGCACAGGAACTGGCCTTCACCCTGGCGGACGGATTCCACTATATCGAGGCGGCCATGGCGGCCGGGCAGAACGTCGATGATTTCGCGCCCAGGCTGTCGTTCTTCTTCAATGCCCATTCCGATTTCTTCGAGGAGATTGCCAAGTATCGCGCCGCGCGGCGTATCTACGCCAAACGGATGCGTGACAAGTATCACACCAGGGACGAGCGGAGCTGGCTGCTGCGGTTTCATACCCAGACGGCCGGCTGTACGCTGACCGCGCAGCAGCCGGAGATCAATATCGCCCGGGTGGCGTTGCAGGCGCTCTCGGGGGTGCTGGGCGGCACGCAGTCTTTGCACACCAACTCGATGGATGAAACCCTCGCCCTGCCGAGCGACAAGGCGGCCCGGATCGCCCTGCGCACCCAGCAGATTATCGCCTACGAAACCGGCGTGGCCAATACCATTGACCCGCTCGGCGGTTCCTGGTTCGTCGAGGCGCTGACCGACCAGATGGAAGCCGAGACGGAGAGAATTTTCGCCGAGATCGACGAGCGCGGCGGGGTGATCGAAGCGATCGAGGACGGCTATTTCCAGCGCGAAATCGCCCGTTCGGCCTATCGGTATCAGCGCGAGATCGAGAAAAAAGAACGGGTCGTGGTCGGCGTGAACGATTTTGTCCTCGAAAACGAAAAGGTCGATATCCCGGTGCTCAGGATCGACCGTGAAATCGAACTCGGCCAGATCGCTTTCTGTAAGAAGGTGAAAGCCGAGCGCGACCAGTCCAAAGTGCAGGCGGCGCTGAACAAGCTGCGCGACGTGGCCTCCGGCACGGGTAACACGTTCCCGGCGATTCTCGACTGCGCGCGGGCCTACGCGAGCGTGGGCGAGATGTGCGACGTGCTGCGCGGGGTCTGGGGCGAATGGTCCGAGAGCCAGTCGGCGATGCAGGTGTCGTGAGCAGGAGATTTTCTGGATATGAACAGAGCTATTAGCATATGAAGATAGATTCCTATGTCCAAAAAAATCAGAGTCCTTTTAGCCAAGCCCGGTCTTGACGGGCACGACCGCGGGATAAAAGTCATCGCCGCGGCCTTTCGCGACGCCGGTTTCGAAGTCATCTACACCGGCCTCCGCCAAACCCCCGAGATGATCGTCGACGCCGCCGTGCAGGAAGACGTGGACGCGGTCGGCATCTCGATCCTCTCCGGCGCCCACATGACCCTCTTCCCGGCCATCCTGGAAGAGATGCGCAGGCGCGGCGCCGAAGACATGCTCCTGTTCGGCGGGGGAATTATACCGGACGAGGACAAAGACGAGCTCGAAAAGATGGGGGTCGCCAAGATTTTCACCCCCGGCGCGGCGACCGAAGACGCCATCGAGTTTCTGCGTAAAGCGATCGAGTCGAAAAAGACCGACGAGCAGATTATGTAGCAGGGAAGAAACACGGTTATAGAGATCAGGAGGAAAAATGCCTTACAACGTAGATCCCAAGCAACAGGCCGTCCGCGACGAGGTCAAAGCGTTCGCCGACAAGCATATCTACCCGGTATCACAGGAGTGGGACCAGAAACCGGAGCCCCGCCCGTTCCCGTACGAGATGTACCGCAAGTTCGGCGAGGCCGGTTTTATCGGCTACAATTCTCCGCCCGAGTTCGGCGGCAAGGGGAAATCGAACCTGGAATACATCACCCTCATCGAGGAGTTGTGTTATCACGACGCCGGATTCGGGCTGCTCTGTGCGGTGGGCGAACTGGCGGCGTACCCGATTATCTATTTCGCCACCGACGCGCAGAAGAAGAAATACCTGCCCGATCTGATCTCGGGCAAGAAGGTCTGTGCTTTCGTGCTGACCGAGCCGCAGGCCGGGTCCGACGCCGCCAACGTCCAGACCAACGCAGTCGATAAGGGCGACCATTACCTGGTCAACGGCGAGAAGATTTTCATCATGCATGGCGACGTGGCCGAAATCGGGGTGCTGTTCACCAAGATCGAAGGCCAGGCCAAGCTGTCGGCGCTGATCGTCGAGACCGACCAGCCCGGCTGGCAGAAGCGCACCCTCAAGAACAAGATGGGCATGCGGGCCGCCACCACCGGCGGGATCATTATAAAGGACGTCACAGTCCCCAAAGACAACCTGCTCGGTGAGGTCGGCAAGGGCTTCCGCTACGCCATGATGACGCTCGACGGCGCCCGGATCGGCGTGGCTGCGCAGGGCGTGGGCGTGGCCCAGCGGGCGCTCGACGAGGCGGTGGCCTACGCCAAGAAGCGCATCGCCTTCGGCGCGCCGATCGCCAAGTTACAGGCGATCCAGTGGATGATCGCCGACATGGCGACCCGGGTCGAGGCTGCCCGGCTGATGTGTTACAAGGCGGCGCAGTTGCAGGATGCGGGCCAGCGGTTCTCGCTCGAAGCGGCCCAGGCCAAGCTGTACTGTTCCGAGGCGGCCGGCTTCTGAGCCGACCGGGCCATGCAGATTCACGCCGGCTACGGTTATATCGGTGAGTTCTCGCCGATCGAGAAGCTCTACCGCGACCAGCGCGTGCTGGAGATCTACGAAGGGACTTCGGAGGTCCAGCGGCTGGTGATCGCCGGCAATGTCATAGGTCGTTAATGAAGTTCGGTCAGTTTGAAATACGAACCTTCGTCGAGCAGCATTTCAAGCTCGACGGGGGTTCGATGTTCGGGGTGGTTCCCAAGGTGATGTGGAGCCGGTTGTGGCCGTCGGATGAGAACAACATGATCCCGATGGTGACCAACCTGTTCGTGCTCAAGGCCCACGGCAAGAACATGATCTTCGATATCGGCCTGGGCGATACCCTCTCCGGCCGCGAGAAGAAAGTATACAACACCGACGGCGTGTCCAATCTCGAGCCGGGGCTCAAGTCGCTCGGCCTCAGACCGGACGATATCGACGTGGTCATTCTCACCCATCTGCACACCGATCATGCCGGCGGCGCGGTCAGACGCGAGGGTGACCGGTATGTGCCGCGTTTCAGAAACGCCGGCTACGTCATCAATCGCAGCGAGTGGGAAGCCGCCACCAACCCGGATGAGCGGACCTCGGCGGTCTACATTCCGGGGCGCCTGCTGCCGCTGGAAGAAGCCGGTCAGATACGCTTCATTGACGACGATACCGAGTTGTACCCCGGCATCAAGGCTGTCCGCACCGGCGGGCATACCGAGGATCATTTCGCGCTCGAGATAGAGTCCGAAGGCCGGCAGGTGTTTTACTACGCCGACATCTTTCCATCGCAGCATCACATGCGGGTGCCGTTCGTCGCGGCAACCGACCTGGTGCCGAGGGAAACGATGGCGGTCAAGCGCGAGACGCTGAAGAGAATCGTCGGCAAAGACGTAGTGATGGCGTTTGATCATGATATTGACGCCCCGCTGGCGACCTTCACCGAGGAAGGCGGAAAACTTACGGCCCACCCGATCGATGAACTGACCGGGAAGCGGAAACAGTAGAGGAGACCGACAGGTGTCTCTCAAAGAAAAGCTGCAGTATCTGGAAGCCATGCGCGCTCAGGCCAGACTGGGCGGCGGTCAAAAACGGATCGAAGATCAGCACAAGAAAGGCAAGCTGACCGCCCGCGAGCGGATCGAGTTGCTGGTCGATCCGAACTCGTTTGAGGAGTTCGATCCGTTTGTCACCCATCGCTCCACCGATTTCGGACTGGCCGAGAAGAAAGTCCTTGGCGACGGCGTGGTCACCGGCTGCGGCAAGATCAGCGGCCGCCTGGTTTATATCTTTTCGCAGGACTTCACGGTGTTCGGCGGCTCGCTGTCCGAGGCCCACGCCGAGAAGGTCTGCAAGATCATGAAAATGGCGATGAAGGTCGGTGCACCGGTCATCGGCCTGAACGATTCCGGCGGGGCGCGCATCCAGGAAGGCGTGGTCTCGCTGGGCGGCTATGCCGATATTTTCCTGCTCAATACCCTGGCGTCGGGGGTGGTGCCGCAGATTTCGGCCGTTCTCGGCCCGTGCGCGGGCGGCGCGGTCTACAGCCCGGCGATCACCGATTTCGTGCTCATGACCAAAGGGACGTCCTACATGTTCGTCACCGGCCCGAACGTCGTCAAAACCGTGACCCATGAGCAGGTTACTTCTGAGGAACTCGGCGGCGCCATGGTCCACGCCTCCAAATCCGGCGTCGCTCATTTCGCCTGTGAAAACGAAGCCGATGTTATCGACAAGCTGAAACGCCTGGTCAGCTACATGCCGCAGAACAACTGTGAAGACCCGCCGTGGATCGAGACTAACGATCCGCTGGACCGTCAGGAGGAAGCGCTGAACCGGATCGTCCCCGAGAACCCCAACCAGCCATACGACATCAAGGAAGTCATCAA
>SMTZ1_10025469_pt1 | contig 12141 bp, 15 predicted proteins | sample DeeMarSWOR136_30_FD_25667 | JGI IMG/M metagenome (IMG submission 25667) | reverse complement strand
CTGATATATTTAACAACAAATTCATAACAAAAATTTTAATTTAATTCGGCATGGTAAGATACTCAATGCAAACAGATTCCCGGAGTTTAATCCCTTCTCTTTTTCAATTACCTACTGCTACTGGTAATTTTTGTTGATTTTCTGGAAAGTTAACTGATTTGGTTTGATAGATAGGTAATTTATATTTTTCCCTTATTTTTCCCATTTTTATTCGTTCAATTATCATATCATAATATTTTTTATCAATCTCTGTGGAGATATAATTTCTATCTATCTTTTTACAAACTTCAATTTCTGAACCGCTGCCACCAAATAATATCAGAACTGCATCATCAGGCATTGTACAGGATTTAATTAGCATTTCAGATAGTTTTTGAGGAATCTGGCAGGCATGAAATGTCTTTTCCCGACTTATATTTTTTACCAGATTAAAATAGAACCAATCATAAGGCATTCTGCCTTTTGAACCGTTCCTTATGTTTTCAATAATTCTTTTATCTTCCGGATTCTGATACGGAACTGCAACATTAGTTTTATAAAACTTATTATCTTTTGTTTTTCTGCAATGTAAAATGCTTCTATGATTTATTTTTAACAAGATTTATTATTTATTTCAGCACCACATTCACGGCAGAAAATTTTGCATTCTTCGTCTGTGAATTCCGACCTTATTACTTCAAATTTTCCATTTACAAACCTTAAAATATCATACTGGTTTGGTTCTGTTACAAATTCTTCTGAATTACATTTTGTACATTTTGAATTATTTGCTTGTTTCATATAGCACACCTCCGATTTTATTAAATCTTTTTATTGCAGTATTTTCACTTATATTTCTGTGATAAATATGGTTTTTATAATAATCGGTAAATTTTTGATTCTGTCTTTAACATTTATAAACCTGTTTTTTTAGTTTTTGTAAATATTATTCTTTCAGTAACCCTTTTGTTTTAGAGATATATTCTAAACCAAAATGGGAACAGGGGATATTCTTCATTCAAATCTAAGAGTTAATTTACCGGAGTTTAATCCCGCCATTTCATGCTTCCCCTGAATTTATCTAATTTTTCATCTTCCCCTGGCTTCCTGAAGACAAATAAGTGTTCATGCATTATCATTAAAAAATTATATTTATTCGCCTGGTTTTTCCAATAAGGAGTGGACTTGCAATTATGTTGAACTTTTATAATATCCTCTTTCAATATAAATCCGTTTTTCAGGAACCCTTCCATAACACGATAAGACAAAGGCACGAAATGCCTGCTTTTTCTTGTGTCACCGATGAGTATTGCACAATACTTATTCTCCTTTAAAACTCTATGAAGTTCTTTAATTCCTTTTTCCAATTCATCGCAGAATTTCCTGACACTGGAGATGTTGGAAAGGTCATCATTGATTTTTCCATCAGAATATTTTATTATGTTCAAATAAGGCGGGTGCGTGACTATTAAATCAATGCTTCTATCTTTTATTTCGCTTAGGTTTCGCACATCCCCGATTCTGACTTTTTGTTCAAGTGATTTCTCGCTTTCAAAATTTAAATTATTTTTTGTTAATTTAACCGCGTCCGGGTTAATATCAAAACCGATGCCTTCTCTGTTTAATAATTTTGTTTCAATTAAAGTTGTCCCGCTGCCGACCATCGGGTCTAATATAATATCCTCCTCTTTTGAATATCTCAATATGACATTTCTTGGAATCTGCGGGGCAAAATTACCCCTGTATTCCGGGTTATGGGTTGCCCAGTTTCCTCTTTCCGGGAAAGACCATACTGTTGTTATTTCTTTTTCAAAATTTTTATCCATTTTATAGTTTTTCAATTATTTTAAATTTTCCGCTATCCACTAATTTTATGCCGTCATAACTCATCGGATCTTTAAATTCAAACCGCCATATAGAGTAAGTGTTGCCTTTCTTTTCAAAAAATAAAGGAATTACTTTCTTTGAGGTTTGAGATTGCCATTGCCTGTATGGATAGTATAATTGACGGATAATCACATTATCTGCCGTTGTATTTTTGGCTTCTATTAAAACAACCTGTTCTTTACCCTCGTATCCTGCATCTACTTCCGTTTGTACACTTTTAACCTCTACCTTTTGTTTTCCTATGAAAAAATCAAAACGGGGAGTATATTTTCTACCCCTGATTGTCAGAACAAGACTATCGTCATTTAAAAAACTTCTGATTAAACTTGAAGCATAAGCAAAATCAAGATGTTGCATTTCGGAATTTCCAATTTTTGCAGTATCCAGATTAAAATCTAATTTTGAAGTATAAAACTCTGTTTCTTTTTCTATTTTTGGAATGTCTATATATCCTTCACCCTTTATGATAACATACTCGCCATTTTTTATTGGCAATAAGAATAATCCGTATTTTTTGAAGATTTCCGGGCGAGATTCTCTGGTGTCTTGTTTACATAAAATACGAACTTCCTTTTCGCCGGTTGTTTTGAAATTCTGGCACGCCTTTTTTATTTGGGAGGCATTAATCAAAAATGGTGATTCACCAAAATTGTGCTCTTCAATGTTATAGTCCTCAAAAATTTTTTGCCATGATTTATCGTGCATTTTAAAAGTTATAATTTTTCATGTTTTTCAGTTTTTAATCGCTGTTTCAGTTACATTAGGGTTTCATTTACAATTATTACATCTATGTATTTTAATCCCATTCTTTTTGCTGCTTCTAACCGATGCTGACCATCGGTCAAAAAGTAATCAGGATTTATATAAATGGGTTCCCAGCCCTCTAAGCAAAAATCATTTATTATATGATTAACATCCCTTTCACTTATTGGATTAGGAAAGGCAAAATATTTCTTATCAATTTTTATCTTATCAATCTGAACTTTATCAACTGGTTTAAAAACAGCGGGGTGTTTTTTGTATATACTATACTCCTTAAAATGTTCCAGAGAGGGGATATAATCCATCTTTGTTTTCATAGTTTTTTACCTCCATGTTCATAATTTGTTATTATTAATTCATTTATCTGTCCCCGCCCGCTTCCATTACAATTAATCATCCTGCTGGCAAGAACTCTATCCATAGTATCAATATACTTTTTATAAAGTTTATCGAAAAAATCATTTGTAGGGTCTTCGTTTTTGGGATCGGAGTTGCTCAACATTAGATAAGCCCCTCGTTTACCCATCTTTTCAAAGAAATCAGCCAATCTAACCTGGTCTTTTTCAGTAAAGTCCTCTTTTGAATAACCTGTAAAACTTGATGTTTGGCTTATTGGAAGATATGGTGGGTCAAAGTAAACAAAACTTCCTTTTTTAATATATTTTTCCGATTTAGTAAAATCATCACAGAATATTTCCGTATTTTTTAATGCTTTATTTACTTTAATAATATTCTCGGTACAGCATATTTTTGGATTTTTGTATCTTCCGTAAGGCACATTAAATCCACCTTTCCTGTTTTGCCGAAATAATCCATTATAGCAGGTTTTATTCAGAAAAATTAAATAAGATGCTCTTTCTATCCATTCATCGGTGTATTTATCGTAATCAAAATCCAACATTTTTTTATTGTAGGAATCTCTGATATTATAATACTGGTTTTCTCTTTCTTCATCTTTTTTATCTAAATGTTCTTTTTCAATTTCTTTTAATCTGCTTATAAGTTTCTTATGATTATTTTGTATAGATTTATAACCAACAATAAGTTCCCTGTTTATGTCAAACAAAAAAGATTTTCTGATATTAAATTTATTTTTCAAGTAAAAGAACATCGCTCCACCACCAACAAATGGCTCAATATATGAATCAATATTACCTGTACTTTCTATGGTTTTTGGAATACGTTTTATGAGTTCGCCAAGTAATTGCGTTTTACCCCCTGCCCATTTAACAAAAGGTTTTGCACCAACTGCACTAACTGCTTTGCCTCCTCTTAGTTTGAACTGTGCTTTCATTCTTTTTTATTCTCACTCAACCATTCTTTTATAAGGGTATTTATTTTGGTTGACATTTTTATATCCATTTCTTCACATACTCTCTTAAACTCATTTAAGAGATCCTCATCAACGGTTATTGTGAGCGGAACTTTAGTCATGTTTATTCCTATTATAATATATTATAAATATGTATTAATAAATAGAAATTGGCATTCATAGGTATTTATAAATATAAATCAGTATGCAGAGTCGTTGTTTATAAATATTTTCTTTTTTAATATCTTGTATGGCACAATCAAAACAAATAAGATATATTACCGAAAAATTTTCTAATAGCGGTACAAGAAATGAAGTAAGGAAAAGAGTAGTTGAAAAATTTATGGAAGAAAAGCCAGGTACTGGAAAAGGAGCAAAAACTTCCAAATATGATTATTATGTTGAAACATTATCCGAGGGGAATAGAATATTTTTGACACGCCCAACTGCTCCAAAAAATGGTTTTGATTTTTTGATAAGAGTTGAAAATACAGATTTTAATGAGGGGGCTGGAAGAAAGCGAGATAATCCCAAACATGAGGATATAACCAATGATTTGAAAAATAAAAAAATTGAAAATCCTCAAATGTATAACGAATTGTACAGATTGATAAAACAAGTTTATGAATGTAAGGATATCGTTCCATCATCATATCAAAACTTATCGTTTTCAACAGGATACCCATTGGATTTGATTCTAGGAGTAATAAAATGGTTTTTCATTGAGCAAGACATCCGCTATTGGAATTATTCAGGAAGAGGAATGTTTATGTTAAGTGTTCCAAAACCCTAAGATACCACCTAACAAGATTCATAGTTTAACAGAGGATGAAATACAAAGAAACATTTAAAATCATAAAGAACTTGGAATTTGATAAAGAAAAAATAATATGTAAAGAAAAAGGAATTGAAATATTTATTTTAAGACCATCTAAATTATCAAAAAGATTTAAGGATTATGATGTTAAAAAGAATTTTCAAATCTGGTTGAGAGAAGGAGAGCGAGTATTTAGACCGAATCACCTTAGGATAATGATTGATTTGAATCTGAGAGTAAGATCTAGACCCGATTTAAAAAAGGGATTATTGCTAATTTTTGACAACATATTTTACGGGAACGATCCTGATTTAGAGATCAAAAGGATTGAGAATGAAAACTTTGAGCATTTTTTAAATCCACTCCGAATTATTGCTAATTTAGCACAACTGTTTATAATTGAGCAAGAATATGGTTACCCTGGGGAGAGTAATTACGACCCAGGCACATTATTCCTTCAAGGATGGATTAGAGAATTTATTGATAGTCCGAAGGAAATTGATAATCTATGTATGAGCGTTTGTAGACCCCAGCCACCAAAAACACAATACACTTCAAAAGAAAATAAAAAACATAAAAATTACGAGAAAAACCTAAAACCACTATGGTATCTGAAATGACAAAAAACGAAATCCTGAATTTAATGAACGAAACCTGGATTTACGAAGCAATCATAACAACAACCGATGCCTGCGGAACAATCAGAGCCGCTCCGATGGGAATCTCAACCCCCGACTCTGAACACATGGTCCTTGAAATCTACAAAACATCAAAGACCGCGGGAAACATAATCCGGGATAAAAAATTTACAATTAATTTTGTCATTATGTTGAACTGTTCTGGAATTCAATAAAAGGAAAAAATCTTGAGTACGACAGCTTTGGGCACCTTAAGGATTCTGATGCGTGGCTTGATGCGAAAGTTCAAGAAATTGAAAGCACGGGTGAAAAAATTAAGGTCTATTCAAAAATAACGGTTTACGGGATTAAAAACCCGAATTTTGCATTAATTAACAGGGCAAAGCACCTCGCTTTTGAATCAATGGTATTATTTACAAAACCCGGTGATGAAGCAAAAAACGAAATCAATGAAAATTTACGGGTGATAAAGAAGGTTGCACCGGGTTCAAAATATGAAAAGCTCGTCAAGGAAATTTTAAAAGAAATTAAAAATGCCCGCGAACCAATGAAAAACATTTAGCCGGATTCCTTATTTTATCTCCCCACTGTTCTCATTTTTTTCACTGCTTTCCTGTTTTTCTTTTTCATCCCCATCCCCATCATCCTTTAAAAGATCTTCAATGTATTCTTTTATTTTTATCCTCCCGTGAACAATTTTATTGAACGGCTCAAGAATTTCATCCGGGGGACGCAGTGCAATTTCCGGCTTTATAAGGTCTTCTGTTTCAACAATTTCCAGTTCGTTTTCAGATTCACAGGTAACCGGGACAATTTTAAGAATGTCCCCGTCCAATACGCCGGCGTCGCCTAAAGTTAAATTCCCGTCAATTTCACGATTATTTTTTTTAAGAACATACTTTATCTTATCGCCGTATTCGTCAACATCAGGTAGTTCCAATACCTCATCAAGGAATTCAATTAAATTTTTTGCCTTCCAGTCATACGAGAAACGAAAACTTCTTCTCAATCTAAATGTAGCATAACGAATAGGAGTGTAATCGCTCAACACGCCTGGTTTAATGCAGTGGTCTTTGCCTGCCATAATCCTGATTTTATTTATATCTTCCATTAAATAAAAATTAAAATTTATGTTAAAAATAAAATCCAAAAAAGTACAAAAAAGAAGCGAAAGAGATTGGGAAAGTAGCGTTTTAAATCCGGATCAGACGCCTATTGATAAAAATAAGGTAAATTGTTCCTCATTCCCAAAACTTATCACAACCTAATGCTTATTGATTGATTTTTGTCTCACAGTCAAAATTTTAGTGAATAACACATAAATTTTGAGGGAAATCCAAACGGAAAAGTTATTCAATCTCTGACACATAACACAAATATTCTTCCTTCATATTATTCCAATCATTATTTTTATTTATTCCCAGGAAGCATTTGTAAGCGGTCATCAAATCATTCCAATCACGGGTGTAAATTCCGTCGCGGTTTAGGTCGCAGGGATGATGCTGTGGCATTATTTCTATTTTTAAATTTCTAGCGTTTAATCTAGTAGTAGCATGGTTTTTTGCAATATCTGTGCACTCAATATACCAATCAATTATTGCGCCTATATTGAATATCACACTTAACTTGGTTATGGTGTTATTAATAACAGAGCCATTTGTTGAATTCCATTCGCTGTTTAGATATAATGAACAATTCATAATTTCAGAGTATTTATCTGTTATGTTAAATGTGAAATTTATAGTTGTCTGATTTGTTGCATAATCATCCTGCGGAAATATCAGATTTATTCCCGGCGGTGTGTTGTCAATAGTAAAATTCCGTGTTTCTGATGTTTCTGAATTATTTGCGTTGTCTAGACATGTGATGCTCCAATTATGCATTCCTTCGGAAAGTTCCGAAATTGAAACCTGGATTTCTGTTAAAGTATTATTTTGAGCACTTATGTTTATTTTGTTTATCGTATCAATTATAATGCTGCAATTTAGATTATCATCAAAGTTATCTGTTGCATTGAATATGAAGATTATTTGAGATGTAGACACTGCCGATGTGTATGTATTATTTACCGGATTTTTCAATTGTATACCTGGTTTTGCCGTATCAATTGTAAAATATAAGGTATTTGAACTTGCATTATTAACATCATCATCAAGGTTTTTATTTCTGCATCTTACACTCCAGTTATACTCTCTTTCACTTCCAAGCACATGGAAATAGTTACATATTGTCCCGTTTGTGCAGTTTGCCTGTCCCACTACATTATCATTAATTATTAATTCACAGGTAAAATTTTCAACAGTGTTGTCTATTATGTCCCATCTGAAATCTATTTCAGTATAGTTTAGCGAGGCATTTGAAGGAAATTCCAGTGTTATTTCAGGTGTTTCGTTATCAAAAATAAATGTCCTAATCTCGCTCTGCATGGTTTGAGGAAGAACAGTATCATAATCAGTACAATTAACATACCAGCTGTTAATGCCAAGAAAAAAGGATTTATCAGACATTACCGTCTCTGGCGTTACATTGTTTGCAGATATGTTTACATTCCCTGAATTATTTCCGTTTACATACAGTACACATGTCGTGTTTGAACTGTCATTAACAGTAAAATTAAATTCCAATTCAGTGTTTGTTTTATTCGTCCATGAATTATTACCTGGTGTGATTAAATTCAAATTTGGCGGGGAGTTTACATAAAATTTATATAATCCATGACCTGCACAGTCCCTGTCAGGCTCATTATAATCATCATAACTCGTTGCGTTGTTACCTGCCGCATCACTGCAGTTTACTATGATGCTGTGCCACCCGTCCGAAAGTACCTGCGTTGTGTTGTAAAAAGAAGTAGCGTTAAATTCTATCATATTGAAGGTACCGATATATAAAGTATAATTTGGTGAATCATATAACTCATATTTGCACCAAGAACTGAGTTCATTTAAAGAAACATTTACCAAAACCTGTGGGGTGTTGTACTGCTGGACATCCAAGTTATCCGTGCATTCCGGCGAAACAATAGTTATTTTCAGGGTCGTATCATCACCAGAAACAATACCTATTGCTCCGAACATAAATATTAAAGTTAAGATTTTTGTCTTCATTTTTTTATTTATTTTTTATTTTCATCGGACCAAAAATAACTCATTGAGTTGACCTAAAAAGTCCAGATAAATGTATATTACAAAATTAGAAAAAAAATAAAAAGAAGCCATAAAGTCAGTAAAAAAGAAGCAGAATGTTGTGATACCGATTATCTTTCAAAGACAGGTAAGAGGAATTCATAAATTTCAAAAAAGATTATTCATGCACTAACGAACTGCAAGAACTTATTTTAGATTTTTTTGAATTTTTTTGTGAAATTTATTGGAATCAAACGAATTTAAACATTTTTGAAGAAAAAAAGAATTTTATTTATAAAGATTAAAAACAAATATTATAAATAACAAAATAACAATTAAAAAATGAAATTATTGAAGTTTGCAATCGCATTATGCGTTGGATTTTTATTGATTGGTGAATCTTCGGCAAGTGTAGGGACATCGCCGGCACAGATTTATTATGTTGTCATGAAGGGAGAATCGGCTACAAATCAATTCAATATACAGAGTGATGAAGACGTAAGAGTGAACATGAGTGTTCTATGCCCCGATATTCCAATTATTGAAGAATGGTTTTCTTTTGAACCGGCTAAATTAATTGATATTTCTGGAAATACAATGAAAAATGTGAAGGTTACTTTAAAAACCGATAGAGAGATACCTAACGGGGATTATGAATGTCTTATTCTGGCAACTCCTATTGAAGACAGTACAGAAAATGCAAGTGGTATGGGTAGTAATATTATTATACCGGGGGCCGTAAAAGCATATATAAATGTTTCCGGAGATGAGGTTATTGATGTCAAGGTCTATAAAACAGATGCATCAAATACAGAAGTCGGAAGACCTTCAATGTTTACGATTGAACTTGTAAACACAGGCAATGTCAGGGTAAATCCAAAAATAAGGGTGGAAGTTATGAAAGAAGGAAATTTTGTTGACGCGATTGAAAAAGTTGCAGGATATATAAATCCTGGGGGTGGAAATACGACGAAAATAAAATGGGACAGAACAAATACAACATCTGGAGAATATATGGCACATTTTGATATATTTATAGGAAATAAAAAATTGGATTATTCTGCATTCATTCTCGGTGCCGAGGGGGAAAAACAGGTGACTATGGAGCAAGATGTGCCATTCAAGGTTTATGAATCAGGATATTTCACAAAGATGGGCAAGGTTGTTGAGGTAAATGCAGACGAAACGATAGGTGAAGAAGAAATCAGCGAGATAATTGTACATTTCAAGAATATAGGGGAAGTTGAGATTACGGCAAAATCAGAGATTAAGGTTTACAGTAATGATAAATTAATTGAGTTACTTGAAAGCAATTCCCTGTCAATATCGCCAGGGGAAACGGGCTTGCTTACTTCATACTTTAAAAGCACTGAGCCGGGTTTATATATAATGAAAGGAAAAGTTATATATGAAAACAAGGAATCTATATTGGATGATATAACTATAAAAGTTGATTCAGGTAAAAATGATACAGTACAGCAAGAACCGACAAAATCCCCGACCCCATATAAAAAACCGGAACAAAAAAAAGATGATTCATCACTATTTTTCTGGATTGCAGGATTTATAGTTTTAATAATAATAATTGCAGCAGTCCTTAGAAAATGGGAAATAATATAATTTTAACTTAAAAATTTTACAAATATTAATTTAATCAAATTAAATGATTAATATCTAATTATCTATTAATCCTTACATAAATTTATAGATAATGGGCGGAAAAAATGATAAATCACTATAAAATTAAAATTAAAATGGAAAAATTGAATTTTGCCATCATTGTTATACTATTACTTTTTATATTAATTTTATTTTTTATGGATGTATGCGGCGGAGACCGTGTCGGGGACTGTCAACTCTCCGGGTGCGTATACAACCATGATGGTACACCGGTTCCCAATGGAGTCATTGTTAATGTTGAATGGAACGGAAGAAACTACACAACAACCACAAAATCATGTAGTTGCTGTTGCGGCTCCAACGGAAATTATTACTCTATACAATCCTGGCAGATGGGCTGGGTATGCTATGACGGACTCTTCACAAACGCATCTGCCGAATATAACGGTTATTACGGCGAAAATTCCAAATATGTAGATGATGATTATCCAACCGGGCTGGATATATATTTAACAGAATCGGTTGGCTGCACGGAAGTTTCATATACAATAAATTTTAGCGAAGGAGCAGGTCAGTTGGACCAGTGGTGGATAGGTATTTCAATTCCTCTCTGCATTAATGAAACAGATATATCCGAAATTTTGTCGGGAATAGACGGGCAATATGACAGCGTAGAGCGCCTTGTACCTGGCATAAACAAAGATTATGAACAATTTCTCCCCGCCTTACCATTTCCACCAATATCAACATTCACGACCATGGACGACGGAATTGAATATCAAATTCATTTCACGACTCGCAATCCAAACAATATTACATTTAATGGTATATGTTGCCCGGGGAATAAGACAGTAACATTGTCTCCCGGATGGAACACATTTGGTTGGGCATCATTAGAAACACGAAATATAACAGATGTGCTTTCTCCTATAGCGGGGCAATATGACAGTGTAGAGCGCCTTGTACCTGGCATAAACAAAGATTATGAACAATTTCTCCCCGCCTTACCATTTCAACCAATATCAACATTCACGACTTTTGAGCCCGGAAGAGGGTATCAGATTCATATACCCGGGAACCAGAATGTTACATTTACATATAGCTATTGAATAACTTTAAAAATAAAAAACTAAAAAACAAATATTAAAAAATAAAAATTTATAATTTTATAAAAAAGGATTAAATGAAAATGAGACAAAAATACATTTTTTTACAGATTTTGATTGTGATTTTAGCCATAGTGATTGCTGCGGATCAAGCATTTGCATTATGTAATGTTTATGGTTGTGTTGCAGATGAGAACAATAACCCTGTTGATAGTAATACTCCTGTTGATGTATACCTTATTGATGGAAATGAAATTAAAGACAACCGCTCTGTATTTACAAACGGCACAGGAGTAACTGAAGCCGTCCGAACTCTTGCAGGTTGCACTTCCGTTAACAATACATATATAGCGTCTGCTTTGGGAGATGTAAATACTGGAGCATGTGATGTTAACTGGACGGTGAAAGTTAATTCCACCAGTATTTCAAACTCCGGCAGACATTACGGCAAATCTGCCATACTTGTGCCAGGTTTTGTTTTGTTTCAACTGAATGTAACAACAGACAACCCCGCAATTACCCTGATTTCTCCTGCTGATGGTGCGACATTATTTACAAATGATGTTTCTTTCAACTATAACATAAGCAAAGTCGTAGATGTCTTTAATAATGAGTACAATACCACAAATTGCTCCCTGATAATAAATGATATTATCGCAGACAGTAACACAGGGCAAACTTTCACCCGGAACCTGCCAAATGGAAACCACACATGGAGAATTAATTGTACGGATGAAATGGGATACTGGGATTTGAGCGAGTCCGGGAATTTTACAATAAATAGCAGTAATCCTTTCATCAGCACCATATCTCCCGGGCATAATTTTGTAACCACGGACAATCACCTCACCTTCACATATAATGTTTCGGATGCAGACAACATATCAAACTGTACAAT
>SMTZ1_10006100_pt1 | contig 12144 bp, 10 predicted proteins | sample DeeMarSWOR136_30_FD_25667 | JGI IMG/M metagenome (IMG submission 25667) | reverse complement strand
CAAGTCTATGATAGGCCGGCATTCGGTAGGCATTACGCATGGTATATGCATCAATTACCCGGTCATCTATCACATACTTACCATATGGAATGGTAACCGGTGTCCCGGTCTGATATGTCCAATTGGCCGAGAAGGTTAATCTGTTAGATAGTCTAAAAATCCCTACAGTAGCGAAATCATGCGTGCGGTCATTTCTCGCAGGAAAGGGATTCCCATTATTAATTTTGTCAAATTTTCTTTTGCTCTTCGACCAGGTATATCCAATCCAGCCACTCAATCGACCTGCCCTTTTTTTCAAAAATAATTCTATTCCATAAGCCCAACCCTTGCCACTGACAAGTTCTGATTCAAAAAGACTACTTAACAGGATATCCGCACCATCTTTATAATCCAGCTGGTTACTCATATCCTTATAAAAAAGCTCACAGGAAATCTCAAGCATTCTGTTTTCCAGATTATGGAAATAGCCCAAAGAAAGTTGATCGGCACGTTGGGGTAAAATAGTACTGCTGCTGGGATGCCATACATTTAGCGGTGTTCCAGAGGTAGAATTTGACAGCATGTGCACATTCTGATAATTTCGTGCATATCCAAATTTAATTGAATTTGAAGAATTCATTAGATAATTAACTAAAAAACGGGGTTCTAGACCTGTATAGAGTTTCTGCTCTTTACCATGCAGTATTAGATCATAAAATACATGCGGTATTTCATCAATTTTCAATAAATCAAACAAGTCTTTCTCTCCGGAAACTGAAAACAGCCAGTAACGAAGACCATAATCCAGTTTGAATTTAACACTGGCATCATATTCATGAGAGACATAAGCACCCACCTCTTTGGCTTTTCTCCGGCCAATGCGAATATCAAAAAATTGGGAACCATCGATAAGCCATTGAGAGGGTTGATATATATGATGAATATATTGAAGACCGAAATTAAAGGCATTATAGGGGTCTTTGAAATATTGGAAGTCCATTTTAAAGGTTAGGTCATTCACCATAGAGGAAATATCCACCGATTCATCCTCATGAATATTACCCAAACCATACCTGAAACGGCTATATACCACTGATGAATTTGAAAATAATTTTTCAGTGAAAAGATGATTCCATCGTAAAGTCCCGGTCCTGTTTTCCCATAAAAGCATAACAATGTCCTCATCATCACTCACATTCATGAAATCTTTCCCTACATATCCCGAAAGATAAATACGATCTTTCTCACCGAAACGATAGTTTGTTTTCAGATTAAAATCATAGAAATAGAGCTGGGAATTTCTAACAGCTTCCTCAGAAGATAATTTTGTAATTATATCGGCATAGGTTCTTCTTCCCGAAACAATGAAAGATGCCTTATCTTTGACAATAGGTCCTTCCAGAGTTACTCTGGAAAATATGGTACCGATAACTGCTTTTCCTCCGAATTTTTTCAAACTCCCTTCCTTCATTTGAATATCAAGAACAGAGGATAATTTTCCACCATATTTTGGGGGAGCAGATCCTTTTATCAATTTAATATTCTTAATCACATCTGGATTAAATACTGAAAAAGAGCCAAGGAGGTGAACTGCATTATATACAGGGGCTTCATCCAACAGTACCAGGTTTTGATCAGAGTTACCACCTCTTACATAAAATCCACAATCTGCCTCACGCATCTGTCCAACACCTGGTAAAAGCTGAATAGTCCTAAAAATATCCTGTTCACCCAAGAACACCGCAACGTGAGTATGTTCCCTGGGAATGAGGTGAAAGGTACCAATTTCAGTTGTATTGACCATATTATCTTCACTATATGCAGAAACAATGACCGTATCTCCCGATATTGCCACTGATTTTAATCCTACATTCAGCTTTATGTTTTTATCAAGAACCACTTCTATTTCTTTGCTTTCATAACTGATATAGCTGTAATTAATCAGATAATCCCCGGCAGGCACTGTCATTGAATAAAAACCATACTCATTTGATGTGCAGCCTGCTCTCAGTTCCCTGATAACAACATTTGTTCCTACCAAGACCTCTCCGGTTTCGGCATCACTTATAAAGCCACTTATGGTATATTTCTTTTCCTTCTCAAGATATTCTGAATTAACCAGCACAATCTGGCCACCTTTAGTTACCACAAAACCTATATTAGTATCCTGTAGTAATCGATGAAGAATGGTAACGGCAGGAACATCTCTGCCTATAAGAGAGACATATTTATCAGTCGGAATTATATCTATATTAAAATTTAAATGAAATTTTCCCTTTTGGGAAAGAATAGTTAAAGCGTCCATCAAGGGAATACTATCCATATTTACTGAAATCCGCTGTAGTAGAGGTTCGGGAACAGGATTTCCTCTTGAATCAGTTAACGATGTTCCCTGAGTTCGAATATTCATAATGATGGTGAGGGATAGGAAAAGAGACATTAATAAGAATTGAATTAACTTCATTTTCCCCCTATACCGACATTATCAAATTACATTGACCAGTTTTATTATTTATTGAAAAAAACAATCTCTTTACCATTTCGTTTATAACGGATATTATTCATTAGTGAGATGACCTCTAAAATCTCTTCAATTTCTTTAGGCTCTATAAATATGGTTACTCGATTGTTAGCAATGGACACGTCCGTAAGTATAATTTCCAGATCATACCAGCGTTCCAGCTGATCCAATACCTCCAACAGCGGAACATTCTGGAAATACATTTCCCGATCAAGCCATGATAAATTTCTCTTGGTATCAATATATTGAGGATTCGAAGGATAGCTGTTCTCAATTATCTCACTATATTGACCCCGGGATACAATTACCTTTGCCATAGGATCATCCACATTTTCCGGTTGGAAAGAAACCTTCCCTTCCAGAACAGTTAAGGTTACTTTCTTATTCTGCTGCCATGCTCTCACATTAAATTTGGTTCCCAGGACTGAAATAGCTGCTTCGGCAGTGTGAATGTAAAATGGGGTTTCCTTACTTGCGGTAACTTCAAAAAAACCTTCACCATTCAAATAGACCTGCCTTTCTTGCTCGCCAAAACGATCAGGATAACGCAAAGTGCTCCCAGCATCCAAGGTAACTCTGGTATCATCCGGTAAGGTAATAATAATAGTTTGGGCTCTGTCAACAATAATCTCATTTAATGAGTTGAATTTGTTGGGTTTAAAAAATAAATATGAAGTGAGAACGATAATCAGAAACACCGCAGCAATTTTTAATAATCTGGAACGGAAAAGATGTTCGATGACGTTAGCTTTTTTTATCTGCATCTCAAATGGTGGGAGATTCTTATCCCATGTCCCTCCCGTACTGATATTTTCTTTGAATCCCTGCCATGTTTTTTCCACATCAGGCTCTGGTAAAGGATTATCTGGAATATTCCATATTTTGCTTAATCGATCCAATTTCTCTCTATTGTACTCATCCTTGTATAACCATTCTTTTAGTTTTTTTTCATCTTCACTGGTACAATCTCCTTCCAGATATTTTAAGATCAAATCCCAGTCAATTTCGTGGTGCATTTTATCTCTTAGCTTTTTTTTGTAAAATCGTTATTCCGTTTTTATTTAATATCTACTCATAAGACAATTCAGAATAAGTTTGGGGTGACAAAAAAATGATCGGGGGAAAATTTCATATTAAGCAGGTTATAAAGAGCTTAATTGTTTCAATAATGATTTCAACGCTCTTTTCATTTGAGTCTTTACAGTATTAACGGATATATTCAGCATTTCTGCGATTTCTGTGTATTTTAAATTATCATATCGCTTCATCAAGTAGATTAGCCTGCATTGTTCAGGAAGTTTATCAATTGCTTGATGCACAGCTGTGTGCCATTCTCTTTTTATAACATTCTCTTCCGGTGAACTATCAAGGTTTTCCTGAAAACACGGTCTTTCATCAATAGATACCAGATTTTTCTCCTTTTTCAGATAATTCAATGAATGATTTTTCACCATGGTATAGAGGTATGATTTCAGGTTTGATTTTATATGTAGATGCTCTCTATGGGTCCATAGATCGACAAAAGCATTCTGCACAATATTTTCAGCCGCCTGGGCATCCTTAACGAATCGTCCAGCAAACTGATATAATGGTTCATAATATTTCTTGAAAAGAGTAGAAAAAGCTGTGGTATTCCCCAGGCGTATCTTTTGCCAGTATTCCAGGTCTAACGGAGTAGGCTCCGACTTACAGGATCTTGATGCAAAAGAGTTGGTTTGGTCCTTCATATTAAACTTTTTGTAAAGTAAAGGTGCTTTCGATTTCTGGCGAAAAAAAGGATCTCAACTCTATGGCGAATCAGGAAAACTTCCATATTCCAGCTGATTGCATCCTCTAAAAATGATTTTGCAGTTAGCAGAATTATTTGCATATAATTACTAAATTTTGATAATCTAACAAATTACGTAAGTGTCAGAAATAATGTTCCAATAAGAATATAATTGAATTACTGCTAAGAAGATATGAAGAATGTATTCTAAACATTTTTCTTTCATAAGGTCTAAAAATCCTGAAATTACTGTTAAATTGTCTCTGCCAAAAACTGATCCGATTATTATCCAGCACTAATATTGATAGTATAAGATTCAACAAAACAACTTGAAAGGTAATATTTTTACATAATTACCTTTTTTTAAACACGATGTTTCCCTTTAGTCCGTTATAATTAATAATAACCTATTATTTTTCATATAGTTAATATGATTGTCCGAGTACCCCATATTAAGTATTCAAGTAAACAGTATAAAATCTATTGGGTGCTCGGTTCATAACTTCAATAGATCTTCTCAAAAGAAGTAAAAACTGTGGAGGAATAACTAACTAAATAGGAATAATATCATCTTCAAGTCAAAGTTTCTGGATTTTTCACTTTGCAACTCTGGATATTTAACCATATATTTCCCTATAATATCCAACTGATCATAAGGAGCTGGGAAGTCGTTACTGCCGTTCCCTGAATCGGATGATTCGAACAAAAATATCATGTTTCATTATTGTTTAAAAGGAAAATTGATCAAGAGAATTTTGAAAATAAATTAAAGAGTAAGTTTCATTACATACATTTTTCTGGAACTATTGGTGAATCAAACCGTATGTCAGAGTGATATTATCCGTTATACTATTCATTCACCGTACCAATTCTATTATTCAATCAAGGGAGTATGATATGCGTTACTTTATTCTTTTCTCTGTCATTTTAATGTTAGTTTTAACTAATTGCTCAAATAATGGCATGTTTGTGGGAATAAATTCGACCAATGTCGAATTATCCCAAGCAAATTACACTATTGTTGCCTCAAACATTGTTGGAGAATCAAAAGCCGGTTATATATTGGGATTCAGCTGGTCATCCGGTGCAATGGTGCAGACCTGGGCACTTGGCAGGGTGGATGGCACCGGGATGTTATATAAAGAAGCCCTGGAAGATCTCTGGGAAAAATACCAAACTGAACACGGTAGTATTGAAGGAAAAAAGCTGGCACTGGCCAATGTGCGCTATGATTCAGAGTTATTGAATCTGGTGGTTTATACAGGTATTAAAGTTTTTGTGCGGGCGGATATCGTAGAATTTACCAAATAACATCTAAAACATATACCAAGAAGAGCAGAACGAAATGGATGTTGGTTGATACCTCTATCCGGATCGATCACTGACAGAGATCAGATAAGCAATTCCAAGATCTTCTGATAAAGGTAAAGGTGTGTATTCATCCCTATATTATGGATGAAATTACATGCGAAAATCATCACAATTGAGATGTAATTTTGTCTTTATTGACTAAACTACCACACATTTCAATTGCCAGTCATGAGGAAGTCCTTATATTCCTTGAAGAAAAAAAGCTATTTGAAAAAGATCTGAATTATCCCGATATTCATCTTCTGATATCTTACTTACTGAATCACGTTCCTCTGTGGTCCAGAGATAAACGATGATTGAGTAAAGAAAAAAAAATTACATACATACATTTAGAGTGCTGATGAGAGAACGCAGATGACACACAGTTTGGAAGTTTTTTTGCAAAATCAATTGATTTTTCACAGTAATCGTAGCTGGTTGCATCCTCTATTTGAGCTGGAGGTTTTTCTACAGGAACATGAATATAATCCGGCTGACCTGTTAGTGAAAGATAAAATTGTGGGCAAAGCAGCAGCGCTTTTGATGATATATTTAAATATCGGTAGAATTGAAGCTCAATTACTCAGTGAAGTCGCAAAAGATACTCTGACACACTTTAAAATCTCATTTACCTATAGTAAATTAGTTGATCGAATCAAATGTAGAACTGAAGAACTGCTGTTAAATGAATTTGATGTGAATAAAGCATATCGGTTATTGTGGGAAAGAGCATATGGAAATCGGCCTAATTCTTCGATGAATACACGTGCAAAAAAGTAGTAATAGATTATGACAAGAGCAATCATTCATTTACCTGATAAATTTATTTTCTCAACCAAGATCCAGGTACGGATCGGGGACATCAACTATGGGCAGCATTTAGGTAACGATGCTCTATTGGCTATTGTTCATGAATCCCGTCTACAATTCCTGCAGCATAATGGTTTTTCAGAAAAGGATGTGGATAGATGTGGCATTATTATGGCGGATGCTGTGATCATTTACAAGTCTCAGGCTTACCATGGAGACATTTTAAAAATCGAGATAGCAGCAGACGATTTCGGTAAAAGAACCTGTGATTTAATTTACAAGATTACCAATATCACCTCAGGTAAAGAAGTGGCACGGGTGAAGACCTGCATTGCTTTTATTGATTATCACAAAGGGATAACAGTACCCGTTCCGGAAAAATTTAAAAGGGTACTTACTTCTTCATAAACCATAACTGTCTGTCTGTGAGGATACTCATTATTTCTGCAAGGTGTTAGCTGATGGATTTAGTAAATTCCTGGAAATCAATTAAAAAGTTGTTTAAGAAAGCAGATCCAGGTTAAAATACTATCAATATATTTATATTCTAGTAATCTTTTTCAGCTTTACGACTACTCTTTTCCCAAAGCATTCTTAATCTTTTGAAAACTTACGGTATAATATCCAGGTCAGCACGATGGATAATAAGAGAACACCTCCTGGGATGAGGATTCCCAGCAAAGGGTGACCTACTCGCACACCTTCTGTTAAAATGACGAAATACATTTCATTGCTCCTTCTTATGATGTTTGCGATAGGAATACCAGGCTAATAAAAGTCCGACAAAAGAAGCAAAATATGCGATGCTCATTCCAATTACCATGGCAAATCCTTTATCCATTAAGATCCTCCCATCTTGTTGTTTTTTCTAATTCGATAAGATATTCCTTCTGCCTTGCCTCATAATCAGTGGAAATAGATTTTAGTTTGGGATCAATAATCCAATGCATAAGGATGGTGAGAAGTATACCGGCTCCAAGAATGATAAAACCCCTCGTTTGTAAGAGCAAACTCAATCCGATCCCAATAGTTAATAGGATATAGGCAATGGATGATATAATAATGGTTATCCAATCTTCTCGCGTCCAGTCATCTGCCTCTCCTGGTTTCCAGTGTCTTTTTATGAGTTTCATTTTATTTCTCCTTCCCCTATTTCAATCACTTTTTTTAGCAGTCCCCGCTGATCAGCTTCACGCCTTACCGGTCCCCACCATCCAACGGGTCTTGACATCACATAATACTTGACCAAATGGTCCATATTTTCTGGTTTGGTCATGAAGGTAATGGGAATATAAACCAGGGCACCGAGAAGCATCAACAGCCAGAACTGCTGATAATCTGGCATAGCCGGGATAATCCCAAAGTGGGGTAAGATCCAGACGACTAACCAGCTGAAACCCAGGTTGGCAATCCAGGAAGACAAATACCCCCAGGCATTAAAGCGCCACCACACTACCTGCAGGATATTCGGCAACCAGATACCGGCAGCCATGAGCCACAGGGCGAATATCAACCAGGAAGTAATCTCCTCCATCATTAATCCATAAAAGAATGAACCCAGCAGCAGGACAAAGGTAGCTAACCTACCAATCCACACAAGTTCCTTTTCACTTGCTTTCGGCTTAAAATAATGGAGATAGAGATCGCGGGTAAAATACATGGCTCCCAGATTCAAGTGAGTAGAAATAGTAGATATGTGAATAGCAATAATAGCTGCGAAAAAGAATCCAACCATTCCTACCGGAAGGAAATCAAATCCTAGGCGGAACCAGCCAAGTTCATAATCCGCCGCATTCTGTATTCCAGGGAATAATACAAAGAAAGCAATAATAGCAATAGCCCAAACTGAATTACGGATCAACACCAATGCGGTACCCCACCAGATGCTGTAACTGGCATCACGAACGGTGCGGGCACTCTGGATACGCTGGGCTTCCGGATACCAGTCGATACTGGTGCCCATCCCGAAACCTCCCAGCAAGGCGATTACCATCATGGTAAAAAACCAGGCGAAGGGAAAATCACCGCTAAACCAGCCAGTAAATGCAAATGGATTGATTCGCCAGGTTTCTCCCATTGCTCCAAGTTTTGTCACAATACCCGAGGGACCACCCGCTGCCATAATTCCCCAGAAGGAAACGATAAGGATTACCGCAAACGCTACTACCCCTTGCTGGAAATCCGCCATAATTACGCCCCAATAACCGGCAGCCAGTACATAAATCGCACAGATGGAGGAAAATATGATAAGTCCTAACCAAGGTTCCCATCCAAAAAGATATTGACAAATTTTCCCCATGGCAATACCCACCCATCCCAGTATGAACATGTTCATAAATACCTGCCAGCCCGATATCCAGCCCCGCAGCATTTCAGCTCCAAGCCCGCCAAAGCGTAATGTATTCCATTCCGCCTGGGTATAGGCAAGTGAACGACGGAATATCCGGGTGGAAACAAAGGCACTGATGGCGCACCAGGCGGAAAAGAAAGTATACCAGATACCGGCAAAACCGTAACGATAAATTATACCAGTCACCCACATGGGGGTATCGGTGGCGGTATGAGTGGCGTATACTGAGGAAGCCGGTAACCACCAGGGGAGACCTCTTCCGGCCAGAAAGAAATCTGATTCCGAGCGTTTCCCCAGACGATAGAATAATACGCCCGATACAACCATGATGAGGACAAATAGACCAACCCATAGCCAATCAAGTACTTGAAATTCAACCATATAATCTCCACCATTTTTAGTCAGACAGCGAATTCATTTTATGTGCATATGCAGAAATAATTCTAATTGTCGAGGTATCGGAAGAAAATACAGCATTTCTTCCTTGCGGTTCCTGCGGTGGATCTCCAGTGAAGGGATCACCTTTTTTCCAGACCGATTGTAAAGGGTCGCGCGGCATTCCCTCTCCACTCCAAGCCCAGAAATTACTACCCACCAACGGACCACCAGACTTTGAATTATCATAAATGAAATTGAACACCGTATCAAGGTATTTATCCCGATAAATAGTAGAGGCTTCCGGTGAATAAGAATGATTATCCCGGGGAATTCCAAACTCCTCAAAAACCAGAGGTTTATTGATCTGTTGAGCATATTTGATATGTACCTGCAAATATTCTAATGCTTTATTAACAGCCTCACCATAAGTAGCTCTGGCATTTTGGGGATCGAACCATTTCCAATTCAACAACCAAAGATGAACCGTTAGATAATCTATACTTTGATAACGATGGATATCCAGATACAGCTCTTCAGATTCCATACATCCCCAAAGCCCCTCACTCCCGATTGAAACCAGGTGATTCGGATCAAGAAATTTAATATAGCCGGCGATTTCTTCAACCCATTTTTTAAATATATGGAAATTCTGTTTACTCCACGCCACTTTTCCGGGACGTGGTTCATTGGCTAATTGCCAGGACATAATAGTTGGATCATCTTTATATAATTCACCGGTATAATTGTTTTTCCGAAAAATTAATGTTTTAATATACTCCTTATAAGCCAGGTTTGCTTTATCATGCCCATAGAATTTGGCACTAAATTTCATAAAATCATCCCAGCTATATTGTTCATAAAAAGGATTTGGAATCTCTTCATTTTCATACCAAGAAACATACTGTGCCATTCCTCCAGACCATACCCAATAATTGTTCAGGAATATGACCGCAAACATATCCCGCTTTTCCATTTCAGCCAGCAGAAAATCCAACCCATCGAGCAGAGTTTCGTCATAAATACCCGGCTCAGGCTGGATGGGGGGATTCACGGTATTCGTTTGTGTTTTACCCTCTGATGCTCCTAAAACTCTCAAGTTATTAATACCAATAGCTTTAAGATGATCCAATTCCCGAATCAACCTATCCCGATCTCCTTCTACTCCCTTTGATCCCAGGTTGCACCCAAACCAGACATTAGTTCCTAAAAAATAATAGGATTTCCCATCCAATTCGAAATGCATCCCCTTTACTTTAATAAATGATGGTTGTATAGCCTTACTTGTACAGCTGAGGATGAGGATAATAATTATTATAAATATTACAATTTGAAATGACTTCATCAAAATTCTCCTATTGTCCTGTAATACTACATTTTCCGACTATGGAATAGCTTTCTTTTTGGACTCAAGAAAATATAAAATCCCAAGATAATTATGCTAGTTGTTAATTTCCTTGGTGGAATTCAACAAATTTCACAAAATTGAGAATATCAGCATGAATAATTAACACACTGAAACTTCTGACCAACTGATTTTGCTGGTCTTTTTATAGTAAAAAAGGTCCTATGGTAAGATTGCTAGACAACCTCCGAGTCGGAGTGAAAGAAAGAAAATATCAAATATTTTTATTAAACTTGCTCTAATACCTTGACACCAGCTAATAAGTATCCAGAATAGTTCGAAGAATCAGTTTATCTTCGATATTTTTTATTTTTTCAGTACAGTGTAAGTCAATCTTTTTATCAATGCCGGGGAGAAGATCAAAAAAATTGTCAGTAAAAAATCCATTAGTCCCGGGGATATAAAGATATACATTTTTCGCTAACTTCTCACTCTGCAGGATAATTCGGTAGCCTCCCTCAATTTCATCTATCAATTTTTTTATTTTGACATCTGGCAAATTCAAATCTTTCACGGGTAAAAAGTAAAATAAATTGGTTGAAAGTAACTGATCATCAGTTAATAGGTCTGTTTTTAAAACCAGTTCATTTCTGTTAAGGTTCTTTAATAGTTTAGTAAGTGGTTCATTAAAATAAGCACGGCTGGAATTCGCCGGAATTGATACTGGAATAATTTTTCGGAGATGAGTGTTACCGTTGAAATCAAAAATTTCAACCACCATTTGGGCATCGATTGGTTCCAGCAGATCGGAGATAACAAAAATCTGAAGATTATCATCTTCTAGTACAGGAGAAATAAGGACATCGCTATATGCTTGTTTGACAAAATAGTGCAAGGCTTTCCAGTTACCGAAATAATCGATACTGGACCAGGACGCTACTGGCCAGCAGTCATCAATCTGCCAATAGAGAGATCCCATGCAAAAAGGTCTATGACGACGGTGTGATTCAATAGCCATTTTCACTCCTTCTGCCTGCAGGATCTGTGTAATATAAACAAATGATGAAAAATCTTTGGGGATATGGTAATGGCGAGACATGTACTCTTTAATTAGACGATTGCCATACTGTTTATCCCGGCGGTTATCTGCCAGGCAGCGCTGGTGAGAGAGCATCACTTCAGAATCCAGGAAGCGATCGTCAGGCAGAGTAAACTTCTCGATGGTTGACATTTCCGGAAAGGATTGAAAACCATATTCGCTCATAAATCGTCCGATATTTGTTCTAAAATAAGTGTACGGTTCTCTCCCATGCCATACACCCCAATAATGTACATCTCCTTCTGAATAGGGAATGTTATTGTAGCCGGTATTGGGTGAAGTAGGATGATAGTAGCGAGCAGGGTCAACTTCCTTCACAGCATCCGGGATAACCTGGTAAAAAAGCTTATGGAGGTCTTCCTCATAAATTTTTTGAATTTCCGGGGAATATTTACTCTTCCACTCCCACTGATACCAGGATATTTCATTTTCATTGTTACCACAGTAAAGGGCGATGCTGGGATGGTTTCTCAATCTTCTGACATTCTGCAGGATTTCCTGGCGTACATTCTCTAAAAATTCTTCATCGGCAGGATACATGGCACAG
>SMTZ1_10007218_pt1 | contig 12145 bp, 9 predicted proteins | sample DeeMarSWOR136_30_FD_25667 | JGI IMG/M metagenome (IMG submission 25667) | reverse complement strand
AGAGAAGCTCTGGAACGTGGGCTCTATGACCACGTGCTGAACAGACTTCCAACCCCTTTAAAGGATAACCTTTGAAAGAAATGCCAACCTCATTCTCGAGCAGTGTGAGCATTTTTCGTGGCATCAATTCGCCACATATTTTCTTGCCAATGAATTCTTTCTTCTTTTTCTCTACAATGCAAACACGTAAATTGTCTTTCAGAGCAACTAATCCTGCAACAGCGCCTGCCATGCCGCAGCCAGCAATGACAACATCATACTCAGTATACTCCATTGAAGATACTTCTCTTACAGCTTCTTAAGCTTTAGTATAGTACAAAGCAAGGCCATTGATGGAAACCTATAAATGTCACAAGTGGAAAAGGACTACTGTGACAGGAAAAACAGAAAATAATCATGAGCTGGTGAGAAAAATATTCGCACACACAGGTAAATCCTACGACCTTGTGGTTAAAGCCACCACATTCTGGCAGGACAACCGCTGGAAGAGGAGAATTCTGGAAATTGCTGACCTCTGCAGAAATCCCAGAAGAGTTCTGGATCTAGCATGTGGTACAGGGATTGTAACAGTTGCTTTAGCAAGAAAATTCCCCCACAGTACAGTGGTGGGGATGGATCTACAGGAGGAATACCTCGCCTATGCCAAAGAAAAAAAAGCAGAATGCGGAATAGAAAATGTTGAATTCTACGAAAGAAGTGCAGAAGATGCTAAAGAAGGTGTTTATGATCTGATAACTGCAAGCTATCTACCGAAATACGTTGATTTAAACTTGGTAATTGGTAACTGCTCAAAAATGATGAAACCAGGTGGATTGCTCATCTTCCACGATTTTACCCACCCAAAAAGTATGGTATTCAAACTCATTTACCATTTCTACTGGTTATTCCTCAGAGCTGTCTTGTGGCTTTCTGCATCATGGAAAGAGATGGGTAAAGAGCTGAAAGGAATAATTGCAAAAACTGAATGGGTCGATGAAATACAGAATGCATTGAAAACTCATGGCAGCCATTGTATACGCAAGAAAACAGTAAACACAATGGAAACAAACAGAAAAAGGCCTGGTGTGTTACCCACCTCTGTGAATGTGGTTAAGAGTTATACTACTCAGGATGTGCCCGTGCATAAGCTCCTGCCCCTATGATAGCAATGACTGTGGTAACAAAGACCATCAGCAAAATAATCTCTGTAAATCCAGGAATGTCCACACCTTGTTCAGTCGGGAGGAATGCTACCACAGTGGCAGTGAACCCTCTGGGAAGCATAATAGATATGAACTTGGAATAGGGAGCAAAATCCTTGTACCTGAATGCCAGAATCTTCGAGCTGATAAACCTGCCGATCACGATGGAAACCAAGATCCCAGCAAGGATCCACAAAATGTTCACAGTTATTATGGAAAAATCAAAGAGAATTCCCAGAAAAACAAAAAAGAATGCTTTCACAAAAAATGAAACGTCAGTAAGCACATTTTTTATAGATTTTACAGCAGAATCAGATAATTTCAAGATATCTTCACCAAATCCAAATCTCTTCACCAGTTTAGCCGAGTTTCCCACAAACAAAGAGAAAATTAATACTGCAATAGGTCCAGAACCCTCCAAGAACTCAATCGCATCGTACATGACGAATAACAATCCCAAGGTATAGGCAAACTTCAAGGGTGCGCCCTTGGTAAACCCGAGCGTACGGAACCAGAACAGAAAAAATAGGAATCCTCCAGCTACAGCTATTAAGACGCTGCCGAAGATCATGGATGCTATCTCTTGCAGGCTGTATGCAGTCCCCAGTGTTTCTTCTGCTATGATGAACCGGGTGATGATCACTCCTCCTGTCACAATGGTGACATCGTTGATGATTGATTCTAAAACGAGCAGTTGTTTGACATCGCTCTTCATTTTTAAGTCTGCTATCAAGTGGGAAACAGTTACTGTGGTAGTGCCGCTGCTTACTGCGCCCAGTAACAATGCCATTAACACAGGCCAGCCCACCACCACTATCATGAACAGAGAAACCGAAGCTGTGGTCAGGACAAAGGTGATTACTGTGAAAAAGGTAGCTTTGGAAAAGGTTCTGGCAATGTCAAAAATGTCAAAGTCAAAGCCGCTGTCAAGCAGAATAATAATCAGCGCTATAGTGGTTACGAGCCCTGTTATGTTCTCGAAAGGCTCTACTGGCACTAAAGGCGTACTGTAAAAATAACCAGAGATAGGGCCAATTAGGAGGCCAAACGTTATGAGGAAGAGTGCCTCAGGTACCCTGGTTTTCTTGAAGAGGAGGTGTCCCACAAATCCGATAAGGATAACAAACCCGATAAGGAAAAACTGGTACATCACATAACAGCTCCTAGTGAGTTAGGTTCTTCTGCTGACTTTAATGGACGTCTATTTAAACCTTTCTTTTTGAAGAGATCTTGTACTACTTGTGGACATTCTCTGAAAAGGTTGTACGTGAGGAAACCTTCCCGTTAAGATCTCCTCACCATTCATTGCGATCGGTATAGCATTGAACCTAGATGGTATCTGGACAGAAAAAAAGCACTTCTGCAAGCAGGCTGTAATAAAAATAAAATAAAAATACACTCTACTAAGGAGTTGAAGAATATTATATCTTATATTATGTCATGTTGACAATTATAAGAGGAAGATCAAGTACAAAAGAGGTTCAACATTTATCAATCGAGAACTCCAAGAGATTCCTCTCGGGTATTTCTCAATTATATGCAAATCTGTGGGCTCCTTCATTTCCTTGGTACCTTCTTCAGTATATCTCTTTCTTTTGCAGGTCATTGTACAGATAATTCACCTAGTCTCTTCTGCCTTCCAGACATGACTGATAGACCCCTGCGTTTTCTTGAATCCTACACGTCGATAAAGATTTATTGCACCATAGTTATCAACGTCTACTTCTAATATCATGGTTTTCATTCCATTCTTGGCTGCTCTTTTCATGCTCGACAGCATGAGTGCTTTTCCCAGCCCTCTCCTCCTGAAATCAGGATGTATCCCAATCCCATTTATGAATCCCCCTTCTTCAATGAATGTAATGATAATGAACCCTGCAATGTGCTCACCGTAATACAAAAGAAGGGATGCATCTTCCTCAATGCGTTTTGACCTGTCAAAGAACACCTCGAAGTTGCCCCTCCTCTGTTCATCTGTCTGGTCCAGGAACCTGCGGTCACTGCTTGCCATGAACGTCTCGTAATAGCACCCATAGATCTCGTCGTTGGAGACTGCAACCAATGGTCTGAAAGTAAATCCCTGAGGGAGCAGCTCGTCCCCAGACTCCAGTGTGGTGAGGTCTGCCACCATGTACGCCCATTTGCCCCCCTGAAGCATACCTTGTGATTCATACCACGTTTGGTACTTTTTGTATCGGGACTGCATGTCATCTGTCATCCCCATGAGGAAGATTTCCAGTCTTTTTCGTCCCTGGGTTCTCGTGTATTCAATGCTTTTTTTGATGAGGGCTGGCGCTACTTCATCTTCTTCGAAATCGGGATGGACGACAGGGTTCCAGCTGTCAATATACATCATGTCTGTACTCACTTCCCATAAACACAACCAGCCCACCAACTTCCCTCCTAAGTGCGCTGTGAGAATGACAGCTTTTCCATAGTCCCAGATCTCCTGCAGGTATCCTTCTACTCTTTTCATGGTCCTGTCCTCGCTCCTGGACTCAGGTGCAGCCTGCAGTGCATTGAACGTAAAGGAGGCCAGTTCTTTCATATCCAGGTTACTGCAGGGTTGAATCCGTATTTGAATCTCCATAGAATTCCCTCACCAGCAAAGTTATTTCAATTTAGCATCACCATCACAGTACATGCTTTTAAATGTTAGTTAAATTAATTGATAAAAAGGTGAATCCATGATCTACCAATTGACCCCAGATGAGTACGAAAAAGTACGCCCGTTGTTTAAAGGGTTAGAATGGAACCTTATTTCAGTTGCAGTTATTGAGAAGACCTGTCCTGGTGATATATATGTGGATGATGTTAAAACCCCTGAAACAGCATTAATAGTATCGCCTGAAGGCTATTATTTGGCAGGATATGAAGGTAACGATGAATTCAATAGTGAACTAAAGGAATTATTTGACGATAAAATAATCCCTGAAAAAATTAAGGAGGGTGAAGAGAATATCTCTTTAAATTATTACCCTGCTGCGTGGGAGAACAGAGTAGAGGAAATACTAAAGGATAAATTCCCTGTGAAAGTTCATGGTTATTACTACACATTTAACAGATTGAAGACTGACTGGAGAAAAGAGGTCCCCCCTGGATTTTGCATGGTGCAGATTGATGAAGAGCTTTTAAGAAGAACTGACCTGAAAAATATTGATGAAATTACAGAATGGACGAAAAAAACCTGGAACTCTACTAAAGATTTTCTAGAGAATGGGTTCGGGTTCTGCCTTGTACATAACAGTACTCTTGTCAGCTGGTGTTTAGCAGATTGTGTCAGCAGTACTAAGTGTGAGATTGGCATAGTAACAGATGAAGACTACAGAAGACGTAGGTTTGCCACAGCCACCGTAGCAGCCACTATAGAGTACTGTCTTCAACACGGGTTCACAGAGATTGGCTGGCACACTGGGACAACAAATGTAGGTTCTTACAAAACGGCTGAAAAAGTAGGGTTTGAACGAGTGCTGGAAGATACTTACCATTTTTGCTGGTTTTACCCTGTAGATAATTTTGTTGAGCACGGTTACTTTTCCTGGCTGCAAGAAAATTTTAGAGAGTCTGCAGAATGGTATGAGAAAGCAATTAAAGTGGCAGAATCAGGAGAGTATGATTCTTTTCAGATACCGAGACATTCTCTGCAGTCAATCTACTTCTATGCAGCCTGTTCCTGGGCTTCAGCCGGAGAGAAAGATTTGAGTTTTACAAATTTGTACAAAGCTATTACAGGTGAAAACCTGGAACAATTTCTAAAATGGTTAAAAAATAGCGAATATCTAAAAAATCTGCACAGAACAGAAGAATGGAACAACCTGATTGAAACCATTGAAAAGATGATAAAATAAATGGATTGAATAATTTGGGTTACTGTTCTGGCAGTATGGGATTTGCAATAGTCAGTCTCCGAAAAGTATTTAAAATGATAGCATGAAAAATACCAGCTACTATGTATCATAGTATGTTCGTAACTGTAAAGGAGATGACTGTATGAGATTTTTGAGAGGAGCAGTGTCGGTAATGACACAGGCTTTCGTAGGAGAAAGTGGTAAATCAAAAAGAATAGGTGATATTATAGCAGATTTAGAAGGGTTACCCATTGATGAGTTCTTTGAAGAATCTTTCAACCAGTGGTTACTGAGAGATTCAGAAGGTATCACTTACCTGGGGTTAGCAGATGAGCTCGGTGTGCGCAATGATAAACTAACTGATATATCTGATACATACGTTAAAGAGACTCAAGAACTGGAAAAAGGTATTTTAGATTTGCTGCAGATGTATGACCGGGATGCGTTGACCCCGGAGCAAAAATTGTCCTATGATGTGTATGAATGGTTTTTAGATGATTTAGTGCACGGCCACGAATTCATGTATTACACCTACCCGGTTCACCACTTTCTTACAGGGTTCCACGATCAATTGGTTCGATTCTTCTCAGAGGTCCATCCGCTCACTAAAAAACAGGATGCTGAAGATTACCTTTCCCGGCTGTCGCAGTTGGATACCAAAATCAGCCACCTGTTAGAAGGGTTAGCACTGCGGGAAGAAGCTGGTGTCATTCTGCCGAAATTCATCATTGAGATAGTAAAAAGGTTGATGAAAAAATATCTCCATATAAATGGGTCAGATTCAGTGAAAGGAGAAGAAATTTCCTTATACACTGTTTTTTGCGAAAAATTGGATTCAATCAGTGAATTGAGTGCAGAAGAAAAACAGGCTTTTTGTCGGGCTGCACTAAAAGAAGTTGAAGAAACCTTTATCCCCGCGTATGTGGGCCTGCTTGATTACCTTGAGTATTTAACAGCTAAAGCTGCAGATGATGCTGGTGTATGGAAATTCCCTAAGGGAGATGCATACTACACCCATATGCTGCGCCACGAAACCTCTACAGAGTTAACAGCAGAAGAAATTCATGAAATAGGGTTACAAGAAGTTGACCGCATTCACAGAGAACTGCGCACACTCTTTTCCCAGTTAGGCTACCCTGAAGATGAATCCTTAAGTCATTTGATGAAGCGTGCCATAGAAGAGGGCGGGTTCTACGATACCACGACACAACAAGGGAAAGACCAAGTAATAAAAGCATACGAGAAAATCCTTGAAGACATCGACCAGCTCCTGGATGCAGTTGTTGATATACGTCCCCGTGAGAAAGTGGTAGTAATTGGAGAGCCCGTGCCTGGTAGAGGGGGCGGATTCTATGCAAGCCCTTCTAAAGATGGTTCGAGACCTGGGGCGTTCCACACTGTGGTGGGTGGCCCTCAGATCTTGAAATATAGGATGCCAGGTATTGCTTATCATGAAGCTATTCCTGGACATCACTTTCAGGTTGCGCTGGCGAGGGAACTGGATTTACCGCGATTCAGAAATTATACTGACTTCAATGGGTATACAGAAGGGTGGGCACTATATGCTGAACGGTTAGCGTATGAGTTAGGAGTGTACGAAGACGATCCGTACGGGAATGTAGGGCGATTAGAGCTTGAATTGCTGCGGGCGGTTCGATTAGTGGTAGATACAGGGATACACGCTAAAAAATGGACACGAGAAGAGGCAAAAGAGTACATGGATGAAGCTCTTGGTGCAGAAAAAAATACAGTATCATTTGAAGTGGACCGTTTTGTGGTCTTACCTGGTCAGGCCACAGGATACATGGTGGGCATGCTAAAGATTTTGGAGTTACGCCAGAAAGCTATGGATGCACTGGGTGATCACTTTGATTTGAAAGAGTTTCACAACATACTCTTGAAAAATGGGAGTATGCCTCTGGATATTCTGGAACAGGTGGTCCAGGACTACATTGATGCCAAAACATCATGATGAATACACAAAAATTGCTTGAGTAAGCAATGATACTACTTGTGCAGTTACAAATTTTACTGCTGATTTTGCAGCATACCATCAGCGACGTATTCTCATTAATTCGCCAGCATGTATTCCCACTTTTGTTCTTTCAATCTATATAACGACCTCAAAAAAATCACTTTTTATCAAGGATTGATTGATCTAAACCCTTTTTGAAAAGTCAGGTTTGTCCTAAAAGTGACAAACCGAAAGTTCATAAGTCTTGAAGTCCTCATAGAATATAGAGGTGATAGATATGTCCAGCCAATTTCGCTGGGAGAATGGATGCGAATTACCTCTGATCCGATGTGAGGTAACTCGCACATGACCTGCATGTGTAGAAAGATGAACATGCGGATGACTGGCAGTGTAGAACTGTTCCAGTTAAGAACTTGTTAAGAGAGGGAGACTAGTAAAACAAAAAAAGGAGGTGATGTATACGAAACAGAATCCAGAACTGAGAGATCTGTTTACAGATCTATCTTTCCTCGCGGAAATAGAGGGGGCAAGGCAGTTTAAGGACGACTTTTATCGTCGCAGGACGTTAGAAGTACCTATAACTTCGAAAGGAAGTGAACGAAATGGCTGAGAAACGAAAGCCAGAATCAGTGGATCTTTATGGGGGATCTTGAAGTCATGCATGAGGTGCGTGGAATAGCGCAGATTTTTGTGCGTGGCAAGAGGCCCTCATTTTTAAAGAGTATGTGAATTCTTAAAAATTGCATTTGTTTTCTAATTGGAGTTTCTGATTTTTCAGCATGAGCCTGGCTGGAACTATGTGGGGTTTTTGTGATCTCGTGCAATAACCCCGGTTAATTATTCAAGTTGAAAACCTATTTTTTGAAAAGATTCTGCGAGCAAACAAAATCAGATTAAGTCAAAAGGTTTATTGTTGTATTCTAAAACGAAGACAGAAAGCTTATATTACTTCAAGCTATGGCTACATATAGTACATAGCATTACGAACCTGCACCCCAAAAAGATATGAGCAAAGCTTTTCTAAAAGAACAGGAGATCCACATGTCAGCATTCTTCAGCCTGCAGATACCGCCGCCTGCTCACTGGCAGGATTTTGAGATTTTGTGCTGTGATTTGTGGCGAGCAATCTGGAAAGATTCTAATACACAAAGGAATGGCAGACAGGGACAACCGCAGCACGGTGTAGATATCTATGGGAGGCCGAACCAGGGCAGGTTATGGGCAGGTGTGCAGTGCAAAGGGAAAGATAATTATGCTGACAAAAAATTGACAGAAAAAGAAGTGAAAACCGAGGTTGAAAAGGCCAAATCCTTTAAACCAAAGATTTCTCAGTTCATTATCGCTACAACAGGACCAAAAGATGCAAAAATTGAGGAATTAGCAAGAAATATGACAGAGGAACATCTTAAAAATGGTTTATTCTCTGTCCATGTGTGGGGCTGGAGTGATATTGCAGCTCGGTTAGCAGATTTTCCCCACTTGATGGAAAAGTACTATCCTGGGTTGAGTCTGGACACAAGAGGATTAAAAAGAGGAATCGATGCATTGAAGGAAATTTTTGAAAGTGTTCCTGGACCCAGAATGGATGTTATGGCATACTCTATTTACCTGGACATTTTAGGGTTTGAAAATGTTGTTTTTAAAATAGCAAAAGAAAAGGGTATAGACCAGAAAACTGTAAGAGACAATCTTATCAATACAATAAAAGAAAAAGTGGAAACCCTGGAAAAAGAAGAGAGAATCATAGCTGACCAGTATGGGGGACGAGGTGACTGGTATGCAGCCACAGATGATCTTGACAATGTATTCAGGGTTATTTCAGAGGTTCTAGATCACAATACTGGATTTAGAGGGTATGAGAAGGTGCCTCTGGAAATCAGTGTGGGAACAATAGTGCATGACAGAGAAGTAGATATATGTGAACTCACGTACACCTATAATACGTGGTGTAAAAAGCAGAAGGATGAGGTTTCCGGAGATGTTATACAGATTGTAGCAAAAAACTTTGATAAGCTTCCAGGCAGTATAAGGAACAAACTCTTGGTAACCCTTTCTCAAAAAGATGAAGCTGCAGAAGATACTGTTAACATAGTAATAAAGAATTTTGATAAACTTCCAGGCACTGTGAAAAATAAACTCTTTTTGAATCTCTCCAACAAAAATGAAGCTGTTAACCTTGCTGCAAAGCTTCTGGCAAAGAACTACCATCAGTTTCCTGAAGATACGAGATTTTTCCTGGTTAAACTTTCCAGGAAAGGATGAATAAACGGGAAGTGATAAACAAGACGTTTTCTCTTACTCAGCGAATAACAGCCTGCACAATAGTTCACAGTTATGGCTTTAAGCCCTGCCTGCAATTTCCCCTTATCCGAAGGGTTACAAGTCCATCCTGTCCTATCTGAGCAGTGCTGGACTCTCCAGGAAGCTGTTGATGAAAAAGAGAACCACAACCATGAACAAGTGAACCCTGTTGGTGCTGAGCCCTCATAGATGGAACGCTGTAGCAAAGCATTCTGCAGGTTGTATAATAAAATATAATCAATAGTAATCAACAGTAAATTGTATATTCATTATAGCCTTTGGACTAAAGATGAGGAAGGAACAACCTGAGCTGTATTCTTTCTGCTTTTCAATGTGTATTGCGAATATTCCAATACCTTTTTAACTGTCAACAGTAACTTTTTTAAGCAAATATTACTATCAATGATAGTAGCGGTTACTTTTTATGGTACCCCGCTCCGCATTCTTTGCAGAAAGGAGGGTTGAAAATGAGAACGATATTAGTTCTTCCCTGTTCTGGATTGGTTCCGGACCAACAGAAGAGTTCAGTCAAAGTGTCAAAATACAAAAGAGAAGAGTTCTTTTCAAAAGGAAAAAGGAGGTGTAACACATGAGTATGTTAAAATATGTAATACGAAGATCAATAGAAATCATCTTAATTCTGTTTCTTATTGCTACCCTGACCTTTGTCTTGTTCAGATTGATGCCGTCAGATCCAGCTGGCATGATTTTGGATCCACACAGGACGCCTGAGATAGTGGAAAGGCAGAGGGAGTTATGGGGGCTGGACAGATCTTTGGCAGAACAATACTTCATATTCATGAGAAATCTACTGCGCGGTGAGTTTGGCAATTCCTTTTTCTACCAGCAGGATGTGTACGACATTATCAAAGAAAAACTGCCGCCAACAATTTTGCTGTTTTCATCCATAAATGTGTTATCTTTTGCTATAGGAATGCAAATGGGGCGGATCATAGCCTGGAGGAGAGGCGGGAAACTGGAGTATGGATCTACTGTTCTGGGCATGTTCGCCTTTTCAATGCCTGTTTTCTGGATTGGATTTCTGGTCATCTGGGTCTTTTCGTTTAAACTGGGGTTTTTCCCCTTAGGAGGAGTAAAAACTGTAGAACTCTGGAGCAGTACAGCTGATACAAGCATCCTCATGAAAGCACTAGACATATTGTATCACATGTTTTTGCCCTTGATTGTGGGAGTCATCATTTCTTTCCCAGGGATCATGCTCATGATGAAGAATGTCATGCTGGAAACACTGGGTGAAGACTACATTGTAACAGCCAGAGCCAAGGGGTTACCAGAAAAGGTCATTCGTGATCATCATGCAGCCCGGAACGTGATGCTGCCCATGGTGACGGTCTTTACATTATCTCTGGTAGGTTCTCTGGGAGGGAGTATGATTGTAGAGACCATTTTTGGCTGGCCTGGATTGGGTGCTGAATTCCTGGAAGCTGCCATGAACTATGACTACCCTGTGGCACAAGGAGCATTTGTCATCATGGGAGCCTTACTCCTGGTGGCAATCCTGGTGACAGAGATTCTGTACGCGTATTTAGATCCCAGAATCAGGTATTAGGTGATTACATGAATTCTAACACAAAAAAACCACGGACAAAACTGCAGAAAAGGAAAGCATGGATACGCAATACGTGGGCGTTGTTTAAAGAAACAAAAGTTGGACTGGTAGGAATAGGGATTTTAGTGTTCTTCATGGTGATGGCTTTAGCCTCTTTTATCCCACCGTTAATTGATGACATGTACAACCCGTTGTATGGTGCTGATCCAGATATCATCACTGCCACCCCACCTTCATGGAAGCATCCTCTCGGCACAGACTCTATGGGAAGGGATTTGTTCAGCCAATTACTGGAAGGTACTAAGTGGGCTTTAATCATAGGAGTTACAGCTGCAGCATGTTCTGTCGTGTTAAGCACTGTCGTTGGGCTGTTATCAGGGTACTATGGAGGTGCTATTGACTCTATATTGCAGAGAACTGCTGAAACTGTGATGACACTGCCTGGGTTCCCCTTGATCGTGATCATAGGGTCTATTTTGAGAGGGGTCAACATCTGGAATATTGTGGTCTTGATTAGCGTTCTGGGATGGCCAGGGCCTTCCAAGGTGATCCGATCGCAGGTCCTCTCTTTGAGGGAACGCCCTTTCATTGACTCTGCACGTATATCCGGAGCCAGTGATGCACGGATTATATTCCGGCACATTGCCCCAAACATTTTGCCTCTTTCTTTTCTGTACATGACCTTCGGTGTGACCGGTGCTATTCTTGCAGAAGCATCATTGAGCTTCATTGGGCTAGGAGATCCCACCACTGTATCCTGGGGCATGATGTTACAGTGGTGTTACAGAGCTGGGTTCATCTACAGGGCTCCCTTCTGGGTGATACCTCCAGGGTTATGCATTACACTGTTAGCGCTGGCTTTCTACCTGATTGGTGTTGGAACAGAACAGATCATCAATCCCAGGTTGAGGAAGAGATAAGAGATTTTCCTTTTTTCTCTTTTTCAGAGTTGAAATTAAAAAATGTATTTTATTGACCAGAGGGCCAACCTTTCAGAGTCCTATCCATCTTCTTTATTCGATTTAATAAAGCATGTTTGGAGAATGTCTGAATCTAAAACTGAAACAAAAAAATAAATAAATGTAAATTATCCTTTCTCCAGGACTGACTTCAGCTCCTTATATTCTTCTTTTGTGATCTCACCTTTGATGTACCGCTCCGCCAATGTTACTAATGCTTCTTCACCTTCTGCCGCAGGTGGAGGCACGACAGATTCTTCTTCTTTAGTTTTGCCTTTCCGTTTAACTACCACTACTACCACAACGAGAAC
>SMTZ1_10021472_pt1 | contig 12146 bp, 13 predicted proteins | sample DeeMarSWOR136_30_FD_25667 | JGI IMG/M metagenome (IMG submission 25667) | reverse complement strand
CGGCAGGGCCGCTCTTGCCATGGATAATGTTTCACTAAAAATTTCTCATAGCTTAGAGGATCGGGTCGGCGTTCTCAGGTCTTTAAATAACTCCAATACTCGACATTGATATTTTCCTTATCCGTATCTGAGATTTGGCACATAATGCTAGACTGTTAGCCAATTCTCTCCCACCAAATATATATTGATTCTGAAAATCTATTCTATTATCTTTGAATCTATATTTTGTATATAGTTAAAAATATTTTTTCTATGAATTTGAATCTCCGATATTATGTGAATAGGGCGATAGAAGGAATATTTGAATCAAAATCATCGCTATAAAAGCTGAGAACCTGGAAAATCAGTAAAAAACTAATTGTTATTGGATTTTTTTGATCGGTTATGGTATATATATAGATATGGACAAAGATATAGAAAAGGCCCTTTGGGAAGAGCTGAAAATATTGCAGCAGATTATTGACAAATTTGATACTTTCTCATTTCAAATAAAGATCTGGTTCCTGACAATATTTGTTGCTGTTACCAGCTATGCTTTTGTGAATAACGATACTGTTTTGCCATGGCTGAGTTTCGCAATAATTATTCTTTTTTATATATACGAAATAGCCTATAGAATAAAACATGTGGATTTTCTAGAAAGATCGCGTGAAATACAAGAATGGTTAAGAGAAGAGGATGTAAAGGATGATATAAAGACACCTTATTTAGATAAATTTCTGGATCAAAATATATTCCTGAATTTAACGAAAATATTTGATAAAAATCTGCTGTATACTATCCAAAAAAATATCCACATGGAAGAAATTCGGTCAAAAAGAAATGTCCTTGAATGGAAAATGCTGTTAGATGAAGCTAAATGTTCCTTATTTCAATCAAGGGTTTCATTTCCGTATATAGCAGCAATCCTGATCAATATAATCGCGTTGATCATATTAAACATACGTCTAATTATACAAATCATTTCTAACCTGTAATCCAAACCTCTCTATCTTCATTACAGATCCAGATAGGAGCGCAGCATAGGATAACATGCAGAGGCATCACTGTATCCCTGATCATATGTCAAATAGAGCTTGTCTTTGTTACGTTCAGCACGACCCGCATCAAGAGGCAACCGCGGCCTGATCACTAGAATTTCACCCCGCCGTTCTAGTTGATCGATAAAATCCATAGTCTCGTTATATATTATATGCCGGTTCGAAAGGGCTTCACATAAACCCTTGTATTTTGGGTATCGAATAGCCGCTAATCGAAAAAAACGATGCCGTTTTTTCCTGTAGCCTTTGGGGCGGGTCAGGATAAGGATATTTCTTTTATTGCCGTCATTCATACTCTTGCGGATCGGAACCGAGTCAGATAAGCCGCCGTCCATGAGAGTTCGCCCTTTGTAATGAACTGGTTTAGCTATAAACGGCAGGCTGTTCGACGCCTGTAGAATCTTCAGATAATCCTCGCCGAGCTCCTTCTTTTCATAATAGAGCGCTTTTCCTGTGTCACAGTCCGTAACCACAGTAACACATGTCACGTTATTATCCATAAATGTTTCAAAATCGAAGGGGACCAGGGATCGAGGGATCGTGTCAAAGATGAACCTCATACCGAACAGCTCGCCTCTCAGCAACAGACGTGTATAGCTGATATATCGGGAGTCATTGACATAACGAGTACATACTATCCTATTTCTCTCCGGCTGGCGGGAGACATAATTTGCCGCGTTACATGCCCCCATCGAAACGCCGATCACGTACGGAAAGTAGAGCCCCTTATCCATAAAGAAACGGAGTACGCCAGAGGTATATACGCCCCGGAGACCTCCGCCTTCAAGGATAAGCGCCCCATATTCTAAATCCATTGATTGTTCACCCCAATCGCACTCATAGAGATATTTGCAGAACTGCATATAACAATTTTGTCATTCATATTGCAGATCCCTAGCATAGACCTTAATGGAGCCCCAGGGGTAAAGCCGTGGTCCCATTAAAATACTCGTCTTCGCCTCCGGCTACGACGCGGTTATCCTCCTATATTGTGGGCGACATCGAGCCGTAGCAAGCGATCAATTACGCATTCAACCAAAGGCAAGCTCGTGGTCTTCTGCGAAGGCGGATAAAAGAACGTTAGTTTTGAAGTGTAGTAATTCATCATCAAATTCTAGGAGTACTATATAATCTTATGATATGTAATAAATGTCAGGGTCTCTGAGAATGGTCAGTCATTATCCAGATATTTCGCATAAACGAGTCTCCATGCGTTGCTATGGGATAACGCGCCGCTATCACATGAGGCAATGCAGGCAGCCGGCCTATCTCCATAGCCAGGCTTGCACGGGGCACAGGTATATCTTAAATTTTTTCTTTCCTCTTCCTTCACCCTTACCATCTGTTTGTCACTAAACGGATCATCGTCATCAGATCCTAATTCAAGGGCAATCCCCGGACAGGCATCTACGCACCTGCCGCAGCCGTTGCATTTGTCAGTATCAATAATAAGAAACCATTCACCTGAATCATCTTTTATGCCCTGAAATAATATCATATAAACCTTCCTTCCTGCTATCTACCTGCTAAATCTATAACTCGGGTAACTTAAAATGACAACTTTTATTATATAAAGAAATATTTGGTCATGTTCAAAACTACTCGTATTAGCATATGTTACTAGTGCAGATACGCCCCATCGGACATTCCGGCTAATATCTGATCTATATCTTTTTATCAGTTCATAATACCAATGCCAATACTTTTGAACTTTACCAAATGCTTAAGATTATATATTAGGGCGAGCGTGACAGGTTTGTTATTTGAAGATCATAGAATATAGCCATTTATTTACGGATGTAGTATATGAGAAAATTATTGTTTATATTTTTCAAGATATTTATATCTTCTGCTCATTATTCCAGATCTGAACGTATTGAATTCACAGATGCTTTTTACAAACTGATTCAAGAAGAATCTTTTCGTTTTGTTATATAATTATGACTCATACACCAGTTACTATTAAGGGCAATAATTCGATAACAGCTGACAACGTTGCGCTGAAGAAGTCTGCCCTGATCATCGCCACACTCAACTCCTTTATCACCCCTTTTATGGGCTCTGCCGTTAATATCGCCCTTCCGGCCATCGGGAATGAACTCCATGTGGATGCTGTCCTATTAAGCTGGATGGCCACGGCATACCTGCTGGCACTTGCGGTGTCTCTTGTGCCTTTCGGCAGGCTTGCGGATATACACGGTAGGAAAAAGATATTTAGATCAGGGGTTATATTGTTTATCTTTTCATCCGTACTCTGTGCAATATCCTCTTCTATTATCATGCTCCTCCTTTTCAGAATCCTGCAGGGCATCGGTAATGCCATGGTCTTTGCCACAGGCATAGCGCTTCTAGTGTCGGTCTATCCTCCTCAGGAGAGGGGGAAAGTCTTGGGTATAAATGTTGCGGCCGTATATATCGGGCTCTCTGCGGGGCCTTTCCTTGGAGGAATCATTACACAGTACTTCACATGGAGGAGTGTCTTTCTGTCTCCAGTCCCTGTCTGCCTCGTCATACTTTTCCTTATCTTCAGGAGATTGAAAGCAGAATGGGCTGATGCTAAAGGGGAAGAATTTGATCTTGCCGGTTCCTTGATCTACTCAATGTCAGTTATCGCTATAATCCTCGGCCTTTCCATGATTCCTGCCCTTATGGGTCTTTTGGTGATCTTGATAGGTGTCGTAGGGAGTCTCATCTTTATCAGATGGGAATTAAATATGAAGCACCCTGTCTTTGAAGTCAGGCTTTTCAAGACAAACCGTGTATTCGCCTTCTCCAGCCTTGCTGCTCTTATCAACTACAGTGCAACCTTTGCATTGACCTTCCTCATGAGCCTTTACCTGCAAAATATAAAATCCCTTAGCCCTCAGTCCGCTGGGCTGGTGCTGATATCTCAACCCGTTATAATGGCCTGCTTTTCTCCCATGGCCGGAAGACTTTCCGACCACATTGAACCTCAAATTGTTGCCACATTGGGAATGACAATAAGTACAATGGGGCTGTTTCTCCTTGCTTTCCTGGATCAAGGAACTTCGCTGATGTATATCATACTCTGTCTTGCCGTTCTGGGTTTCGGCTTTGCCTTCTTTTCCTCTCCCAATACCAATGCAATCATGGGTTCTATCGAAAATCGTTTCTACGGTATCGCTTCCGGTGCCATTGGCACTATGCGGAGCCTTGGCCAGATGCTCAGTATGGGCATCGCAACGGTCATATTCCGTATCTATATCGGAAGGACACAGATCACCGAAGAACAGTATCCATTTTTAATGAAGAGTATTCAGGTTGCCTTCGTTGTCTTTACGATACTCTGCTTCGTGGGTATTTTCGCATCTATGGTCAGGGGGAAATTAAGGAATGGAAGCAAGATTCAGAGTAATTGACAACGGCTCAAACATAAGATAGATTTCGCAGCGTCTATAACTTATTAATCTAATTAAGTGTTTTATAAAGGATTGACTAGTATGCCAACCGTGGAATTCGAGGGACACACCTTTAATGTGGATAAAGACGGTTTTCTAGATGACTTCAATAACTGGAACGAGGCATGGGTCAGGTATGTACAGGCAACTGAAGGTATCGGGGAATTAACGGAAGATCACTGGAAAGTCATTAATGTGCTGCAGGATTATTATAGAAAGAATGGTATCGCACCTATGGTTCAAATACTTACCAAGGTCACGGGCTTTAAACTGAAATACATATATGAGCTCTTTCCATCCGGTCCCGGCAAAGGTGCATGTAAAATGGCCGGCCTGTCAAAACCAACCGGCTGTGTCTGACGCATTATTCCCGTAATTTTTATACTTTGGCAATAACTTAATTCAATATTCAGCAGGGGAGTCTCTTTTTTAAGCGAAAGAAATGATTTGCAGGAAACTGGCACAAGGATATCGTCAGGCGGGCGGAGCCCTTCGACGGTGTCCAGGGCCACGATTATGGCAAACGATGCACATATCGCAGAGCTCATGGCGCATAAGGCTATAGAATATCGAATATTGAACAAGGAATCCTGGATCGTAGTCCGGGACAGGTTTTGAATTATGAAGTTTAGACTATTTTGATATTCGATATTCTGAAATCGACCTGCCCGCTCATGCCTTTTGGAGATAAATACTCTATACATTATGTCTTATACTGCAATAATAAATAGGCAGAATTAGCTAAATAAAGCTTTGGCAGGCGGGTATTCAATATTCTTAAGGTGTTTTGCCTCTAAAAAAGAGACCCCCCTGCCGGACATAATAATTATACCAGCACTTAGAGGCAGAAATATTACTTATCCTGATCCTTCTCATCTTTTAATAGCTTATACTGGATACTGTCCACAAGAGCCTGCCAACTGGCTTCGATAATATTTTCAGATACGCCGACAGTAGACCATACCTCCTGCGCGTCCATTGATTCAATATTCACCCTTACCTTGGCCCCGGTCCCGTCAGTACCTTCAATTACCCTAACCTTGAAATCCACCAGCTTCATCTCGCTTATCTGGGGAAAGAAACTGTTCAGCGCCTTTCTTAAGGCATTATCAAGTGCGTTAACTGGCCCATCTCCTTCCGCGGCAGTAATCTCCTTTTCATCCCCCACTGAGATCTTGATTGTCGCATGGGATGAACTAGGGCCTGCCTGATCCTTTTCGATTGTCACGCGAAAGGATTCGAGAGAAAATGGTTCTTTGAATTGACCTGTGACCTTTTTAATCAGCAGCTCAAGAGATCCCTCAGCGGCTTCAAACTGATAACCTTTATCCTCCAATAACTTTATCTCATTTACGATCCTCTTGCTGTCATACCCGTTGCCGCCAAGTTTGATATCCATCTCCCTTGTCTTGAACTCTATATTGCTCTTGCCTGACAGGTCCGATACCAGCACCCTCCGTCTGTTACCAACCATTTCAGGGTCCAGATGTTCATAGGCCGACGGATTTTTTTGTACGGCGCTTACATGGACACCCGCCTTATGGGCAAAGGCGCTCTCCCCTGTGAAAGGGCGCTGGTTATGCGGAGGCACGTTGGCAACATCGCTTACAAACCTTGAGAGTTCGGTCAAATGTCTCAGATTTTCTTCCGCAAGACATTGATATCCCATCTTTAGTTGAAGATTCCCTATAACAGAAATCAGATCTACATTTCCGCACCTTTCCCCATAACCGTTAATCGTGCCCTGAACAATCGTCGCCCCATTATGAACCGCCACCATGGAATTGGCAAGGGCAAGCCCCCCGNNNNATGCTGGGCATCACCTCCCTCATGATATCCTGAACCTCATGGGGGAGAAATCCTCCGTTGGTGTCACATAGGATAACCATATCCGCCCCGCCATTGATGGCAGCTCTTATAGTCTTCATAGCATATTCGGGGTTACGTTTATAGCCGTCAAAGAAGTGTTCGGCATCATAGACTATCTCTTTTTCCCGGTTTTTCAGATACAAAAGCGTATCCTCAATCATTGCCAGGTTTTCATCCAGGGAAACACCCAGGATCTCTGTTACATGGAGGTCCCAGCTCTTTCCAAAGACGGTCACTGTTGCGGTTTTAGCCTCTAAGATAGCCTCAATGCTCGGATCTTCCTCAGGTCTAATCCTGGGCCGTCTGGTGCTTCCAAATGCGGTTAAACGTGATGTCTTAAAGGGATATTTTTTTATCATATTGAAGAACCGAGCGTCTTTTGGATTGGAACCCGGCCATCCCCCCTCAATATAATGAAATCCCATATCATCCAATCTTTGAGCGATCTTTATCTTATCTTCAGCTGAAAGATTGATGTGCTCACCCTGGGTCCCGTCCCTTAAAGTGGTGTCATAGAGTAAAATGTTTCTTGTCATACCTTCCATCTCCATAAAAAAATCCGTTATCAGACAGCCTGATAACGGATTTAAGTTATTATAATTTTTCAAATTATGCCGCTATCATGACCGGCAATTTAAGGCCCTCCATTATAGAACGAAGCAACAGGGAGGAGGTAATTATCCCCGTTGCCCCGATAATTATGATAATGTTAATCGCGATAATAATACTGAACATAATCCTAAATGCCTTTTAAGCGAATAGTTTTAAAAAGCAATATAATAAAAGAATGATTAATTGTCAACTTTAATAATAATGACGCATAATATTTATTTATTCCTCTTAATTTCTCTTTTCAAGGTTATCATGATTCGCTGTCAAGAATGATGATTAAAGGAGGACTTATCCAGTTCTAATATTTCCCGGCTTTATTGCCCTCTCCGGACATATCTCATGACAACAGAGGCATTGAATACATTTTGAATACATCACCCTTGCCAACCGGTCAACCACTGTGACGGCCCCTTTAGGGCATATCTTTTCACATTCCCCGCAACCAATACACCTGTCCGTGATAACAGGCCCGATATTGGACGCATTCTTACCTGTCAGCAGATGAACAGCTGTGTTAGGCAGCCTGAAATCCTTGATTGGATTATCTTCTGGCCTTAGCAGAGGATATTCGATCTGCTCAGGCCATAGTCTTCTGATCTTAGCCCTCTTTAGGACAGGGATTCCAACAGGCTCTATCCCGATCATTCTGCATACGGATATATCAATGGCCACGGCATCCGTAGATGCGAGTGCAAGTCCTAGTTCGACTGGGTCCCCGCCACCGCCAGGCCCCTCCCCCTCCATGCCCAGGATACCGTCCATAATAATCAGGCAGGGTTTGAGCAAGAGATATATATCAAGGAGCATATCGGCAAATCCTGCCCTGCCTGGAAACAGGGCATGATATTTCACTTTGGTAAGACCAGGCACTATCCCGTACATGACCTTGCAGGCAAGTGTCATATATTGAAAAGAGTGGGTTTTTAATTTAGGCATGGCAATAATCTTATCCGCATTGAGGGCATAGTTGCATATCAGCGATTGTTTAATTCTTATCCCTAGGGATATGTTGAGCTTCTTTGTTCCTGTATCAAGATTCAGAGGTATCTGCTCCTCTCCAGCCATTTTTTCTATCCCGGTCACATGGTATCCCTTCTTTAAACTCCTCCTTGAAAACCTCCCTATCGGCGAATCCCCTATAAAAGGGGATCCCCCTGACTTCTTCACCTCTCTGGCCACGGCCCTCACGAATTCGGGATGTGTTGTCACCGCCTTTTCAGGCTCGCTTGGGGATAGCAGGTTGACCTTCAGAAGGACCCTGTCTCCTTTTTTTATGAAACACCCCATGCCTCCCAGCGGCTCCAGGAGTCTTTTGATCTCAGGCCTGATATAGGTCGTTTTAATGATGCTCACATCGGCCATATATTATCATTGCCTTCTTGAATTATATTGGTTTCTAGATCCTCGATGAATTATTAAATGACATGTAATCTCTGAGAGATTAAATATTAGTATTATTTGCTATGCAAGGATTTTATATAAGGATAATTAATAATATGATTAAAAGCTTTAACGGAAAAACACCCAGGATGCCAGAAAGTGTATTTGTAAGTGAATCAGCGCATGTTATCGGTGACGTGGAGATCGGCAAGAATTCCAGTATATAGCCGTGGGCTGTAATAAGGGGCGACTTCGGCAAGATCACGATTGGCAAGAATTGTGCTATTGAAGATAATTGCGTTATCCATTACGGGTCTCCCGGTATGGAAAACTCAATATGCGACCTTATTATCGGGGATAATGTCCATATCGGTCACGGTGCAGTTCTCAACTACCTAAGGATCGGCAGCCATATCCTTGTCGGCATAAATGCAACGATCCTGCATGACATGGATATAGGCGATTTCTGTATCATTGGTGCCGCCGCCATGGTAGGCGAGGATATGAAGATACCTGACAGGTCATTCGTCGGGATCCCGGCAAAGATCAAGGGAAACATTTCTTCTCAGCAGCTTTACTGGCTGGAACAGGCCGCTGAAGTATATGTCCGACTCGCTGAAAGGTATAAAAAAAGAGGGTGTAACAGATTGATATAACTCATATATGCAAATACAGATATTGCTTGACAGGCGAATAAGTTTTTAATAGCATAATATTGTTAGTGAAATTTTAGGATAAGGAAATGAGCAGATATCAACCGGGCCGGATCTGTTATTACTATTACTATGGGAGGAAAGGTCTGCCCCGGGTTTGATATCTATATTAAATCATTAAGACCGTGGGCAGATGAAAGCCCGCGGTTTTTTTTGCACAAAAAACAATAAAGGAGGCTTGAAAATGAAACATGAACCGATCAGGGTTACACCGCACCTATTCCAGCTTGGCACAAAGAGCTTTCCTGTCTATCTGTCCATGGGCGAGCAGGGAATGATTATCGAGGGAGGAACAGGCCCCACCTTTGATATCATTGTTTCACAGATCGACTCTTTAGGTATTGATCCTGTTAAAATCAGATATATCGCCCTGACCCATAGTCACAGCGATCATGTCGGAGCCGTACCACGTTTTAAAGAGCGTTTTCCTCATATTAAGGTACTGGGAGGTTCTGTTACTGAAAAGATACTTAAAAAAGAGAGATTCCTGAAGGATTTTCTGCCAGCAGACAAGATGATTTGCAATATCCTCAGGGATAAGGGAGATATACATGAGATGCCCCCTGTGCTTGAAAAGTATGACTTTGACGTAGATCAGGTTGTATCTGAAGGAGAAAAGATAGGATTGGGACAGGGAATCTCATGGACCGTTTTTAATACACCGGGACATTCGCCGTGTCATATCTCTCTATTTGAGGAAAAGGAAAAGAGTTTTGCCATAGGGGATATGACCGGTTACTTTGATCCTGAAATAGACATCTTCTGGCCCAACTATTTCTACTCGCTGGAGGAATATTGTAAAAGCATCATAAGGATGTTGAATACCCAAGGCGATCGGATCCTTCTGAGTCATAATGGCGCGATCGAGACAAACAGCAGCGGTCATCTTGCAAAGGCCCTAAAAGCAACGGAGATATATCACAAAGAGATGGTTGATAGACTTGATAAGGGGGAGTCGAATGAAGAGATCTGCAGGGATAAGGCGGACTGGATTATTAGCATCGGTGCATTAGCTTCCTATAACGTGCTCCTGTTTCTGTGCGATCTCCTGATAAAAAGCTCCCAGAAGGATAGGGATAAGGATCTCTTTAACCTGCCATAGGGCTTCAGATTATTCTCAGTGGAGGTACAATTATCATTTATCTTTTGGATACACCATCTCTCCCGTTAGATTTATGTCATAGCCCGGCAGGCTATGGGCAAGATCTTTAAAGGACTGATTGCGGAGCAGTCCTAAAAAAAACTGAATTCCTTTATCAAAAAATCTGTCCTTGGGCATGATCAGATCGAATCGTTCCCAGCGAAGGGGTATAAAATCCAGGCCAAGCAGTCCTGCAACAGTCCTGATGCCCGGCCCCGCATCAGCCCTGCCGGAAAGTATTTCCATGCCTAAATCAAGATGTTTTTCTACTATAGAATTATAACCACTTATCTCGTCTTTGTTTATTCCTGTCTTTTTAAGCTCTCCATCCAGCAATAGACGCGTCCCTGTTCCCTCCGGACGATTAACAATCCTAATGCCCTTTTTTGCGAGATCCCTAATCTCCCGGATTCCCTTAGGGTTTCCCCTTGCCACCAGAATTCCCTGCTCCCTTCGACAAAAATTCACAATAGCGGGGACCTGTCCCAGTTCCTCGTGTGCAAATGCGAAGTTATACTCCTTCTCATCATCCTGCAGGAGGTGACTTGATGCCATGTGGCATAGATTACGTCTCAGCGCCCTGATCCCGCCAAGGCTTCCCGTGTTTCCAAAGACAGCCATGTGATCAGTATAGATACCATTAAAGAGCGATATCGTCCTGTCCAGAAGTATATCATTGCTGCCGCTTATGATCAGCAGACCATGATAGGGCGGCAGGGGGATGGAGGTTCGAGGGTAGTTTATGGTCTCACTTTCCAACCATTGCTCTACAAGATGACGTTGAAAAAGCCACTTTCCGGTTACCTTCGTAGCCGGAAGCCCCTTTTCGCTGATGAGAGAGTATACCATCTTCTCATTTATATCCAGAAACTCAGCGACCTCCCTCGTATTAAGCAGGCTCTTCTTCTCCATATATCTCCTCCTTTACATTAAAATATCTCGAACGCTTCAGGAAGACAACTGAGCCATACCTCTTCTCCAAGCCCTAGATGCAGATCGACGCTAACTTCCCTTGGTATAAGCACGCTCAGCGGTATTCCTATATCAACAAGGGCCCTTACCCTGCTCTTTTCATCGGTGAGCTGAATCATCCTCCCCTGAAAGATACTGCCTTTTAAAAGGTTATCATCCTTATTCCGGCTTATGATAATAGCCCCGGGATTGATGGATACGCGAACAAATCCTGATCTTTCGGTCTCAACATTAAATTTTAATCCTCCTTGAAGAATACAATATTTCTGACCCTCTTCGCCTGTCTCAATACGACCGCTATATATATTTTCATAAATGGATTCAGCCACCTTTCCGTCAAACAGGAACACAATCTCATCAGCCAGTCTCGATGCCTGGATGATATCATGAGTTGTAAAGATCACTGATATCCTCTTCTCCCTATTGATATCCCGTATGATACGCTCAATAATGATACGGTTTTCAACATCAACACTGCCTGTAGGCTCATCCAGGAGAATTACTTCGGGAGAGCATGCCAAGGCCTGGGCAATTGCCACTCTCTGTGTCTCGCCTCCGGACAGCTTATAGGCCTTGGCGTCCCTGAAGCCTTCCATCCCCACGAGACAAAGGAACTCCTCAACAATCCCCGACCTTTTCTGTTTATCAATCTTGCGGATCTTTAAAGGGAGTTCCACGTTATTGAATACGGTCGTAGTGAAAAGGATTGGCTGTTGTTGGACAAGCACAACCTTTCTCCGCAGATTAATAAGTTTGCCGCCGCTGAAATTCACCCTGCTATCTTCATAAAACAGTTCACCTGAGGTAGGTTCCAGAAGGAATGCCAGGATCTCCATTAATGTGGTCTTTCCCGAACCATTAGGTCCAAGGAGACCTATTACCCTTCCTTTTTCTATAGAAATGTCTTCGATATCCAGGACTGACCGGCCGTCATAGGATTTAATCATATTTTTAATCTTATAAAGCATGGTTTTTAGACCTTTGTCCTGCCCTGAAGATA
>SMTZ1_10006096_pt1 | contig 12146 bp, 12 predicted proteins | sample DeeMarSWOR136_30_FD_25667 | JGI IMG/M metagenome (IMG submission 25667) | reverse complement strand
TGGGCTATCTCGCCCAACCGGAAGAGATTTCAGGGGTCATTACTTTCTTGGCCAGTGATGAAAGCCGTTATATAACGGGTGCTACCATTGATGTCAACGGGGGGCGGCTGATGCTGTGATCGGATGGAGAGCGGTGGGCTTTGAATGGGACTACTGGCTGTTTCGGACCCCTATAAGAGCGGAAAGGTGGTCGTGGGGGAGTAGCCCACCTGGGAAGAGATAAGAAACCTGATTCGGGAGGTTAAAGTAATGATTGACGGCACTACTCATTCTGGGGAAAGAGTTGTCAAAACCGTATGTTCTCTCTGCTACTGCAGTTGCGGTGTCTTGGCGCGTGTGAAGGATGGGGAGGTGGTTAAGATCGAAGGCGATCCTGATCACCCTAACAACAGTGGTGCCCTGTGTCTTAAGGGTCTATCCGGGCTCGAGCTTCTCTACCATCCAGATCGGTTGAATTATCCGTTGAAAAGAGTGGGGAAGAGGGGCGAGGGAAATTGGCAGAGGATATCGTGGGATGAAGCTCTCGATATTACTGCGCACAGACTCGGAGAAATTAAGGAGGAAGATGGCCCCGAAGCTATATGCATTGCAAGGGGTGCAGGATTGTATGGGAATATTGGCATTATCGGTTACTTTGGGTATCTGGTAGGTACACCAAATGTCATGTCGAGCGGTTTCATTTGCTTTCAGCCGCACGTTGCTGCTGCCCGGGCTACCATCGGATATTCTGCGGCCATTCATGCTACCGAAGTAGTATGGGATGAAATGTTAAACTCAAAGTGCATTCTCCTGTGGGCTGCTAATCCGAAGGAATCCGCTCCTTACCCGGTCGGAGAAGGGATTTTTCAAGTTAAGGAACGGGGGGAAACAAAGCTCATCGTGGTGGATCCGCGGCCGACAGAATACGCAAAAGCAGCCGATATCTGGCTTCAGATCAGGCCGGCAACGGATGATGCGCTGGCCCTGGGAATGATAAACGTTATCATCAATGAGGAGCTGTATGACAAGACGTTCGTCGCTGAGTGGACCTACGGCTTCGAGGAGCTAAAAAAACACGTGCAGGATTATCCACCAGAGAAGGTTTCTTCGATCACATGGGTACCGGAAAAGGATATCAGAGCGGCAGCCAGGATGTTCGCCGAGACGAGGCCTTCCTGTGTGTGCCAGCGTGTCGCCCTCGATCAGAATTGTAATGCGATCCAGACCTCGCGGGCCATTCTTATTTTGAACGCTCTATGCGGGAACCTTGATATCGAGGGGGGAAATTTACTTCCCACAGTGGGAAGGGTAATGTCGGATGGCAGAATCTTCGCTTACGTGAACAAATTGCCACGGGAGATTCTAGAAAGGCGTATCGGAGCAAAAGAGTTTCCACTTCTCAGCGGACCGGATGCACCTCCCGCAAATATTCATCCCAGCTTATGGGCCGATGCTATTTTAACAGGCAAACCTTATCCAATCAGGGCGCAGATAACGAGTTCACGCAACTGGATGGTGGGGGACCAGAATACCGGAATGATCGAAAGAGCATTCAAAAAATTGGACTTCGTGGTTACCATGGATCTCTTTATGACTCCAACGGCAGAACTTTCCGATGTCGTGCTGCCCGCTGCTTCTTGGCTCGAGAGGGATGGACTCAGGGGACACCCGGGATATCCCTATGTTACCCCTGTACAACATAAGGCAATAGAACCCCTATATGAGAGATGGGATGATATAGAGTTCTTTATTGAATTGGCAAAAAAAATGGAATTGGACGTTCCCTGGGATAGTGTTGAAGGGTATATGGATTTCAGACTAAAAGATGCGGGGCTTTCCCTAAGAGAACTGGAGAATGTGAATTTCATCACCACCCCCAAGGAATATGAACGTTACGCAAAGGGTAAATTTGAATTTGAAACACCGTCCAAGAAGGTGGAGCTGTGCTCCAGTCTTCTCGGAAACCTTGGATACGATCCATTGCCACGCTATATGGCACCACCCGAAACAACCTCAGAATTTCCTTTAGTTCTCATCGGGGGCAAGAAAAAGGTTGAATACGTTCATACTGCGGGTAAGCAGATCGAGATGTTGCGAGACAGTGCACCGGAACCAACAATAGAAATGAACCCAAAGACCGCTCAGGAAAAGGGCATTTCGGAGAGAGATTGGGTGTGGGTGGAGACAATCTACTTCGGGGAGAAACGACGCGTCAGGTTTCAGGCAAAACTTATCGAAGGTTTTCATCCCCGAATGGTTGCCGTAGACCATGGATGGTGGTTCCCGGAGAGACCCGATCCGGAACATGGGTGCTTTGAGTCAAATATTAATGTTGTTATTCCTGCTGATGTGTATGACCCGATCTTTGGATGCACCAATCTCAAAAGCATTCCGTGCAGGATTTATAAGGCGTAAATACTGACATAACAAAGTGTTCATGAGTTACCGCTACTCTTCGCAGTGTGGAGAGTTTCCATTTGAGATAAGGACTGCCATGCCTTTCTAGCAGCCAATGGAAGAGGTGTTTGGGACTCTGACTAATACTTAAATGCGAAGATCTAGAGGAATATGCTTTAATCGTAGGGCGTTCTATTTATATGGAAGGAGGAGGCAGGATATGCCGCTTTATAAATGGGATGAAGTCGAAGAAACGCTCATTACACCGAGCCGGACCCAATCCAGGGGGAGGACTATCAAGGGTAAATATCTGTGGTTCCAACGGATTATGCACCGGGAGGATCGTGGGGACGGGCATGGAGGGGCGTTACCACACTCTCACCCGGAGGAATCGATTTTTATTGCCCTGAAGGGGAAATGTAGGATCAGGGCCGGGGGGGAGTGGTATACCCTGGAGGAGGGAGATGTTTTTCTCATGCCTGCCAATACCGAGCATGAGGAAAGCTGCGACGGGGATTTCCTTTGGCTTCACATAAAGAACAGAATCCCCGGCCACAGCTGGTATGACGGTAGTTGGATTCCCGGCGCGGAAGAGGAGTGGAAGAAGGTTGAGGCGATATTGGACGAAATGGATAAGAAGTACAAGGAAAAGATCCCCTGGAATGAGTAAGATCGAGGCTGCAAACCAGATGAACCGCGGACTTGATGAGGTTTCTTCAGCGGCCGAGGATCAAACCCGTAGCCTCGTTTGTTCCATGATTTGTGATATACGGAGGAGCGCTTTGTTCTGTTTCGGACATATCTTGACACAGATGTAAATTTGTTGTGTATAGTTCAGTTATTCGTCTTGATTACAGGAGGAGGTACACGATGCCGCTTTACAAATGGGATGAGATCGAGGATACGCTCATTACACCGAGTCGAACACAGTCCAAGGGAAAGACGATCAGAGGTAAATACCTGTTGCTCCAGCGGATTTTGCATCGAGAGGATCGTGGGGACGGATATGCAGGGGCGAGAACTCATTCTCACCCGGAGGAGCAGATTTTTATTGCCTTGAAGGGAACGATGAAGATCAGGGCTGGAGATAAGTGGTTTACCATGCAGGAGGGAGATGTTTTCCTCATGCCTGCCAATACCGAGCATGAGGAAATCTGTGAAGGGGATTTCCTTTGGTTCAACATTAAAAGCAGAGTTCCCGGCCACAGCTGGTATGACGGTAGTTGGGTCCCCGGTTCGGAAGAGGAGTGGAAGAAGGCCAAGACGATATTGGACGAAATGGATAAGAAATACAAGGAAAAGACCCCTTGGAATGAATAGGTGTGATGTTACCGGTTTGGTCCAAGGAATGTATCCTTAACTGAAAGGAGAAAAGATATGGCCAAGGTTATAAAGAGAAAGAGTTTGAAGGATGATACGGTATACGAGCCCCCGTTGAACATCGGGTTTGGTATAAACTCAGAGACGGCTGAGGGTGCGCCGATGACAATGGGCCATACCATTATTCCCCCGGGCGGCAGGAACCAACGGCACTACCACGTAAATACTGCTGCTGGGATGTACATAATGAAAGGCAGGCTTCGCATGTTCATAGGGCCTGATATTGACGTGAAAGAAGTAGTTGCTGAGGAGGGCGATTTCGTCTTCATGCCCCAAGGCATGATACACGGTCTTCTAAACCTCTCGGACACAGAATCTGCGGAGTTAATCTTTACCTACCCTGGAGCCTCCAGCAAGTATGAGGCAGGAACGGTATACCTGGAGAAACCCTGGAAGAAGTAAGCCGCTTCCTCTTTACGGAAGGCGATGTGATAGGCATATCTTGTCCAAGCCGGTTGGCATGATTTTAATCATTGTCGTGATTCTCATATTTGTAACTGGGATATACCGGAAGAAGCGTTGAGGGGCAATAAAGGTGATATTTGATATGCCTTCCTGCGGGGGGTGTAGGACGTGCGAAATGGCGTGTTCCTTTCACCACAAGGGGGGGAGTTCATCCCCTCGCTTTCGAGCATCAAGGTCTTGGATAAGGAGAATGAACCCGGGTTTCTCGTTTTACTCATGAAGGACAGTGACGGAAAAAGCATAGCCTACGATATTTGTGGGGAACTCGATATATCCCTGTGCATGCAGTACTGCAAGGAAAGAGATGCCCTGGAGAAGATACTGAGGGAGTTCCTGGAGAAAACAAAGCCAAGGGAGGGGACAAATAAAGGACTTATCGGGTCAGGTTAGGCTTATACTGACAGTGTTTGGCCTTTCGTCTTTGTTCATCAACGTTGGATAGTCCCGTGGAACAAGGGGGTGGGGATCACCGGGACCTACAACGGAACCAAATGAGATAACGTTCAATGGCGGACGACGAACATTTTTTTGCATATGCTGGGAAGATATTGCGGGTAAATCTGACCAGCGGAGAGATCTCCACTGAACCTACCACGAAATATGCCAAGGAGTGGCTTGGTGCCTCGGGTATAGCCATTAAGATCCTCTACGATGAGTTAAGATCATGGGTGACCCCTTATGAACCGGCGAATAAGCTGATCTTTGGCGCTGGGGCGTTAGTGGGTACAACGGCTCCTGGAGCTTGTAAGAGCAATATAAGTACCCTGGGTCCGGTGACGGGTGGTTGGGCAAGCGGCTGCAGCGACAGTTACGTTGGCGGACAACTCAAATACGCCGGTTATGACTCCATTGTCATTGAGGGAAAAGCCCCCACACCCGTGTATCTATGGATACATGTTGATCACGTGAAGATTCGGGATGCCTCCGGCCTCTGGGGCAAAACGACCTGGGAAACCCATGACATGGTTCGCCAAGAGTTGAGAGATTCCACACTCCACGTGGTATCCATCGGGCCAGCAGGTGAAAACCTGGTACGGGGAGCCTGTGTTGTCCAGGACAAGGGAAGGGCATTCGGCAGGTGTGGAATTGGAGCCGTCATGGGCTCCAAGAATTTGAAAGCCATCGTAGCGAAAGGAACCGGGGCAGTTGGAGTTGCTCAATCCGGTCGGTTCATGGATTCCGTGAGGGAAGTTCGGGAGATGTTTAAGAATTCCAGGACGTTGGAGGGAATGCGGAGATATGGAACCCTTGGGGGCCTGGCCAAAAAACAGAAAATCTGCGGGATCAGCTACAAGAACTTTCAAGAATGCGTTCTCCCCGATGACATGGCCCAAACCATTGACCCCCGTAAGACGATTGATACCTATGAGGTGGCCAGACAGAGCTTCCCGGGCTGCGCCTTCGGTTGCGGGAGGCATTTGCATATCACGGACGGGCCGTACGCCGGTCTCAAGACGGAAGCTCCCCAGATGGAGACAATGGGGACCATTCAAGGAAGACTTGCTATCCGTGAACCGACCTTTATGTTTAAAGCTCACGCATATTGCAACCAGATGGGCCTGGATGTCGATGCGGCAGGGGGGCCCATAGGCTGGGCCATGGAGTGTTACCAGAGAGGCATCATCGATGAGAGGGATGCCGATGGGCTCAAGCTCAACTGGGGTGATGCCGAAGTTGCTCTTGAGTTGATAAGGAAAATAAGTTATCGAGAGGGCTTCGGGAATATCCTGGCTGAGGGCTCTGCCAGGGCGGCTGAGATTATTGGCCGTGGTAGCGAGTACTACGCTATGCACATTAAGGGTCAGGATCTGTACGAACCGTGCCGTGGTGCCCTCGCATGGTGCCTCGGCGCTACCACTTCAACGCGAGGTGGCGGTCATACGACTGGAGCTGTGGCCGACGCCAATCCCGACCCCGATGTTGAGAAGGGGAGGCTGATCTTCGGTGTTGACAACCCGTACAATCCGCTAGAGTATAAAGGCAGGGCGAAGATGGTTACGTACATGGAGACGGTGCATCGAGTAAATAACTGCCTGGGTATCTGTCATATGAATACGATTCACTGGGATCTGGAGCATCTTGACCTCCCTCATTTGGCCGAACTCTACTCGGCAGCCACTGGCTGGGAGACCTCCGTCGAGGATCTGAACCGTATGGCCATGAGACAGCTCAATCTGGAAAAGGCATTCAACTTGAGACATACCGATTTTGACCGGAAGGACGACCTGCCCACGCCTCGAGATCTGTCCGAACCCATACCAACGGGGGATCTGGCCGGCTGGAAGATGGACGAGGAGGAGTACAACAGGATGCTTGACGAGTATTACGACCTGCATGGGTGGGACAGCGAGACGAGTTTCCCGACCAGGAAAACCCTGGTAGATCTCGGTCTTGAGAAGGTTGCCGATGATCTGGAAAGGCTTGGTAAGTTGGGATCAAGCTGAGGTCCCGATTTTTGGTGATGTGGAAGGATATCCATGTCTGTTCTTGTTACGGGCGTAAATTGCCTCGTGGGCTTGCACATGGCAAAGATCCTTCTTGGCGAGGGTTTCGAGGTGGTGGGGTATGATCAAATGGACATAAGTCGTGCCAAGAAGGAACTTTCCTATCGGGACTGCAATGATTTGAAGGGATCTCTCGAGGATTTCATTGAAACCTTGCGCCAGAGGGGGAACCTGACGTCTTAACTGAGGGAATAACGAGCACCGCAATAGGTGTTTCGCTATAAAAGCTGCCTTTTGTGAGGAGAAAAACCGTGGAAGAAAGAAGCAAGAAAAACACCGGTAATCCATCATGGAGGGAGAGGATCAACTTCAACACCAAGGTGGCCGTATTCCTCATTCTCTTCTCAGTTTTATTTTATGTGTTGATCCCCTATCAGATCGCAAAGCCCAAGCTTTTCATGGGCCGTGCTTTGATGGGCATGAAGCCTACCTTGTTTCCCCGGTTGACCATGATTGGGCTTCTGGGTTTGAGCGTATGGTATTTTATACATAGCTTCGAGTTAGAGGAGAAGAATCTCTTTGGAGAACTTGATGGGAAGAGCATCACGAGGATTGTGGTGACTTTTTTAATTCTCGGGGCCTATGCCTTGCTCCTTGAGCCCCTGGGATTTGTACTCTCCAGTGCCCTGATGGCTGGAGCCCTGACCCTTTACCTGGGAAATCGGAACATCTTTATCCTTTTTTTGGTGATCATTGGTATTCCATTGGCCATCTTCTTTATTTTTACCCGGGCCCTGCGCGTTTCCTTGCCGGAAGGCCTTTTATTTTAAGGTTATGGAAGGAATTCACCGTAATACGAAATCGGTTGCCAGAGTTTTTCCGCCTGGCTGGTCATGGATTCCAAGCTCGACCAGACCTTTCTAACTTTGTTCGCCTTTAGGAACAGGAGAGATCATGTGGGATAGTTTCCTTGAAGGTGCTCAGCTTTGCCTCCGGTTGGACACCTTTGGTATGGTGAGTCTGGGCCTTATATTGGGGATACTCGTGGGAGCGCTTCCAGGCTTTACCACCGTAATGGCCATGGCAATCCTTTTACCCATCTCCTTCTTTCTCCATCCCTTGGTGGGAATTCCCTTTCTCATAGGGGTATACAAGGGGGGTATTTTCGGCGGGAGCATATCCGCGATTCTCGTATCCATTCCCGGAACCGGCGCCGCCGTGGCCACGACCTTCGATGGTCCAGCCCTCACCAAGAAAGGCCAAGGACGAAAGGCCTTGGAGATTGCCCTCTATTCATCGGTTTTTGGGGATTTTTCCAGCGATATTCTGACCCTGTTTTTCATTGGCCCCATTGCTATCATTGCTTTGAAGGTAGGCCCCCCTGAACTTGCGGCCATCGTCCTGCTCAGCCTCATCATAATCTCGACCACCAGTTCAGGCTCAGCGGTTAAGGGATTGATTATGTGCTTCATCGGGCTCCTTTTTTCCATGGTTGGTCAGGATCCCCTCGGGTACATGTCGCGGTTCACCTTTGGTATCTTTGCGGTCAAAGCGGGCATTCCCCTCCTTCCGATGCTGATCGGGGTCTTTGCCATCCCCGAGATCCTCGGGGCGATAGAAAGAGAGGTCCCTTCCTTTATCTCTGAGAAGGTCGATCTGTCTAAAGCCGGGGAGAAGCTAAGATATGAGGAGTTCCGTCGTTGTTTCAGGACGATTCTGAGATCTACGGGCATAGGGGCCGCTCTTGGAGCGTGTCCGGGCGTCGGTCAGGTAGTGGCGGCTTTTGTTGGATACGCGTCTGCAAAAAAGGCCTCAAAACACCCCGAGACCTTTGGGAAAGGGGAGCTGGAAGGGGTGGCCGCGGCTGAGGCAGCGAACAATGCCGTCAATGGGCCCACCCTGGTTCCATTACTTACCCTGGGAATACCCGGGGATAACGTCACCGCCATTCTCCTTGGAGCCTTCATCGCCCAAGGGCTTCGCCCGGGACCAAGGTTATTAACCGAGCATGGCCCAACGGTCTTCGCACTTCTCGTAGCCATGCTTTTGGCAAATATTTTGTTCCTGATACTAGGATATGTCGCCGTTCCTATCTTCGCGAGGATTGTCACGATACGGAAATCAATTTTGCTTCCGGTGATCACCATTTTTGCCTTTGCGGGTTCCTATGTTTTTCGTTCCGACCCCTTTGATCTCAAGGTCCTGGTTTTTTTCGGGGCCTTAGGCTATGCTGCCAGGAAGTTACAGTTCGATGTCTCCCCTATGGTTATGGCTTTCATCTTGGGTCCGATCCTTGAATATTCCTTCGGGCAGACCGTAAACTTGGCGGGAGGGAATCTGCTACACTACATCTTTATCGATCGTCCCTTCGCCACTGGGATTTTCATGCTTATCCCGGTCGTGAGTGTTCTGTTCGCGTTGAGAGCTGTCCGGAAGAGGCGCAAGGCCAGGAGCCAAAATTCCCCTATGAAAGGAGGTGAAGGATAAAATCAGGCTCACAAATCGAGGTAGTGGGTGTTTCATGATGGATCAACCTAACATTTCAAAGGAGGGAAGCTTATGAGCAGGAAAACTATCTTCCGTTTTCTTTTGGTAGGGCTTATCTTGGTTTTCGTGATCTCAGGCACTGCCGTGGCTGCAAAGTACCCCAAGAAGCCGATTACCATGATCATCCCCTTTGGTGCGGGGGGATCCCACGACCTGAATGCCAGGGTCTTTACGAGCATCATCCCCCAGTACCTGGGACAGGCCGTGGTGGTAAAACTCATGCCGGGTGCCGGAGGGCAGACGGGGACGGCAGCTGCGGTGAGGGCAAAGCCGGATGGATACACGTTAATTTTCACCCACAACTACGTGGACCAGCTCCAGCCCTTGATTGAAGAACTCCCCTATGACACGATGAAGGCCCTCGTCACGGTTTGGCGACTCAACTATGCTCCTCCCATCGTTTTTGTTCGAGTAGACAGGCCCTGGAAAACCTTGGAGGAGATGCTGGATTATGGCAGAAAGAATCCCGGGAAGCTGCAATTCGCCCACTCAGGCAAATGGGGAGCAACGTTCACACCGGGGGCCATGATGCTCAGCAAAGCCGGGGTGAATGCCCAATTTATCCCCTACAAGGGGGGTGGACCAGCCGTAGCGGCTATACTCGCAGGGGACGCGGATTTCCACCTCGGTTTCCCCAGCGTGGTCCTCCCGCATGCCAAGGCTGGGAAGGTCCGCCTTCTTGCGGTTGCGGGGGACAAGCGACTTAAGGAGATCCCCGACATTCGGTCCTTTAAGGAACTGGGGTTTGAAGGCGGTAATATGGACCGGATCATCATGGCGCCGAGGAAGATGAAAGAGGACAATATTAAGATCCTGCGCGACGCGTTTCGCAAGCTGTACGACGACAAGACGTTCAAGAACTTGATGGGAAAGATCGGTGAAAACATGTTATACATGGATGGCCCTGATTATGAGAAACTCCGGGCTCGGCAGAAGGAGCAATATAGGGAGTTGGTCAAGAAAATTACGGGGAAATAAATCCATCCTCTGGGTAGACGCTTAAACCGGCGGCCGGCATCTCTCCTGGGAGATGCCGGCCTTTTTTTACTGTGTCCGAGGAATATTTTCTCCCGGGAATTATCAGTATAGCATCAAAATACGATGGAGATTTTCATGAAATAGTATGTTTTCAAATAACTCTCGAGGGAGAACGATGAGGGTGACCAGCGAGCGTTTACGTCTCCCATTTCGCGTGCTTTACGCTCCAACCCGGGACGATATTCTTAACGTTTATGAGCTCGAGGTCCTCAAGAATCTCTATCCCGTGCTCGGTGTTTGCCGGCATAAGTGCCACTTCCCCAGGGCCGAGGACCTTTTCCTCATCGCCAATACGGTATCTCGCCTTACCCCTCATAATTATCTGAAACTGTTCGTTTGGATGAGCATGGGGCTTAGCCCCCGTTCCAGCCGGGTAGGTCATGAAGGTAACCTCCATGGTTTCACCCTGTATAGTCGGTCCTTTTCCCGAGGAATAACGCGGTGTTATGACGTCTTCCTCAAGCTCGTCCCACTTATAAAAAGGCATATTTTGACCCTCCTATGAAGTGACAATATACCCCTGATCCACCATCAAGGCATCATCTGCGGCGTTGCCTTCGGTCGCTCCTGCTTGCGGCGTATTGCTCCATACGCCTCAGTCGTCGCTCCTCGGCGCCTTGCATCTAATACCTTCCTGGTTGTCAGGAATACTCCATAACCTGCTGATTTCAGTAAATTATGCAGTGGATTTTGAATACTTTCTCCTGTGCTGCACCATAACCGCAGGGAAAAGACGCCTGTATTTTTATCATAAAGAAGCTTCCCAGTCAAATTTGTTGTAGAATGAACATGAGGCGAAAGCAGTTTGGCCGATAATCGATTGAGACTGCAAGAATAAAGGAGTAATTCTATGGGAAAGCAAAAGATCGGCTTTGTAGGCCTTGGCTTAATGGGAAATGGAATGGCCATGAATTTACTATCTGAGGGGTTTCGCGTCATCGGGTTCGACATCGACCAGAGCAAGATGGATGCGATTGTGGAAGCTGGGGGCAAGGGGATAGACTCGCCGGACCAGTTGGCCGAGCAGGTGGATGTCATCATCTTGTCTCTTCCTAATTCCCATGTGGTAGATGATGTCGTGAAGAACTCTCTCAGGTTGTTCGAGACCAGGAGGAAGGGGTTGATCTTGATCGATACGACTACGGCGGACCCAATTATGTCGGAAACATTGGCTACACAGTTGAGGGAAAAGGGGATAGAGATGCTCGATGCGACCATTAGCGGGACCAGCAAAATGTGTGCTGAAAAGGACATGATGTTCATGGTTGGGGGCGAGAAAGATATCTTTCATGCCTGCGAGCAGATCCTTTGCGCCATGGCAAAACGGATGTTCTACCTCGGTAAGAGTGGCTCGGGCGCCCTGATGAAGTTGATCGTCAATCTGGTCCTCGGTCTCAATCGGATGGTTCTGGCAGAGGGTCTTTCCCTGGGTAAGAAAGCCGGAATGGACCAAAGCGGACTTCTGGAAGTGCTCAAACAGTCCGCAGCATACTCCAAGGCAATGGATATGAAGGGTACCAAGATGATCGAAAAGGATTTCTTGCCACCCGAAGGCAAGCTGGCATTTCACCTCAAAGATGTGCGTCTCATGCTCGATTTGGGGAAGAGATTGAATTTTCCCTTACTTCTTTCCAGCCTCCATGCCCAGGCCCTTGCTTCCGAAATAGCAAAAGGGAGAGGCGAATGGGACAATTCCGGTATTATTTCCTTTTATGAAGATCTGGCGAATCTATAAGCCTGCGGGCAAAAGAAGCATTGTCCCCTCATTCATGTGGAGGAGTCAGATGAACCTTGACGGCTATGTAAAAAGTCCAACTTCTGCGTTGCGCTGCATCCTTCGTCACTGCAGCGTACTGTAAGTATGCCTCATTCCTCAGGATTTGCGCGCCTTGAATT
>SMTZ1_10006095_pt1 | contig 12147 bp, 10 predicted proteins | sample DeeMarSWOR136_30_FD_25667 | JGI IMG/M metagenome (IMG submission 25667) | reverse complement strand
TCGGTAACGGCCTCTAAAAATTTGCTTCCACCTTCCTGCAGCGCCGGCCTGACCGCCAGATTTACATATCCAATATCAAGCTTTTCCATAGATTCGGCTAACTTGTGTACAACCTGTTTTAGCGACCAGCTACAGACCGATACAGGCCAATCATTACATTTACGCATGATAATAATCTCCGTATAATATGTTCCTATCTTATGTTAAATTCCAGGATTGTATTTTCCCTTACTCAAGTGAAACGGCTTTACCTGTTCTTATGGATTCTTTTTCAGCCTCTACTATTTTTACTGAGTCGCGGGACGCATCCAGGGTAGTAATAGGTGGTACATCTTCTCCATTTAGTGTTTTTACAAAATAGTCGATTTGTAGTATATAACCGTCTCCCTGTTGTACATCCGGTGTAAAAGCCTCACCCTCGGCTGGACACACCTTAAAAGCCGGCTCTCGTGTGCAGTCGTAAACAATCGTCGCTTTTTCCTGCACGATATTAAAGCTCATTTCAAAACCGAATGCCGGCATCAACGCCCATCCTCCCTCGGCTGTAATCACACTGTCGTTATCGTAGAGATATTGTGAGACAACGTGTCCGAGTCTGCCTGTACTATCTTTACCGCCGAAGCTACTGACCGCCTTTGGTACACCAAATACATATTGGACATAATCGGTGTCGTGAATGTGCAAATCCAGTACCACTCCGCCGCTGCGCTGCTCGTTCATTATCCAGTTTTCATAGCTCCATGTCGGCACCGCGGATAGTCTTTGAAAAGTTGCCGCTAATACCTTGCCGTATTCGCCGCCCGCAATAATCTCTTTTACCTTGGCATACTCCGGCCAGAAACGAACACAATGTCCGATTTGCAACACTTTGACACTGGACTTGGCGACGGCGATCATACTATCGCACTCAGAGATATTGAGTCCCATCGGTTTTTCGCACAATACATTCACCCCGGATTCCAGTGCCTGTGTTGTGTACTCGGCATGTAGGTAAGTCGGCAGCGTCAGCGAAATAGCGTCCAGCTTCTCTTCTGCCAGCATTTCCCCAAAATCGTGATAAATATTGATCCCGGTAAAATCAATAGCGTTTTCCGCTCCTTCGATATTACCGACTGTTTTTTTGCAGTCTTCAACAATATTCTTGTTGGCATCGCATATAGCCACAATCTGTGAATCGTCACGTGCCTTCCAACAACGATAGTGCATTTGCCCCATAAAGCCTAAACCCGCAATTCCTATCTTAAGCAATTTCTTTCTCCTTATTATTTGACGTTTTTGAATTAGTTTTTACTGTTCAACAAAACAATAACTACGTCTGAAAAATTTAGTTTTTCTATAATATCAAGGTTATCCTGACATTGCAATTAATTCCGCCCGGATAATTTCATTTTTACCGGTCCTATTTGTACTATTGAGTCGGCCATAGTCATTTTCCTGAAGTTCCTAACTCGATGGAACGTCATGTAATTGGCATCATGCTGGTTATGTGCTACCCCTGTTTCTTCGTCGAAGGCCGTGCGGGATATGGCGATTATGTCATTGCCTTCAAATTGCCAGTCAAGGTACTGAAAACCATGATGTTTAACGTCCGGGTGGTAGAGTATAACTGAATGTATCTTCCATCCTCTTAAATCAGGCGAAGAAATTAAGGCAACCGCATTTCGAGTTCTCTCAGGATTATCTCCTTTGTGCTTTGGCAGTACCGCGTTTGACAGAGTCCAGTATTTTTTGGATACATTGTCATAGCGAATAGTGAACTTCTTGCAGCCGCCGGGAAAATCGATGAATCCTGTCTCAGGTTCAAATGAGGCCCTTTTCCCATCAGCGCTGATATTTATGACCGCCGCCTTGCCGCCTTCCGGTCGATAGTCTACTCGAAGAATATTGACTATATCTCCGTCAGGCGTAACTACCGCGTTTCCCTCCAGCCAGCCGCCAAATTTGTTATTCAACCATTTTGGGGTTCTTCCCAGGCGATTGCTGCACGTCCAGCTTTCGGCCTTGAGCAGGTCGGCATCAACAGGAGCAGACATCATAAAGGCACGGAAGTGGTGTCCCCAGCCGCCCGGACCCATTGCGTCTTCCATAGCTCGCCAAATTCGGCCGTTATGAGAAACTGCCGGCACAGGGGCCGTATGGTACTTGCCATCTTCAAGAAGAAGGCCTGATTTTTTATCTTTCGGCGTGGTCCATGTCTTGCCGCCGTCTGTAGACCTTCGAATAACCGTATACCCATAAGGTCCTCCTGTGCCCATTATATATAGTGAGTTGTTATGAAGGAAAAGTGAGGACCAATGTTGACCGTCAATATCAGTCAAGTGCTGCCAGCTCTTGCCTTTATCTTCTGAGCTAAAGATAGAGGTTCGAAAACCTTTGGCTCGGGCGCCGGGGCCAAAACAATCGTGTGAGACGACATAATCACCATTAGGTAATATCGCAATGCTCGGTGAACCCAAATAGGTTTTAGAAGAAGCAGGACTATGGTTGATTATTACTCCCGGGACCAGATTTGTATCCGCAGGAGTTGCCGCCAGGCATAGAGTGGCAAAGATGGTGATAAAACATGTATGTACCATTAAATACTTTCTATGGATCATGCTATATTTTTTTATATCACTGCGATAATACCAAATCCTGCACGTTCAGGCAAGGCCTGAACAAGCATGTTATATTTGATACAATCATGGAAGCAAATGCATGGTTGCGTAATACAGCAGAATGTGTTATATTATCGCAGTTATTAGATAGTCAACTGTTAAAATTAACCTGTGATGAAAGGAGGCGGTTATGAACCGTATAAAAAACGCAGGGCTTTGGATTTTTGTATTGGCGGCATTGAACTGTTCATTAAGTAGTTATACTAAGGCCGACGATCCATGGATTGTTTATGAAGGTAAGGAAGGTTTAGGCAGGGGAAAGCACATTGTTTTTGTAACCGGCGATGAAGAATACCGTTCAGAGGACTCGATGCCCCAGCTTGCCAAGATCATGGCTGTGCACCACGGCTTCAAGTGCACGGTCCTTTTTGCTATTAATAAAGATTCTGGAGAAATTGATCCAAAGACAGTTGACAACATACCCGGTCTTGAAGCGCTCAAGAAAGCGGACCTGATGGTCATGTTCCTTCGTTTTCGCGAGCTGCCTGATGAGCAGATGAAATGTATAATTGATTATACAAATTCGGGTAAACCAATCGTAGGGTTGAGAACGTCTACCCATGCGTTTTATTACCGCAAGCGCAAGGACAGCCCTTATGCCAAATACAGTTTTCGTAATAATGAGTTCAAAGGCGGCTATGGACGTCAGGTTTTTGGTGAAACATGGATTAACCACTACGGACATCACCAGAGAGAGAGTACTCGTGGACTTATTGCGAAAGGTATGGAAGACAATCCTATGGTCAAGGGCTGTGAAGAAATATGGGGGCCTTCGGATGTGTATGGCATTACGACGTTGCACGGTGACTGCAAGCCTCTGATAATGGGACAGGTGCTTGAGGGTATGAATCCCAAAGATAAGCCTAATCCGGAAAAGAAACTGGTTCCCGTGGCGTGGACCAAGACTTATACGGGTGAAAAAGGAAAAACCTCGCGCATCTTCACTACAACGATGGGGCATGGCGGTGACTTAAAGAACGAAGGTTTTCGCCGGCTTCTTGTCAACGCCTGCTACTGGGCGATGGGCATGGAAGATAAGATACCGGCCAGAAGCAAGGTAGATTTAGTCGGCGAGTATAATCCTAATCCCATTGGTTTCGGCGGGCATAAGAAAGGCCTCAAGCCATCCGTTCATAAGCTCTGAATCCGGTAATCTGGCGCAGGGGATACAATGGCAGTGAAGTTGAGCACACGAGATGAACAACTTCTGAATGGTCAACACGGGAAAGCTGCACAGATGGCCATGCGTATCCTGGTAAGGATGGCCGAGGTACAGGACGCTGTCGAGATGATGGATGTCAGCCAAGCCCATATAGACGGGTGTGGCCTGCTCAGCGATACAGGTTTGGAATTTGCTGAGACCCTGGCTTCGAAAGGAGGAAAAGTTTCCATCCCTACGACCTTGAATATGGGCCCGCTGGACCTTCAGAACTGGAAACGGTTTGGGGTAAATGAAGATTTCGCCGACAAAGCCATCAGGCAGGCGAATGCTTATATAGGTATGGGATGTATACCTACCTGGACCTGTGCACCGTATCAAAGTTATCTAATCCCAAGATTTGGTCAGCAAATCGCCTGGGGAGAATCCAACGCTATCTGTTATGCCAATTCTGTTCTCGGAGCCAGAACCAATAGGTATGGGGATTTTATCGACATCTGTGCCGCTATTACAGGCAGAGTCCCTAAATGCGGACTGCATTTGGTGGAAAATCGCAGGGGACAGATTCTTTTGAAGCTGATAGACATCGATCCAGTCATTATGCACAGTAATGCTTTCTATGCGATATTGGGCCATCTCGTCGGTTCGATAGCCGGGGACAAAATTCCCGTTATCGAGGGATTACCTAACAATGTTTCCAGTGACCAGCTCAAGGCTTTTTGTGCTGCAGCAGCTTCTTCCGGCCAATTGGCCCTTTTCCATGCTGTAGGAGTAACACCCGAAGCAAATTCTTTAGAGAATGCGTTTCAGGATGGCAAACCGCAGCGAATTATTGATATCCATCTTTCCGATTTGCAAAAGTCCGAGGCAGACTTGTCTACTGCCAGGAATGGAGACAAGCTTGATTTGGTTGTTTTAGGTTGTCCTCATTTTTCCTTCGACGAATTTCGTACACTCGCGAGGCTTATAAAAGTCCAAACCGAAAAAGATAAAACGCTTCATCCGGACGTTAAATTCATTGTTATTTCCTGCCAAACGTCTTATGCCCTGCTCCAAAGAAGCGATTTTCTCGATGTACTGGCGGACTTTGGGATCGAGATTACCCTTGATACCTGTGTTTTTCATACGCCCATGGTTTCTTCAGAGACAAAAGTTATTATGACAAATTCAGGAAAGTGTGCTTACTATGCGCCGGGCCAGTTGGGTGTGCAGGTCGCTTTTGGAGATATGGCTCAATGTGTTGAATCTGCCGTCGCTGGATGTGTACGTCGGAAGGGAACATTATGACGACGGAAAGAGTTCTGATCGGAAGAGCGATAGTTGCCGGCTCAGCCAAAGGTACGGCTCTTGTTTCCAGAGAGCCTCTTAGCTTGTGGGGCGGCATATCTCCGCATACGGGCGAAATTATTGACCGCCGTCATGAACGTTCGGGTGAAGTTGTTACCGACAGAGTATTCGTATTTCCGCGGGGTAAAGGCTCCAGTACTTCCAGTGCTACCTTGATGGAGAGCATTAAAACCGGTGTTGCACCGGCAGCCATCATAAATCTTAGTGTGGACCCGATTTTGGCACTTGGTTGTATTGTCTCGGATGAGCTGTATTGTAAAGCCCTCCCTATAGTTGTGCTGAATGAGCAGGACTTTTATTCAATCAAGGAAGGAGACCACCTTACTATTGAGCTGGATGGAAAAGTTTTGGTTAGCTCGAAACCTTTAGCAAAATAAAGGAAGAGTACGTGAAGGCAATAATAACAAAGATTGGTCTTTTTGTTGTGTTACTTTCAATGGCAGGCTGCGCTGTCAAATGGCCGGCTGGCGATACCTGCAAATTGCGGGACGAGGAGGCTGGATATTTAAACATCGAGAGAATTTTCGATTCGAATGAGTTTGAGGGCGAAAAATCAGGCTCACCTGTCTGGTTAAAAGATGACCCTGGATACACAACTCTCGAAGATTCAAACGGTACGCAGGGTGGTAAAGATATTGTATGGCATGATCCTGATACCGGTACCCGCAGGATCATGGTTTCTTCTGAATCTCTTATCCCGCCCGATGGAAATGAGCCGCTTGATATCGACGGATACAAGTTGTCAAAAGACGGTGAAAAACTGCTGGTCTTTACTAATACCAAACGAGTTTGGCGCAGAAACACCAGGGGAGACTACTGGGTACTGGATCTGACAAGTGACAAATTGTATAAGCTTGGTGGTGACATTGAACCTTCGAGCCTGATGTTTGCGAAATTTTCACCGGATGGCTGTCGGGTTGCTTATGTCCACAAGAAAAACCTTTTTGTCCAGGACCTTAATGACTTAAGCATTACACAGTTGACGACAGATAGTTCGGACACAATTATTAATGGTACTTCAGACTGGGTATATGAGGAGGAATTCGGATTGCGGGATGGATTCCGATGGAGCCCCGACGGTAATTCGATCGCATACTGGCAGTTCGATACTGAAGATGTCTGTGATTTCAGTCTTATAAATTATACGGATTCTCTCTACCCGGAGATTACAACTTTCCAATATCCAAAAGTAGGCCAGAAGAATTCTTCCTGTCGAGTGGGAGTGATCAGTTCAAGTGGAGGCAAAACAGTATGGCTTGATGTGCCGGGTGATCCGCGAAACCATTATATTCCAAAGATGGATTGGGCAAAAGATTCCAGGGAAATAGTTTTCCAGCAGCTCAACCGTCTTCAAAACACCAATAAAGTCATGTTGGCCGATGCCTGCCCAGGATGTGTCCGCACTATTCTGACTGAAAGTGACGAGGCTTGGGTTGATGTCGGCGACAGCCTGAAATTGTTGGATGACGGTAGTGCATTCACTTGGTTGAGCGAGCGTGACGGCTGGAGGCATTTATATCTGGTTTCACGCTCCGGCGACAAGATTACTCTTCTAACCCCCGGGCAATTCGATGTCATAAGCATTCAGAGCATTGATGAAGAGGGCGGTTGGGTGTATTATATCGCCTCGCCGGCTAACCCGGCTCAGCGTTATCTGTATCGGTCTCCACTTGATGGCACAGGTCAGGTCGAAAGAGTAACTCCACCTGACCAGAAGGGAACGCATAGGTATCAAATATCGACGGATTCAAAGTGGGCCTTTCACACATACTCATCTTTCGATACACCACCAATAATTGAATTGGTCAGCTTGCCGGAGCATACGACTAAAAGGGTACTGGCAGATAACTCTGAGCTGCGATCGAAGTTGGACATGCTCAAAAGGGCACCGACAGAATTCTTTCGCGTCGATATTGGTGAAGGTGTACTGCTTGATGGCTGGTGTATGAAGCCGCCTGATTTTAATCCGAAAAAGAAATATCCATTGTTTTCCTATGTTTATGGGGAGCCGGCAGGCCAGACCGTCAGGGATGTATGGGGAGGAAAACGTTACCTCTGGCATCTTATGCTTGCTCAGCAGGGCTATCTGGTAATGAGTGTGGATAACCGCGGCACTTCGGCACCAAGAGGCCGTGAATGGCGAAAGTGTATCTACCGCCAGGTTGGTATTCTTGCCTCCGCCGACCAGGCCGCGGCGACAAGAGCCATCATTAAACGCAGGCCTTATGTTGACCCCGAGAGAATCGGAATCTGGGGCTGGAGTGGCGGCGGTTCCATGAGTCTAAATGCCATCTTCAGATATCCCGAACTTTATCATACTGCGATGGCAATCGCGTTTATAAGCAACCAGCGATTTTATGATACGATTTACCAGGAGCGATACATGGGCCTGCCTGATGACAATGAAGAAGGTTACACGAACGGTTCGCCCATAAATTTTGCGCATCAACTTAAGGGTAATCTCTTGATTGTACACGGGACCGCAGATGATAACTGTCATTACCAGAGTTTCGAGGCGCTGGTCAATGAGCTAATTAAGCAAAACAAGCACTTTTCGATGATGTCATATCCGAACCGCACTCACTCGATAAATGAAGGCGAAAACACCAGACGTCACCTCTACGGATTACTCACCACATACTTAAATGAAAACTTGCCCGCTGGTCCCAGGTAGCAAAGTAATAAAAATTAGAGGAAAGTAATCCATTACATGTTGATTTTTTGTCCAAGATTTTTTTGAATTGCGCTTTCGTAAATCAGTTTGGAGGCACAGACATCAAACAGGGCCATACCCACCGATTTAAAGAAAGTGGTTTCAGTTTTCACCTTATCCTTGGATTTGCTCTCAATAAGGAATCGTCCCAGGGTCATGACTTGTTCTTGTTTGATCCAGTTATTCTGAAGCGGGACTATTAAGTCACCTGATTCATCCAAAGCGGCATCGGTATCTATAAAAACCTTTTTGACAAGATTATAAAGAGCTTTAGGGAACTCTCTGACGGTTGGTTTGTAAGAGCCAATGCCGACAAAGTGTTTTCTAGCTAACAATTCTTTTTTATCCGGCAATACTGGTTCAAAAGATGTAGTCGCTGTGATAACAACTTGGCTTTTTTCCAGCAGATCTTCAACAATGCTTTCTGCGTGCAATTTCACGTCGGGAATGACCTTTGACAGCTTTTCGACCAGTGCTGCTGTTTTTTCAGGATTCAAGTCGAAGACGTAAATGTTCTTTAGGTCTCTGGCCGAACATGCAATCCACGCCTGGTAAAAGCCCTGTACACCTGCTCCGACAATTCCAAGAGATTGAGTATTCTCTGGTGTTAAGTGTCGTATGCTCACGGAACCGACCGCTGCCGTTCTCAAGGCCGTCAGTGTAGGACCATTGAGCAGCACCAGCGGCTGTCCGGTTTCTACATCATTGAGAACCATTATTCCAGTCAGGACGGGAATATTCTTCTCTGGATTATGTGGGAACAGGCTAACCAGTTTGGTTCCATAATAATCCTTGGTAAAGCAGGGCATAAGTAATAAAGTGCCTTCTTCGTGGTCTATGTGAAGCCGTTGCGGCATATTGTATTCTTTTTTTTCGTATATATACATCGATGCCTCAACGGCATCCAGCAGGTCATTAAAAGAAACTGCCTGTAAAATGTCTTTTTCGTTTAGATAAATCATATTATCTTCAATTTAATCCGGCTGAAACGGGCAGGCCTACTTCCATTTGCATCTACGAATTTCTAAACGGTGATTACCGTGGCAATCGGTACAGACCTTTGTCTCGGCAGTGTCGTCAAAGAGAGGTTTGTGTTGCTCTTTGTCGACTTTTTCCTTCGGATGGCAGCCCATACAAAACGGATTAATCTTTTCTCGCGTATACATCATATCGGGTGCGGTGCCTTTACCACCTGAGGCCCAGGATTCGTCGGCGATGTGTTCATCACAGTCACCGTGGCAATGAGCGCAGCCGATATTGGCTCGTGCATGAGTTACGGCAATATCCTCCTGCATATAGTTTATATGACAAACGAAGCACCGACTGTTATCAGCGACCGGGCCAATCGGAGACTCAAGCTCTTCCTCACTATCGTCAAGAAGCAGCAGGGGTTCCTCATCCGTTATGGATTTCTTGCTGGTACTGGATTCCGTGTTTGTTTCCGGCTTTTGTTTAGCCTCCATTTGCTCACAGCCGGTTCCGACTACAATTGCTGCCGCCACTAAAAGTATCAAGAAACTGTATTTCATACTGTCTTCCCTGATAGTAATATAAATGGTTAGACAAACACCACTGTTCAATTTCAATGCAAATACTTCTTCTAACGAATATTTCCGACTAAACGTATTCCCAGTCCTTGAGCCATTGATAGTGGGGCGGTAAATGGGCCCACGCCTGCTTGCCGGTGTTTTCCAGTTCAGCTCTTTCTTTCAAGTCGAGTTGCCGGCGCTCATTGACCGCCTTGACTACGTTATCGACCTCGCTCACACTGTTAATACCGGGAATAGGTATCACAGTGTTGCTTTGCAAAATATACCTGATAGCAAGTCTCGCACGCCTGTCTTTTTCTTCCTGGCTGCCGGCAAATAGCGAGCCCGCCGCAAAAGGCTTAATCCCGAATGCGCCAACATCACACTTCTTCAGGGCAGGGAACAGGCTGTCCGTCTGGGCCCTCTTGCTCATAGTGGTGAAGGGAAAAAGAATAACTTCTAACTCGGGAAAATATTCTATCATGAACTTAAACCAGCGGCGGTCATGCGAGGAGATGCCGATGAAACGGGCCTTGCCCTGCTTTTTAGCTGTCTTGAGCGCCTCGATAACCTCGCAGGATGTGTTGAAACTGTGCCTTCCACCGGGCTCATAAACGGTGATACGCCACAAATCAGTGTGTTCCAGCTTGGCTCTCTTAAGGGATTCGTCTAAGACACCGATCAGCTTTTTCGCAGTGCGATAATCGGGATTTCGCGGTTCCTGGCCGGTCTGGGATAGAGCTAAATAGACCTTGTTACGGAGCCCCCCGAGTGCCTTGATGTCCCTGAGCAGCTCACCGCTGCCGGTACTGTCGATAAAATTGATACCGCTTTCGACGCAGCGGCTGACAACTTCGTGACGTTCTTCGGCATTACTTCTTGAATGTCCGCCCAGCCCCACAGCGGACACCATCAGATTCGTTTTACCAAGCCGGCGGTATTCCATATCCGGGTTGTAATTGAGAATCTTGGATGTATCGACTTCTGTCCTGCCGGCTGCTTTAATGCTTTGCCCTGTCACTGCTCCAAGCCCCGCAGCTACACCTGCTGCAGCCATAGCACTATCGCGAATAAACTCTCGCCGGGTCACTTTTTTATTATCCATCATTAGGCTCCTTTCGTTATCGTTCATGCTCTTGCCAAAAAGCTATCAGGATTATTTGCTCATAAGCAAGATCTGTATCTTTTTCTGTATTACCGGCACTACCGTGAGGATTTACGTAATGGGCGATTGCTCTTCAAAGTAAAGATAGCTCTGATTTCTTCATCCGACAGGGGACGGTCATAGATACGAACATCATCTAATATACCCTTAAATCCCCGGCCTATCGTTACATTCAGCTCATTGCCGGTTTCGATCGGCCAGAGGTCCAGTAGCCCGATATCATGAATTTCCGCAAGTTCACCATCCTTGTAAAGTCTCACATCATCATGCAGATTCGGGAGTTCGGCTTCCAATACAACAACAGCTACATGATGCCACTTATCGTCATTTATTGCATCATTCATGTAGTAGTATCCGCCATGGGGTGTTATACCTAAACGCCCTCTAATGAAGCGGTATATAAACATTTGACCGAAATCTTCTGAACCCCAGGATATAATGTCCCCTCTGGATGAGGTTGTCTTAAGCCATGCCGTGACTGTTCGGGGATGAGTGCCGGTGATACCCTTATATCCGGTTATTTCTATGATGTTGTCTTCACCGTCCAGCTTCAGTGCTTTGCCTGTACGGCCGGTTACTGAACCTTTATCAAATGATAAACCACCTTTGAGCGTACCCTTACGGCCATACTTTGAGGAATCCGAAGCGGTTTTGCCTGAAATCTCATCGAACTTCCACCACCCGACAAGGTTTGGTTCGGTATCAAGGGTAATCGGCTGATCCTTCTGAGGAATTGGCTTTGTCACTGTCCACACCGGTCCTGCTGTTGTCTTCATTAGTCCAACTACTTGCTCAGCAGTTAGAGCTGTATCAAATATAGCTACATCATCTATAAGGCCTACATAATTGCCACTGCTGTGTGCGCTTTCGGAAAAGCCGATTCTGATCGTATCACCATCATTATCTGCTCCTCCTGAAAAGCCGACATCATCAGCACCTTCTATAGCGTCTACATAGACAAAGCCGTCCTCTTCATCGGCATCCCAGACTAAGGCTATATGATGCCATTGGCCGTCGTCAACGGATTCGTTGCCCCGCACCCACTCACAGCTGTGACCTACATATTCGATTGTTCCATCATTATCCGCCTCAGATATATCTGAATCGGCAACATAAAATTCCTTCTCCATTGCTTCCCACTCGTTGTTACCGTTGGATTTGGATAGAATGGGCAATCCAATCTTGGTGGTCTTGATCCATGCGGCAATTGTAAAACTTGCATTACCAAGTTCCGTTACACCGGAGGCAATATCCACATAACCATCACCGTCCAGCTTCAGGCACTTGCCGCGTTGTGGGTCGGCAACAATTGCAGCAGTACCTTTCAAAGCTCCATTGTTGCCGCCACTGCCTGCATCGGCCGTGTTGCCTTCAAATCTCCAAAGGCCCACCGCTTTTGGAACCTCCGCCCGGCTGGACGTACTCCACAATATGCACAATACTAACGACAAAGCAACAATAATTGGAAAATTCACTCTCCTGCACATGATTTTTCTCCTGAATATATTTCTTACTTTGCTATATGAAACTTGTTGAATACGGCTTTTTTAATATAACACAATCGTCTTATATATCAA
>SMTZ1_10031886_pt1 | contig 12148 bp, 10 predicted proteins | sample DeeMarSWOR136_30_FD_25667 | JGI IMG/M metagenome (IMG submission 25667) | reverse complement strand
ACGTTTCGTCTTTATGTAAACTATTTATTGACCCCATTGATAAGATTGTTTGTTGATGTGCCCATATTTAAAGGGTTATGTTAACCCCTATTGTTTCGTAAACTAAAAGTACAGAATCACGAAGATCACTAAGTTGAAGCCAGGGCACGAAGGAGAACAAAATAAAAGTATCGAGGTGAATGAGATTCCTTCAGTTCTGGATGAAATAAAAGTCATTGACTAATTCATATTTTCTGTGGTAGTTATTATTAAACCACAGAGACAGCAGAGATTAATAAGGATAAAATATTAAAAAAGTGGTATTCATCCGGGGTATCATCTGTGGTGCAATTTGACGATAGTATTACTTTAATAGGAGGCATATAATGATTGGTGGTGGAATTGGCATGCCAGAATTGCTGGTGGTATTGGTTATTGTTTTAATCATTTTTGGAGCAGGGAAGCTTCCAGAAATTGGAAGAGGATTGGGAAAGGGAATAAGAAATTTCAGAAGAGCAACTACTGGAATGGATGAAGTTGATGTGACTTCAAAAGAGAGTGAAAAGGAATTGGAAGATAAAAAGAAAAAATCAGAGTAAGAGAGTGGTGAAATTGCTTACTCACGATGATTAGACGCATCATTTATTCGAAGAAGAGAGAGTGAAAGGATAAACAGCAATGTATATGTACTATAAAGCAGGCACAGGACTTTACATCATGTCAGCAATTGCTGTTATCATTTTCATTTTAGGAGCACTTTTTAAGATTTATAGATGGAAGAGTAAGCACAATTTACATTTATCAGCTCAAGAGGGTATTTCAGGTATTGTGAGGGTAATGTTCTCTCATCTGCTTTTGCAACTCCATCTTCTAAAACTGAGTTTTGTGCATTGGGTAGTGTGCATCCTTATTTTATGGGGATTTTTAGGCCTGCTTGCCCACACGAGCTTGTTGGCCTTTTTGTCTTACTTTATTTCACCATCTTCCCCCTCAGTTGAGTTCTTTTACCAGGGTAAGGGAAGAATACTGCTCGATGTGTGGGGAGACATCTGGGGGACGGCTCTTCTGGTGGGGCCACTTATGGCAGTTGTTGCACGATATGTATTAAAAAAAAGGGAACTCAATTCTATAGCACAAGATTACTTTGCTATTCTCCTTCTCCTTGCTATATCCGTTACTGGATTTTTAGCTGAATTTATCAGGATGAAGGAAACCGCAGTTTCTCCTACCTATATTGGACTCATACGCAATCACCTTATTATATCTTTGCTCTTTATAGCTTACATTCCTTTTAGTAGGATGTGTCGTAGTTTTGTGAAACCTATGGAACAACTTTTCATTAGTTCGTGATTAGGTGCGAGAGATACTATTATTTATTTTCCTCTGCTTGTGCTTCTTTAGCTAGATACCTTAGGAAATCTGCATCAGCAATAATGCCAATAGTGGAACCATCCCTATCAATAACGGGTAAACAACCAATTTTATGTTCTAATATGAGACTCGCTGCTTCAGCAACTGGTGTATCTGGTGAAACAGTTATAAGGTCTCGTATCATCACTTGATGGAGTTTGGTTTCCAAGGTTGCTCTATCTGATGTGCTCTCAATTGGGGTGCCAACTCGAGGGCTTAAATGAGATCGTACATCTCTATCAGTGATAATCCCCACTAATTCACTTCCATCCATTACTAGTAGATGGCGTATATGTTTCATTTTCATAATTTCTCTCGCGTGCCCAATTGTATGGTCCATAGTAACCGTGACGAGAACTGTGCGCATAATTTCTGAAACTTTCATTGTACTATCTCCTCTGATGAGTTTAATTTCATTGTGTAGGAATTTCTTTTTTTAACAAATGATTCAGTGATCACAGGATGGGGCATAATATTTTGGATTTTGGATCTCGGATTTTGGATTTTAGTTCCGCATTCCGCAAGCCGAATTCCGCATTCGTTTAATCCAGCATCTCGTCAATCAGGACGCTAAGTTCATGTGTAGAGGGGGGATGTAATAAAAGTAATTACTTTATATGCATTTATATCTTATTTTAGCACCTATGTCTATTTCTTTTTGGTGCCTTAGAGAAGGCAGAACGTATTTTAGATGAAGCTACAGGGATGATAGAGCTTTTAAGAAGGTGAAATGATGGCAGATTTTGATGAGAGAGAAGAAAGACTTAGTTGGAGTGAGGTTGATAAGCTCAAGGATCGGAGTAAGCATGTAGGTCGGGATAAACCTAAGTTCCGTAAAAAACCATCAGTGAAAGAGGAGTGGGCTAAGAAGCAATATCTAAAAGAGATAGAAAAGCTCTTTAGTGGAGTAAAGGAGGAGACAAAAGAACAAAAAAGTGCTCGGATGGATATCTCTCATAACTATGGATCAAATAAATTCAACAATGTGGTGCAACACTATATAAAAAAATATGGTTTTCCCAACGATTGGAATACACTCATAATGATGCTTGACCATAAAGATCCAAAAATTGTTATAGAGACTTTAAAGGCTCTCAAAGGGGGCATGAATGAGAGTAGTATGGCAGAACAACAAGGGTTCAAAAGTAAGGTAAAAATTTTAGCCATGACAGCTGAAGATGATGAATTAAGGGAACTTGCAGAGGAGATAGTGGAGGAATTAGAGTAAAAAAACCTTCTCTCTATCACCGCAGAAGACGCGAAGTATGCAGAGAATAAGGAAGATTATTAACACCACTCTTGATACCATTCTTCAATGCTTTATTTCAGTTCAACTCCGTGCTCTCTGCGGTGAATAGTCACTTAATTTTTCTCTTTAGCCTTAGGGAGTTTTCAAGATTGAACAGCTTAATGTATCGTCTAAGATCTTCGGGAGGAATCTCTGTATTAAGATAAAAGTCATTTCCTATGGTGAGGACTCTATCTTCACTCAGTCCCCATGCTCCCAGTTGCTCCTGGAGAGCACACTTTCCCTCAAGAATCTGCTCTACCCTAAGATTGAGAGGGTTTTGAACCACCAGAGCAGGGTTTATGCCACCTATTTCCTCTATGAGAAAGGGAAGGTGATCAGCGCTCACATGGGTATCCCCAATTATGATAATAACCTGGGTTCCCTGTTTGAGCAACTCTTGTGTCCTTTCTGCGAGAGAATTGTCCCACTTAAAGAAGTCGATTGTGGAGGACGCACCTTTTGTGTTGCCCTCACTTTCATGACCATGGCTAAAAGTAGGAATCTCATTTTCTTCAATGAATGTGAAGAGGGGGAGATAACCAAGCTCACCAATCTTTTTCTTATTATCCTTAAGTTTTTGCAGTTGATGTTCTAGACCGATGGTGAGTTTTTCATAATCGAGGGACTTGAGTATCTCCAGAAAATTTGCATGTTGTCTTGCTACGAAGTAAGCATCTGCAAGTATGATAACAGGGGCCTCTCTTAGTCGGCTAAGCATTTCTTGCGTGATTATACTATTTTTTTTAATGTAGCTTTCCATGTGGGGGATAACATCGAAAATGTTATATTTTCTTCGATTGTAGTTTTGGTTGTACTGTTCAGGATCAATCTTTTTGAAAGATTTATTGTGGATGGTGGCTAAGCCCTCACTCTCAATATTTTTTGCAACTAAATAAGGAGGTCGAATAGGCCACTTTCGATCAATAAGGTATTGATGAAGATCGGCTGCTGCACGAGTTCTTCCCTTATCAAAAAGGATGAGAGCTAGTTCTTCCAGTTTATAGAGATTGTTGGTCCGCTTAAAGGAACAGAGAGCCTCCTCATAATTTTCCTGTTTGATGTGTGAAATACCACTTTTTTCAATTATATCAACAGACACGGGATCCTCGATGATGGCAACTTTTTGAGGCTCAAGGAACACTTTACCTAAACCTTTTCCCATGTCCTCAGCCAAAAGTTCTCCTTCCATAATTTTGGTTCCCATACCTTCGCCAATTTTTGTTGCGATCTGTTTAGCCTCATCGCTTCCCATCAATTGCTCAGGGTTATCTATTCCTACTATTTTACTCAGGTCGGTAGTGAGTTTCAAGGTACACCCTTGTAGTGGGTAAAGCAAAAGCGAAAAAACCAGGATGATACAACCAATTTTATAAATGGCCTTCATCTCTTATCACCTTTCTTCTCTATGGTTACTCTCTGTATTGTGCTATTGAATGCGGTTATGAGCTAAGGTCGTGTTAAGAATGAGCTCGTCCAGAATGGGTGGTCAGGCTCCGTTTTTTTGCTTATCATCTGCTGCCATTTTTCATCAATGAGCTTCTCAGCTATGGGCCATGTAAACTCATAGTAGGAAAAGACAGCTCCTTTGTTTACTTGTAGGACGTTGTTTGTGTGAACTACTACGTAAATGTAGTGCGGATTGCCCACTGCCTCTTCCAGAACCTGTCCCGTTGAAGTATCCGTATGAACATCAGCCACTAAAGCCATCGTAAGGTCAGTGGTAGCGCCTACCTTTTCCACTACTTCCTGAGAAAAAGATGTGATATCCCTTAAAGTTCTCCCAATGGTCCACATGATGGTGTGTTCTTCCTCCGTGAGCTCTTGATGAGAAAGCTCTTTTTGAGAGATTGTTTCAAGCGTTTTTAATACGTCCTCAAATTTCAGTAGCTTCCCTTTAAATTCTTCCAGTAGAAGTCCTCTGACGTCAAGCCCTTTTCTCATCTCCTGGATGAGCGAGGCGATTCTTCTGTACACCTCGGGATAAGGTTCTACGTAGCCTTTCGTGTGCTGAAAACGTATAGGTGTTGCTGTTGCACTATAGCTGGGCTTGGCATAAAGGATGGTATCGTGCCTCAGTTCTGTCCAGGAAGCGGATGCAGTGAGTAATACTTTGTCAAGCCAACTCTTTTGCTGCATGAACTGAGGATGTCCTTTTGGAATTTCATAGAACAGAGGTTTCAGGCAATGGAGCCATCGCCAAGCCAATAGAGATTTTGTTTCCAGTCTACCCAATCTTCAGCAATGAGGGATGAAAGTCCAAACTCTTCTTCTAATCGGTTAAAATTTGTGGCATAAGGAGGAATTGTGAAGTCTTCTTTCAATAATTCTTTTGCTCTTAGCGATCCCAGGAGAGCCATGATATCTAGACCCTTTGGAAGTGGTCTCCAGGGATAGCCAGTGAGCTGGTCAAAGATATACGCGTCAGGGATGAATCTCTGTCCCAGGAAGCGCATTCCATCGACATACCCTTTACCAATTCTGGTTTTCTTAATGGCGTGAACTTTCGTAATAAACCTTTGTAGTTCCTTATGGTGAGTTATCTCATCATATGTTATTGTTTGACCAAACACCTGTTGGGCAAGTTGCTGATAGTCATATGCATCCAGATCATCTGTTCGTCCTGCGAAGAAAACAGTAGGTTCATATACTTTCTCCCATAGCTTCATTCCCTCTCCGCCTGCTTGAGAAAGGGCTTTAATAATTAAAAGGGCTTGTGTGGTGTCTTCTCGGTCGGGGAGGGCAAAAGCCATTCTTCCATACCAGGTCATGGTTTTAAAAAATCTCTCAAATGCCTCATTTCTTGTGTAGTGTCCTCGAGGAATATACTGGCTATAATCTTCACCTCTTATCCCATTACCTCTTAGGGGTGATGCATCCATGATGGGCGATAGAGCTATTCCTTGGTGAGCAGAAATGAGACTTAGTTCTCGTTCAGCCACAGCACGAACAGGGTATGGAATCGTAAACCGGGGACTTAGTAATTTTTTGGCGACAGAAAAAAAAGCCACGTTTCTCCTTGCTGCTTCTTTAAGCTCTAGATTAGAGATATCCCGGTATTGGGTTTCAGCTATTCTAATCATCAGGTCGGTCAAATTTTCTATTTTCTTTATCAGCGAATAGATTTCTACTGTCCTGAGACTAAAGTCAAATAGCAGATGAGAGGTGTGGAGAATAACATCGGTGGTAATAAAGATAGGTTCATTCTTTTTTTGACAGTTGATATACACATCAACTAAATCTTTCTCGTCTTCGCCTGGTACTACAACAAACTTGTTTTTTTGCAGAAGATCTATAGCTTTTTGCTGGAGGGGAATCTGCTGCAGATGAGCGATGTTGTTGAGATCTATGAGATCTTCAGCAGGTAGTGGGGAGGTAATAACAACAGATCCCAGAAGAGTACTTAGATAAAGTATCAGAATAGATCTCATTTTTTTGCAAGTTCTCTATGAGGAAGTGATACTATTAGTGACTACTAAAAAGTATAAGAGAAAGACGATAGGATGTCAAACAGCTTATTACGACACTAGTTCCTCGTGGGAGAGTGCATTAGAAAAGCACTAACCCTATTCTAAAGTGTTGTACTGGGGAGTAAAGCTTTTGAAAAATAACCAGGTGACTATGCCTGTGCCTAGAAACCCTAAGACAGTACAAGAGTAAAATACCCCTGATAATCCCCAGAGATCGAGGACTATACCTGAAGTGAGAGGACCAATAGCAAGACCCACACTCATGGCTACATTAAATATTGCCATGGTTGAGCCCATCCCATAGTTCTTTCCTTCTCTTAATATCAAGGCACTTGCAGCGGGTAGTGAGAGTGCTCCAAAAAATCCCAGGATGATATTGAGAATGAGTATTTGGATGAAACTTAAGGTATAGGGAATAAAAGGAACAATGGAAAAGTATAAAATACTTCCTAGAATAACCAACATTTTGCGGTTCAATCTGTCTGCCAGTTTTCCAAAGGGAAATTGGAACATAGCAGTGAACAAAATGCTCGATGCAATAACCACACCGATTTGTGAGCCATTAAGTTGTAGGGCATTATGGGCATAGAGGGGGAGGAACGTCATGACGCTTCCTCTACAGAAGGCGCTCGCAAAACGATAGAAACAGATACCCATAATACTTCTGCTCTGAAGAATAGTTTTGAAAGGGATATCCATTGAAGGAGCATTTTTCTGGATGCTGCTTGATCTGGGAAGGTACATGAGTACCATAAAAAAGGCGAGAAGACAGAGTCCCCCCATGATAAGGAAATCTGCTTCCATACTGATAAGATCTTTGGTGATGCCACCCAGGAGAGGACCACATCCAAAACCGAGGAAAAGGGCGATAGTAAAGAGCCCCATATAGCTTCCTTCTTTTCCAGGGGGGGATATATCACCGATGAAAGCCATGGCAATGGGGATGATCATAGCTGATGAGAATCCTTGAATGATACGAACTACAACTAACATCAGGGCACTGCTGGCATAAATATAGCCCAGAGAAGAGAGGGTATAAATAAGAAGTCCCAAGGAGATAAACCTTTTTCTTCCCTTCCTGTCGGAGAATCGTCCGATGAGGGGCATAAAAATGGTGCGCGAGAGGGAAAATCCTGCAAAAATGGCCCCTAGCCAGAAGCCGGTTGCTCCTAGGGTTTCGGCATAAATGGGTAAAATGGGGACAATGATTCCTACCCCCAACATACAAGAAAAGATGGAGACAAAAAGGACAAGAAATATTTTCTTTCTCGTTTTACATTCGTTACTCATAAGATCTGACCTGAGTATTTTGGATAATTCCAGATAAACTTTTTTTAAAGGGATACCATGTTTTTTGGCGATTTTTTTGCACTCTTCATACTCAGGTGAGGCGTAATATTCACCTTCTATATCTTTGAATACTTTTACGGAAAGCGTGCCATAGGGAGTGGTAATTTCTTTGATTTCTCTTGGAAGTTTTATTCTATGTGCGTGATAATACCGAATGCCAGACGAGGTAGATTCCTGAAAAATGATAGTAGTGAGTTTATGTTTTTTGTTTGGATGACAGATCACCCTGACTAAGACTCCAGGTCGGTTCTTTTTCATCTGGATGGGAGAAAAAGAGACATCGAGAGCTCCTTTTTCCAAAAGCCTTTCCATTAGATAGTCATAAATTTCAGGGTTCATGTTGTCAATATTTGCTTCTAGAATAGCTACCTGATCGGTTTCTTGATCATGTGTGCACTCTCCTACTATGATACGGAGCAAGTTAGGTCTATCTTTGAGTTGTGTACTTCCAACCCCATAACCAACTTTTGTTATCATCATTGGTGGCATAGGACCATAGTGGGTGGTGAGGCTGGTAAGAAGCGCTGCTCCTGTGGGGGTAACGAGTTCAGTTTTAAGTGGGGTACCGCACACAGGTACCCCCTTGAGAAGTTCCATGGTAGCAGGTGCAGGGAGAGGAATGACACCGTGTTGACAGGTGGTGAAGCCTGAGCCAAGAGGAACTGGTGAAGCATACACTTCATCCGGCTTGAAGTAATCAATCCCGATGGCTGTTCCCACGATGTCGATGATAGAATCTATTGCACCCACCTCATGGAAGCGAACCTGTGGAATCTCTTTTTGATGAATCTTAGATTCTACCCTTGCCAGTTTTTGAAAAACGTTGATACTTATCTCCTTCACCCGTTGATTGAGATGGCTTTTTGTTATGATTCGCTTGATTTCAGCAAAGGTTCGATGGTGGTGCTTTTTTTGGGATAAGCTTACCTCCACTCGGCAGCCCGTGATGTGCATCCTTTGCTCGAGAGAGATTCTTATTTTATAAGAATTAAGCGATAAGCCTTTAAGCTCCTGCGTAAGCACCTTACGGGGAAGCCCAAGATCAAGCATCGCACCGAGGAACATATCACCACTAATACCTGAAAAACAGTCAAGATAGGCAATCTTCATGTGTTACACCTAGATTCTGTTGATGAGGCTTGCAATATACCCTGCTCCAAAGCCATTGTCAATATTAACTACCGCTACTCCTGAAGCGCAAGAATTGAGCATGGAGAGCAATGCCGCTATTCCTCCAAATCCTGTGCCATAACCAGTGCTCGTAGGTACTGCAATTACCGGTTTGTCTACTAACCCCCCGATTACGCTGGGGAGTGCACCTTCCATTCCTGCTACTACGATGAGGACGGAGGCAGTCATCAGTTTTTCTTTTTTTCCCACCAAGCGGTGAATTCCTGCCACTCCCACATCATAGAGATGATCAACGGTGTTGCCCATTATAGTAGCGGTAATCAATGCCTCTTCTGCAACAGGGATATCAGAGGTTCCTGCTGAGACCACCAGGATGGTTCCTTTCCCCGTTTTAGTAATTTTACCCGTAGTTAAGGTCAAGGTGCGTGATGCAGGGTGATAGGTAATGTGTGGGATAGATTTTTTAATAGAAGCTGCTTTGGGGGCATCAACCCGAGTAACCAGAATGGGGTGATTTTTACTACGCATCTTTTTGATAATAGTAGATATCTGGAAGGCTGTTTTCCCCTCTCCCCAAATTACCTCAGGAAAGCCTTTGCGCAAAGAGCGATGGTGGTCTAATGTGGCAAAGCCAATATCTTCAAAGGGTAAGGTCTTTAAGGTTTTGAGAGCTGTGTCTATAGAAATTTCACCCTTTTTGACTCTTTCTAGTAACTTTCTTAGATCTTCAGGATTCATGGTGTTCCTCATCCGACCTTGTAGGTGATTTTTTTGGTTTTGTAACTTTAATTCTTACTTCACCGATAGAACGCTCGTCAGAGCTCACAATAGTGAACGTGAGATTGTGGTACGTTAAGATTTCTCCTGGCTTTGGGATATGAGCAAACTTTTCTAGCAGAAAACCACCTAAGGTTTCAAAATCTCCATCAGGTAGAGACAGTGGGAGAAGTTCGCGGATTTGGTCTATTTCCATGCGGGCATTGATGAGATAGGTATTCCATCTGATTTTGCGGTATAAGTTTTTATCAATGTCATACTCATCTTTTATCTCTCCCACAATCTCTTCTAGTATATCTTCTATGGTAATGATTCCCACAGTTCCACCATATTCATCAACCACAATTGCCAAATGGCTTCTCCTTTTTTGCATTTCAACCAGCAATTCATCGATAGGTTTAGATTCAGGCACAAAAGGTGCGATGCGGATAAGAGGTGTGATGGATTGATCACTCAGAGGGACATCGAGAAGATCAAAACTATTGACAATACCAATGATGTTATCAATTCTCTCATTGAAGACAGGAATCCGTGAATAGCCTCTTTTTGAAATGGTTGCAATTGCATCCTTAACGGTCACCTTATCTTCAACAGCAGCTACCTCAATGAGAGGGATCATTGCCTCTTTAACCAGTGTATGGGAGAAATCGAAAAGTCGGTCAATCATGGTTGCTTCTTTTGTGGTTAAATCGCTGCCTTTTTTACTCATTTTGAGGATCAGCCTTAGTTCTTCACGGGTAACAAACGGTGTTTCTTTTGGTTTTTTGGTGCCAGTGAGGAAGAAGATGATGTGGGTTAACTTTGTCATGAGCGTGACCAAGGGATAAAAGAGGTAGGAAGCCAGCCAGACAGGGGAGGAAACCCAGGGTGCAATTGTGGTAGCACGTTGTTGAAAGAGGGTCTTGGGGATAATTTCTCCAAAAATGAGTAAAAGGGGAGAGAGGATAAGGATCGAGTAAATTTCTCCCCTTTCGCCCAGATAATAAAGGAAAAGGGAGGTGATTAAAATGGAATTGGTTACCACAGAGAGGTTGGTACCACAAAGAGTGGTAGCTAAAATTCTTTCACGGTTTTTGAGCAATTTCAGTGTCATCTTTATCTTTGATGGTGAAAGATCAGAGGATTTTCTAATTTTTTTAGAGTTAGCTGCTATGAGGGCTATTTCTGAGCCTGAGAAGAAGGCTTCTAAAGCAAGGCATAAGAAAAAGATGAGTAGGTAAGGTATAGTATCCATGCGAGCTTTACTCTTCCTCGTTCAATTAATGATCGAATTCATCATAGATTTCACCAAATAGTTCTTCTAGTAGGTCTTCCATAGTAACCAGTCCTATAACACTTTCGTATTCATTGACCACCAGTGCGAGGTGAACCTTTTTCTCTTGAAATTCTTTAAGAAGGTCTTGTATCTTTTTATCTTTATGTACAAAGTAAGGTTGTCGGATGATGCTAAGGATAGTAGTGGTGGCTTCGTCCTGTTTATTTCTCAAAGTAAGGAGGTCCTTAGCGTTTAGTACACCAATGATATTGTTCTTCTCTTGTTTATAAATAGGTATGCGTGAGAAATGGTTCTCCTTTACCTTTTTGATAGTATGGTCAATGTCTGGATCATAGGGTAAGGTAAACATACGGGAACGAGGAGTCATTATAGAGGATACGATAGTGTCACCAAAGCTGAGGATCTTGTGGATCATTTCACGTTCTTCGGTTTCAAGGACTCCCTCCTTGTGTCCTACTTCAATTAGCTCTTTAAACTCTTCTTCAAAAAAGATACTCTCCTCTTTTTTTCCCTGTGTGGCAAGGAGAACGGTTACCCTATCTACCAACTTTCTAATAATCCACCTCAGAGGGAAAATGGCACGTGCGAATATGCTTATCGGTTTTGCAACCAAGGAGGAAAATTTTTCACTATTAGATACTGCTATCGTTTTAGGAAGGACTTCTCCAAAAAGGAGGATGAGGGGGGTCATAATAGCTATTGCAATCCATTTCCCCTGATTACCAAAAAGCGAGATGCAAAGAGACGCTGCGAGTGCTGAAGCAGTGATATTGATACATTCGTTTCCCACGAGAATAGAGATGAGGAGGCGGCGGGGTTTTTCTATAAGCTCCTGGATAAGCGAAGCTCTAGGATGGTTGGATTCCTTAAGCTGGAAGAGTTTAATAGGGCCCAGTGAGAAAAGAGCAGTCTCTGAGCCGGAAAAGAATGCAGAAAAACAGAGAAGTATAAAAATAAGGATGATTTTAACTAGGATTAAAAGTTCCAAGGTAGACTTAGCTCCGCTTTGCTCCGCAATTGTAGTGCTGGAATAATGGAGTGGTGGAATGCTGGTTTTAGATTAAAAATCTTATGATTATCATACTTCACGATTACGTTTTCGTCAATACAACATTGTTCCCTATTTCCAAAGCCCACTATTCCAGTATTCCATTACTTCATGTGGAGGGCATAAACTCCTCATAAAAATCCCTATGATTTGAATGAGTTGTAGAAATTAAGCACCATTTATTATAATTTTGGTCTACCAATGAAGGAAAAGTGATCGTATCCTTGATTGTCTATGGGATAAGGTTTCTGGTTGTGAGCTATGACGATAAGTTCTCTTGAAGCATTAATCTCTCCAATCTTGCTGATAGGAACTCCCAAATTTAGACTTAATGTATAAATCTCTTTCTCTTTGGTTTGAGGGGCAGTAAAAAGTAGTTCATAGTCTTCTCCACCTTTAAGGGCACAATCAATTATTTT
>SMTZ1_10006094_pt1 | contig 12150 bp, 9 predicted proteins | sample DeeMarSWOR136_30_FD_25667 | JGI IMG/M metagenome (IMG submission 25667) | reverse complement strand
GCATCTCTTAAAGCTCTACAAATGACTTTAGCTCCACGATCATGCCCATCAAGGCCAGGTTTTGCAACTAGGACTTTAATTCTTTTCATTATTAATTCCTCAAGCAAACACGCGTTCCTCTCTCCAAACTCCATAAACTTCCTTAAGAATGCTTATAATCTCGCCTAAAGTAGCATATGCTTTAACAGAATTAACTACGTATGGAATGATATTTTCATCTCTTTCAGTAGCTTTCTTCAACTCATTTAAGTATCTCAATACTTTCTCATGGTTTCTATTTTCCTTAATCTGTTTTAATTTTTTTAATTGAGTTTTTTCGACTTCAGGATCAACTTTGAAACGAGGTATTTCAAGCTCTTCTTGTTCATCCTTAAATTGATTTATACCAACTATGATCTGTTTCTTGTTATCAACTTCTTTTTGGAATTCATAAGCACTATTTGCAATTTCTCTCTGTGGATAGCCTTTCTTTATTGCTTCAATCATGCCTCCCATGTTATCAATTCTGTCAATGTATTTCATCGCTTCTTCCTCTATTTTATCAGTTAACCACTCGATATAATAACTGCCAGCTAGCGGATCGATTGTTGATGTTACGCTACTTTCATTTGCAATGATTTGCTGAGTTCTTAAGGCTATAGTGACTGCCTTTTCAGACGGGAGTTGCCATGCTTCATCAAAGCTATTGGTATGAAGACTTTGTGTTCCTCCGAGAACTGCAGACAAAGCTTGAAGAGCTACACGCACAATATTATTTTCAGGCTGTTGTGCAGTAAGTGCTACTCCGCTTGTCTGTGTATGAAATCGCATCCAGAGACTTCTTTCGTTAGTTGCTCCAAATCGTTCTTTCATAAATCGTGCCCACATTCGTCTTGCTGCTCTAAATTTTGCTATTTCTTCGAAGAAATCATTGTGAGCACAGAAAAATAAGGATAATCGAGGTGCAAAAGCATCGACATCAAGCCCTCTTTCAATTGTTTTACTAACATACGTAAGACCGTCTGAAAGTGTGAATGCGAGTTCTTGTGCAGCAGTAGCTCCGGCTTCTCTTATATGGTACCCACTAATACTTACAGGATTCCATCTTGGAACATTTTTTGTACAAAACTCAATAACATCAATAACAAGTTTAACTGAAGGCTCAGGAGGAAAAATGAAAGATTTTTGTGCGATAAATTCTTTCAGTGCATCATTTTGAACTGTTCCACCAACTTGATCCCACGAAATACCTTGTTCCTCGGCAACCGCTAGATACATACTGAACAGTATTGGTGTAGGGGCATTGATTGTCATGGATGTTGTTGCCTTATCAAGAGGGATACCTTCAAAAAGGAGTTCCATATCCTGTAATGTATCGATTGCAACACCACAAACTCCGACTTCACCCAAAGATATTGGATCATCTGAATCGTAGCCTTTAAGAGTTGGAAAATCAAAGGCTACACTTAATCCAGTCTCACCTTCTGAAAGTAAATACTTATAACGTTGGTTTGTCTGTTTTGCTGTTCCAAAACCCGAGAACTGACGCATCGTCCAAGGACGACCACGATACATGGTTTTATGAACACCGCGAGTGAAGGGATAATTTCCTGGAAATCCCAAATTTTCGTAATCTAGATGATTAATATCAGCAGGCGTGTAAATTAACTTAATTGGAATGCTCGAAGAATTTGTTTTTTCAAATAAATTTTTTGGGATGTCTTCTTGCCATTCTTTTTTTTCCTTCTTAATCCGTTCAATAAAACTAGTGTCAAAAATTTTCATTCATTCTGCCCCCAACGATAATTTCATTCTTCACTTAAAAAAAATTTTTATGCGGTTTGCTAAATAAATCAGCTTATTTTTCTTAAAAGATAACTCGACGCTTTCTCATATATTACTCCCAGGTCAGAGACGTACAAGAAATCAGCGATTATCAAATACCAAATAAGGAAAATGTTAACAATGCACAGAAGTGCGATTAAAATCGTTAATTTTTTAGTACTTATACTGCCCATAAACTTGCATAGAAGTAGAATCACACAAAATGGTAATATAAGCACAAAATATCGACTTAGTTCTCGGGGTCCAGGTCCTGTAATTAGTTGAACAAATATAAAGAAGACTAGAATGAGGAGATTTAATCTATCAATATGCTTGTTCTTAATGTAATAATAAAGATATGCGATTGTCATGGCAATAGATATTAGTTGCGAGATGTAAACTATTGCTAAATACAAATCCGTAGTCAAATTAGCCCAATAGGTGATCACCCAACTGAATGGATAAAATGAATGCTCTCCATAAGCTTCTAATGCATGGAAATATAGAAAGAAATCACCTGTTCTAATATAGAAAAACAAAAACTGTAAGAGCACGAATAGTGTCGGCATAAAGAACTGGAGGTAACGAATATCTTTGTAGGCATATAAGAACAATATACTAACGAATATCCATCCATAGAAGTGAGTTAATGCTGATAAAATAGCAAAAATAAGTGAGAAATGTATTTTGTCTTCAAACATAAAATAGATGGTAAGTGAAACGAGCATCAATAAAAGCCCAAAGGCTTGAGTCCATTTTAGATAGGATACTGGGAATAACAGATTAGAAAAAATATAAAGTGCGAAGAAGTTTTCTGGCTTGTTAATTCCCCAGTCCTCCATTCGCTTATTTAGCAGATGAAAAATAATGGCAAACCCTGCTGAATAGCCCGTGATTTCTATCATTAACCAGGTAAGATACGGACTGATAAAGAAATTCAATGAAAAAACTTGTATTAAAAACGGCATAAAAATGAATTGCCGAGCTTCCTTTAGTGGTAAACCCACATACCACGTCATTGCAATATCTGCATAATGGTCGAGCATGGAAAAACTCTCATCATAAACAATTGAAGCGATCACATATATTGGGAGTTTGATAATCAATCTTAAAAAGAAATTGAATAGAAACACGAGAACATATTTTTTTCTGATAAATTGGATGACATTCTCTAACAGCTGATTTCTATCAATTGTAAAACTCATCTTGTTCACATTAACAGCAATTGACTTAAGATTAGATTTTGACTACTTGATAATCCTTTAAAAAATTAGTTATGTCAGAATACAAAGAACAAACTAAACTCAAGCACGCAACAGTTTACGTACTTTAATAAAAGGTAAATGCAATTCCTTAAGGATCTGGAGAAGCGTTTCTCTATGATGACTTCTCATACCTTTCCAATCCAATACACATAGTTCAACTTTTTCAAATGATCGATCGATTGCTTTCTTAATCATGCTTTCGCTAATAGTGTCTAAAACATACTTTGGCGCTATGTGAGATATAGAATAATCTGTTTTCAAAAGTAGATGATTAAATTCCGGTGCATAATGCCCGCCTCCGATGCCAATAACTGCTTTATATCTTTTATTCGTAGAAGCAACCCGCATTGTCGCATGAACTACTGCTTCTACTGCTTTTTTATCACTCCATTGATCTGGAGTGCTTCCGACTTCTATAAAAACAAGTGGGGCGTTTAAATTAGTTGGACCATGATGACTAACTTCTAAAGATACATTATATTGTTCTAGATCTAATTGTTTTTTCTGATTATGAAGTTCAAGTAATGCTTCTTTAATCGCAAAGGCGGGTGCTATACCAAGTTCATTAGGAAGACCACCAAATTTAGCTTCCATAGTCCAATTACCGGTAGAATGAGTTAAAAGTGCAGGTACTTTAGCTACAGATTCATGTTTACTGGCGAAAATAAACAAATCTGTAGTAAATTCGTTCAGATGGTCAGCTTCAATGATTTCCCTGTTCGTTATTAAGAGTTTTATCACTTTATCTTGAGTTTGGTATTCGTATATTGGATTATTCTCAAAAAATTTTCCAGTTTTGTCAAAAGTATAATGTTCAATGAACTGCTCATGAAGTGTTCTACCAGCGATTGAGGCAGAAGAAGTTACAATAATTGTCATATAAGCACCTTGTTTATTATCTTTCAAAATTGTTTTATTGCTAAAAGCAAGGTTTTTTAAGTAATTTTGTCGCCTATTAAATACAAATAATATTTAATATGAATAAATATTAGGATGAATTTTGGAGGTCATTAATTGGTTAGATTGATTTTCTTCGGTGCTATGGCGTCTGGGATAGGAGGCGCTGTATTAGTCTTTAGCCTTTGGCTTTCGAGCTTAACTGTATACTACGTCACATTTGTATTTCTAGCGATAGTCTTGTTCGTAGCAATCATCAATACCTTCTTCAAGGAGAAAGGAAGAGTAGGCTACGTGCACCCTGACGATTTGCTATTTGGAAACATTTTTGCCTTTCTATTCGTAATTGCAGCAATCTTAGGTGCGGGGTACTTCTACAGTCAAGGACAGCTGCCTGTCTGGCCTGGAACTAGTCAAGCAGAGATGACACAAGCGATGTTCAACTATGCGACAGTAATTTTTGTGGCATTTGTATTTCTGTGGGGATTAAGCCAACTCGGGTTCATTGTAGATGTTTTACAAGGCAAGGGGCGAGAAGTTTCTAAAGAAACAACTGCTAGATTTATCTTGTTCTCGTTGATTTTAGGTGTGTTCTTAAGCTTGATACTCGCTGGCTTCAACAGTTTGTACATAGCTGCCGGCTTTAATACGTCGGCGTGGGTATTAGGAGCCATTTCAGCTGGGCTACTCATACTCCTAGGCGTTGTACTTCGCGGTCGATATGAAGAAGTACCGAGTTAGACGTGCGCCCTGCAAGGGGTGCTCACGAATTCTTTTTTTCTTTCTATTTTATTTTTATAGATAAAGTTAAATCTATCATTGCTGACTTACTGTTCTTTGTCCACTCACACATAGAATAGTCGCTAATAGGGTTTAGATTTGTCCTTAAACTGAAAAAGTTACAATAAATTAGTGTTTGTATTGATTATTGCGTTTTAGTCGATTTCATAAGAGATTTTTAAAACTTTGTGAAAAGCTTTATTTGAGATTGTGTGTGATTTTTCATGATTCGATCGTATTCGTACAGCTCTCTAATGTGGTAAAAAATGTCACTATTTTTAGGTTACGAAGTAGATAAGGATGGAAATCCTACAGAAAAGCATTTGGAAATACCTGCCAAAATTTTAGTTAGACATATGGCAGCTTTCGGATCAACAGGGTCTGGTAAGACCGTTTTGGCAAAAATTATTATCGAAGAGGCAGCTAAAGAAGGAATTCCGATAATTGCCTTGGACCCTCAAGGAGATATTGCCTCGCTGATTAAGCTTGCCGATCCAAAAGTCATAGAAGAACATGGACTTCCATTAAAAATGCTCAGAGAATATAAAGACAAAGTTTATGTAAAAATATTTACTCCTGCCTCAACAAAGGGCCTTCCAATTTGTATAGATCCCATAGTATTTCCTGATATAAAGGCAGAGCATGAAGATGCTATCAGGTTACTTGATAATACTAGCAGGACTCTCATACGCGTACTTATTCGAGTAACAGGTCTACCAGGTAGTTATGAATCGAAGGCATTTGCAGTGATTTATGAGATTATGAAGAATTATTGGCAGAAAGACAAAGAAATACAAGATTTGAAACACCTAGCAGATCTCCTTGTAGAAGATCCATTAAACTCAGTCGACTATGGGAAGTATCTGAAAGATGCAGAAAGAGAACGACTGAGTCAATCCATTAGAAGTTTAACAATTGGGACATCAGAATTGCTTTTTGAATTAGGAGAGAGATTAGATATCACTAAGTTGATACAGAAAGAAAAGGGGCGTACACCCATCAATGTTTTCTTTCTAAAAAAACTCACCACCGATGAAGAAAAGCATTTTTTCATTTCTATCTTAGTGAACCGCTTGTATGATTGGATGATAAACCAAGGTTCCTCCAAAAAACCACGACTGATTTTCTTTATTGACGAGATTGCTCCTTTTTGTCCTTCAGGAACAGTGAAACCTGGTCCAAAAGAAGGTTTGAAACTCATCTTTCGTCAGGCACGCAAATATGGAGTTATCTGCATTATTGCAACACAATCTCCAAAGGACGTTGATTACAAGGCATTTGAGCAGATGAACACCTTTGCAATAGGAAGAATTACCGCTCGACAATCTCGTGAAGCCATTGAACATATCGTGACAGCTGGTGCTGGTGAAACCCGAGCAGCAAAAATCATTAATAAATTACCAAGGCTCGAAGCTGGCAACTTTGTACTCGTGTCCCCTGACTTGAAAAAGGATATTCAATTTTTTAAAACACGCTGGTTACTTACAGAACATGAAACATTAACAGAAAATGATGTAAAAAAACTGAAAGAAGCCCTTATCTCGGCAGGAATTATCGAAGTGACTCCTGAAGTCACCAAAGCCCCCGAAGTGAAACCTGAAGAAGTTCCACCCTCTACCGAAATAGTTAAACCAAAAATGGAAATTGAAGAACCAGCGACTATGAAACCAAAAGATAAAATTAAGGACAAAGAGAGAAGCAAAGAAGAGGACATTTTGGAGGAACTACCAGCACCTAAAATGAGTGAGGAAGAATTAGAGACTGCATTAAAACGCCCACGTATTGTTGGAGTTAAAACACCCTCGTCAAATGAAGATGTCATCGCCGCATTAGCAGCACGTTTAGAAGAGTTAGGACACACTGAGTTTGGATTGGAATTCCTCAGAGATTTAGTAAAAAAGGGGCAGCTAAAGTACCCAATTGCTCGTGAATGGTATTACGTAGAGGTGAAGACAGCCCTTAAAACGGGTTTAGCCCATTTAGAAGGCGAGAAACTTGTCTATGATTTCGAAAAACTTCTTAAAAATGTTTTAGACGAAATAGATGTGTCTGAATTAAACGTTGACGAAAATCGCGTTCGCAAAAAATTCGAGAAAATAATAAAGAGCGCTAAACGAGCTAATTTCATTGAATACATTCTTCTGGGGCGTCCATTTCTGAAATACTGACTGCTATCACTTTTATCGTCCATGTACCTGTCATACATTCCCGTCAAAGAAGGCGTGGGACCTCTCGGGTTCAATTCCACCTGAAACACTTTGGAAAACCCTATTTTCAGGTAGAATATTCTCTTTTCTCCACATCCTTATTAAAGAAATCAGCAAACAAATTTCTGTATTCCTCTTCTCCTCTCGTCTTAGGTTTATTTATTGAGCCATGTGCAATAAAACTCGGACTCTGGAATTATTTTTTTCTACAGGGGGAATTATTGGCCTTATTGCCCTACTTAATCATTGGTTATCTTTTGATAACAATTTCTTTCAATATAATTAATAGTATTGGATGGAAATACATTTCAAATCAAATCAATCCAGTCACACGATTTATTATTATAGTGAGTTGTATGTGTTTATTTGCATTCAATGGTTTACTCGTTTATTCAGTTCTCTCCATTCTCTATTTTAAAGAAATACCCACATGGCTCGTTTCTCGTATTCTTGATTAACAGCTTTTACACCTATCGATGATACCCGGAAAATACTATCTGAATATCCTAGAATTTGTAAAACAGTTTGCGTCCTATATCCTGTAAATATGGGGAAGTTAGAATGTGGAAGTAGTTAGAAAAAATGAAAAGACATAAATTATTATTGAAATCAATTAGGCATCCAACTCAGGTGCTTACGAAATTATATAAACGTTTAATCGAACAAAAAAATCCAGATACCAAAGAACGTGCTAATTTCTTAGAGTTTTTATCCACTAATTTTGATGTCGACACAAAGGCGATTTACTCTGAATACCTTAATTCAAAATTTAAATCTTGGTATGATTCTAAAAGATTTAAATTGATTAAAATGATAGGGCATAGTAGCGACACAACTTTTAATTTTGATTGCGAAATGCTATATTTATTGATCCGGGATCTAAAGCCAGATATTGTCGTTGAGACAGGTGTTTTATACGGCGCATCCAGTTCTCATATCCTTGAGGCACTAAAGGAAAACAAAAACGGCAAATTATATAGTATCGATCTTCCTCATGATTCAAATATACCGTCTAAAGGTTTTCTTGTTAGAGAAGCCGTCTTAGATAGGTGGGAACTAATTATTGGCGATAGCAAAGCGCTACTCCCTAAATTGCTAAATAAGTTAAAGCACATTGATCTCTTTTTTCACGATAGTCTTCATGCGTTTGATCACATGTTTTGGGAATATCATATGGCCTTTAAATATTTAAGTCAAGGTGGAATACTATCAACTCATGATGTGGTGAATTTACCTTTTCTGAAAAATGCTTTTCTAATTTTTTGTAAAAGATATAACTTGAACTATTGGATTTTTAGAAACGTTGGAATTGCTTTTTACAAATAGAGATGAATTCTCGTGGTACAGAATAAAGAAGTAGTAATTCTTTTGGTTATGTTATAATTGAGTCCCAGTGAAGCCAAGCGAATCTTTCAAAATACTATATGTAGGATTCTTTTTTGTGAAAATGACTTACTTTTCTAAACATAAAAGGATGAACTAAAGATATTTTTGAAATATGCTGTAAAACCTATCTACTTGGAATAGCAGGACTTGAAAAAAGTGAGGGCTTCCAAAAATCCCCTTGTAAGTATTATCCTACCAACAAAAAACAATGACAGAACAATAAATGAATGTTTAAAGTCTGTATTTAGCTTGAATTATCCAAAAAAGGAAGTTATAATCGTAGATGGACATTCAGCTGATGATACTATTCTTATTGCATCCAAGTATAACTCAAAAATAATTTATGAAAACAAGGGAACGCGAGCAGGTGCTTGTAATGAAGGAATTAAGATTGCAAAAGGTGGCATTATTGCCTTTACAGATGCCGATTGCACAGTTGGAAAAACTTGGTTAGATGACTTGGTCTTAGCATTAGATAGAGATGAAGGCATTGTTTGCGCAACGGGGCCAAATGCCATCCCATCAGACTTAGATGGTTTTTCTAAGGCAGTTGGCCTGGCTTTATCGACACCTTTAGGAGGAGGACCGTCTACCCATTCCAAAGTCTTAACAGAGAAAAAATATGTAAACAGTGCTCCTGGTTGCAATGCAGTGTATTATAAAGATATTTTTGATAAGATTGGTTTATTTGATGAGAGCTTGATAACAGCAGAAGATGCAGACTTAAACCAGAGGCTTAAAGAACGTGGCTATAAGATATTATATGTTCCGTCCGCAAAAGTTTTCCACTATCATAGGACAACCTTGCGTACATTTTTCAAACAAATACACAGATATGCGATAGGAAGGGCGCAATTAGTCAAAAAGGATAAAAAAGCGTTAGAATGGATACATATTCTTCCATCTCTTGAACTAATCGGCATAATTATCCTATTGTTGCTAGCATTGAAGTGGCCCATTCTTTTTATAATAATTATAGGCTTAATTATGAGTTATTTCATTGTTATATTGGCGTTCTCAACACATTTAGTTATTAAAAATAAGTTAAGTTTCAAAATGTATATATTTCTAGTGCTTATTTTCATAACAGAGTTTTTTGGCTGGTCTCTCGGATTTATTAGAGGATTGGTTTAGAGAACTGGAAGTTTTACGAGATAAAAGTTATATTAAAGTGATATTCTACCTGAAACACTTATGGAAAACCTATTTTCAGGTAGAATAGAAAAATTTGAGTTTTCATGATATTACAGATCTAATTGTTCCGTTAAGTCCTCAATAACCATTTCGTCGTCAATAAAAAACGCTGCTGTAGTTGTTGCATTCAAAACGGTGTCTTTGTCTAATTTAATCTCAACCTCTGTGTCTGTCTGAATTGGCAGGAACAAGCCACACTCGCGGCAGTGCCAACCCTGAAGTTTTTCTCCATGTATATCAGCCAGAACAAATCGCATCGGAATATCACAATTTTCACACAAATGTTTGTTAGCCATAAAACCACCTCAACATACTAAATAGAGATCAGTTTCCTCAAATTTTCATTGTAATGAAGTTGTGCGAACATAAATTGTATGACCTTCTAATATTGGAACGTAGTTCTCCGCAAGGAACTCTAGAAAAACATCATAAGTATCTAGTTCCCCAAATAATCTTCCAGTATCTACAACAAATCTAATATCATATTTATAACAAGCTTCAATGAACATCTCTCCAGTAAGTTCGCCTATAAAAGTTCGATCCTTTGAAATTTCAGCAAATGGACTTCTCCTCAGTGTCCAAAAATTAATTTTCAAATTATCAGCAAGAACATATTCATCAGGAGAGGTGTTTGCTTTAATCCAATCCATAGATTTCTTATCTCTCTCAGAAATAGGGAAATATGAAACATAAGTTGTCGCGATTAGAGCAATAAAGAGTATAGCAATGACTATTCTTACCTCATCCTTGATAAAAATGATTCTTAAGCGCTTCCAAATTTGATATGGGGAGGAAAACAGATTTTTTATATGGGTCTTAATTCTAAATTCGGAAAATCGCCTTTCTTTGATTATAAAGATGATTAAGACAATTAAAGCGATTGCAGTAACAAAAAGAGCTATTGTTGCCGAAAAATGATTAAAATAGCTTGCTTTTGAAATATCAAGATTAGAATAACGATAGATTTTGTATGAGATTAAATTCAAAATTATAATGAAATTTAGAATTAATATTTCTATTTTCAAATTCAATGACTTGAAATCTGGAAAAGGGAAGAATCCACAGACCATTGCCATCCATAGGAGAAGGGCATGATAATAATTCGGATGTGCTCGTGGAACAAAGAAGAATATAGATAACACCATAACAGAAATACAAATGATTAAACCCCTTCCATATGGTCTTCGTATCGCAAAAAAAACGCTCAATATAAAGAAAACAAAAAAATAGAGATTATCCAAAACTAATAAACTCGTAACTTCTTCCAAACGCCCTATCCAAGTAGTAGGAGGTTTTTCAAAATGTTGTCCAAGTACCTGAATTGTGAATTCGTCACCAATTACTAAATAAAAGGGCAAATACACAATTAGAAGAGGACCAATGAAACCAAGAATTAGGAACACGATATTTTTTACCTGATTACTAATTTCAGCACCAGAGTATCGTGCTTCAACAAATAAAATGACAATAAAGGCAATCAATATCGGTGCAACTATAGTTTTAATCATTACTCCAATGCTTACGAAAAGACCTGCTAGAATTACACTGCTTCTTTCAGCAGTGGTATCCATTTTTTTGTTCATATTTTGTAAAGCAAAGACTGGGGTTAGAAAATAGTATCCAATAATACAGAAAGTCATTGCGATATGATCATTTACTGCCCGCATACCATAAACAATGCACCAAGGGGTAATTGCAAAGACTAGACTCCCTAATAAACCCGTTTTATAATCAATCCTCTTTCCAGCCAAAAAGATCACGAAACTTGTGAAGGTTGTGAAAACAACTAAGAATAGTCTGGCTTGGACAACGCCAACCCCAAATATCAAGAACACGAAAGCAAGTAAATAGGGAGAAAGTGGAGGCTGTGAATGATAAAAATCACTGTAAGGCATATCACCGTCAATGATTCTCCAGGCAGCCATGCCATAAGTCGCTTCACGGAAAAACGGAAATGCATCTGTTAGGACGCCATAAATTCTTAGCACAAATGCTGTAGCCAGTATAACTACGAGAATTATATGTTCTCTTTTCATCAAATCTACCAGTCAATTTAAGCTTTTATTGAAGTTAGCCTTCAGAGAGTTGTCTTACTTTTTTAGTTTTGCGGCTATAAAGCAAGCGACATTTGCTAAACCTCTTAATTCGCTCAAATCCTTAAGTTGACTTTTCCGAACTTGTCCACTAACGCAAAAAATGTTTGTTAATCAACACTACATTTTCTCCACTTCGGAACTCCTTAAAATTGTGTTTTTTAATCGCCGAATAAAATTCTTTGCTACATCCTGGTCTGTAGCGGTCATGCAATTCCACCATTAAAACGTTTACCTTATTAAGCCACTCGTAATTATCTGAAAAGATTTCTTTTTCTGACCCTTCTACGTCAAGTTTTAAAATATCAATATTTTGATGCTTTGAATTTTGAAGTAATTCACCTATAGTGACCGATTTTAAGGCATGTTCTCTGGTGGCGTCTTCAATTTGAAACATACACTTAACAGCTTCTAAATCTTTTATTTTTATATAGACGTTTTTATGCCATAATCCTGCTTTAATTGGTTTAATATTGGGATAGTAGGAAGTATTGTACTTTAACATTCTGAAGTTTGATTCCTCGG
>SMTZ1_10006093_pt1 | contig 12151 bp, 13 predicted proteins | sample DeeMarSWOR136_30_FD_25667 | JGI IMG/M metagenome (IMG submission 25667) | reverse complement strand
CGAAGCGTCCTTATCGTTCCCGAGATTGTTAGAACATGTATGGCTGCTGGTTTATCCCGTATTTTTGTTATTGAAGCCAATGCTGCTTGAATAGTCTCCACAGTAGTATGGAAAGTGCGTATAATAGCAACTCCTTTTTCAGCATCATAATTAATCAGTGTCAAGCCAGACCGGCTTGCACCGTATTCTCCATAAAGCTTCAAAACAGCGTTCCAAACAGCACCCATTAATTCTCCTGAGCTAAAAGTTTCATCAGAATCTATTTTTAACGCTAAGTAGCGGCGTCTCTTCCTTTTCAGCAATCTTTCCCCTTCCGAATTATGCGTATCCCAGGCGCAACAAAGTTTGAACCAAGCTTTTCCCTGTTTCTTTTGGTGATTGCTACCGGGTTTCTTGAAACTGCTTCTACGGCGGAAGTCTTGTCTAAGTCGAAGAGCGATGTTAGGGCTGCTAGTTCTCGCGGTTTCCGCATAAGCAGTTCACTTGTGGCCCCGCTTGAAATAGCAATTGGAATATGGAAGGCTTGGGCGATGGCTACTTCCCTTCTCAAACTTGACAGAAGCCTAATTCTCGTAGGTCCTTCCAGGATGAGTAATGGTTTCATGTCTATTTCAAAGGAAGCCAGACTTTTTGAAGCCAGTTCAGCTTCTGCTTTGTCGAAGAATCTCCTGCGAAAACTGGTTGATGGAAAGTTTAGGAGGTCTACACGACGATCTTTTGCTGCTTGTCTCGCGACACGCTTGGATTCGCACATGACAGAGATTATCTCAAATCTTCTCCTGAGCTTTCTTAAACTGTTAATCAGCCCTTTGGATGTTTGGGGTCTTAAGTCTACGCGGGAGGCAAAATCCACCTTGGCTTCGTTGCATATGTTTCGCAGCTGCTGAATCTTTTCTTCAGGAAAGTTTGACGGAAGCGAAATTGCTATCAGGCGGTATCCGAGTTCCGAGGCTTTTCGTATCATGCGTGCAACTTGTTCTGGGTCTTTTAAATTTGGGCGTAAATGTAGGTCAGCATAGGTTTTTTTCATGGGAGCATCCCGAATTTCTTGCAAATTTTCGCTATTTCTTCTGGGTCGGATTTTTTGAAGCGTATCCGAAAATGTATAGGGTCTGTCGAACAGAGTTTGAGTTCATTCAAATAGGCAGATTGTTTATCAAACCTGATGTAAAGGTTTCCTTTGTCCAAATGCTGGTTAATTTCGTTGTTTAAGAGTTCCTTGTCTAAGCTGTCTAGATTAGAAGCCAGTTTTTCAAATATCGCTTCAAGAGCGTCTTTTTCTTTGACTCTTGTTTCGAAAAGGATTAGCGGATTCTTATAATACCCGGTCAAACCGGTTTTCTTGAAGGTAACTTTGCCAATTAGTTCTGTTGGAAGCACATTATGTACCGCGGCTAGAACCTTTTCTGCATCTTCGGTTGCATGGGCAAATACTCGAATATCAATGTAAGCTATAGGAACTCTAGAAGACAAAACCGCATCACATTATTTTGGTTAATGCTGACTCAACTTTTAGATTTTCTTCTCTTCTTAGATTTGGAGGCTGCCTTCTTGCCTTCCAAAAATTTTTTAACAGCATTAATGTTATCTTCGTGAACTGTTCTTCTCCTGGAATCAATCGGGATTCCAAGTCTTAAGGCTTCCTTGAGGCTTAATCCGGCTTTTTTGAGTTCTTCTCGGCTGAAACCTTTCCCAGAGCGTCGTTTTCCGCCTTTTTTAAACACTGTTGGCTTCATTGTTGTCATAGTGGCTATTTTTCTCCTTTGGCTGCTTTTCTGCTTGGTCTAATCTTTTCTGCTCCACGTCCTTTTCTCCTTAAGCCTCTAGCTTTTTTGCCTGCGCTTGTTAGACCTCTGAAAACTCTTCGGGGGTGCTGTTTTTGACATATCCAGTTAACGTCTTCGTCAGCTTTTATTGCTGGATGATGAGGGTCAACCATTACTATCTCGAACCATTTTGAGCGGCCGTCTTCACCGACCCAGTAAGAGTTTAAAGTCTCAAGGTTTGGAAACTTTCTTGCAGCCCTTTCTTCAGCGATAAGCCTTAGACTTTTGGCCGGCTTATATTTTTTAACACCCATTCGTTTCGGTCTTCTTCCAGCCTTCGGCCTCTTCCTTCTTAACCCACCTCTCCTAACGCGGACACGCACTATGACAAATCCTTGTTTTGCCTTGTAACCCAATTTTCTCGCTCTGTCCAAGCGCGTTGGCTTTTCCACGCGAACTATTACCTGCTGTTTACGCCACTCTATCAGTCTCTGACGTATCAGCTCCTTTACGAAGGACTCTCCCGGTTTTGACCATGCCTCGGCTATGTATTTATACGCCATTTTTTCACCTCGCCATTTAGTTTATGGTTCAGCCTATAGGCCACATCCCAGCGGACACCCATCCGCCAGTAGCTTTGATTCATAGTTTCACGCATCAAAATAAACCTTTCCAGAATCTCAGGTACATTCATTTGTTTTCAAGCTCCGCTTTGGTCACCAGAAAATAACCGCTCTGGTTTCCCCAAACTTTTTCCGCTTTGATAATCTTGATTTTCTTTTTGAAGAATGACGCATCCAGCACTAGGGTTTCGTATTCTCCTCCTTCGCCGACGAGGGATATATGGTACTCTCTGTTCAGTTCTATTAGAGCTTCAATAGTGTCTTCATCGATTTTCCTCCCGAGCCATTTCGTGTTAAAACCGTATGCATAGACTCCGGTTATGATCACCTCAAATTCAAGGTCTAAGATCTCCTTCAGAATGCTCAATGGTTTTTTGTGCCAAAGGGGCGCTATGGACTTCATTTTTAACTGCCTGCAGATTCCATCTATCCTTGTTTTTTGATAGTCGGAGGCTATAGCTCCGGAAACTATGCCTTCCACATCGAGCTTTTCAATTAGGCGCTTAAGGTCTTCAACCTCTTTTTCTTTAATTCCAGAAGTTTCTGCTTTCACAAGGGGCATTTCAACGGCTTCTGCGAATAAATCGACTAGGTGGATGTTTATGTAATGGAACATCCAACTGTCTTCTCTAAGCGGAATCATGCTTACCAAATATTTTACTTCGTAACCTTCATCTAATACACGGCGAAGCGCTAAAGCAGAATCCTTTCCTCCTGTGACTAAAACTGCAACATGCATGAACGGTACCCTCCACACTCACCTGATCGGTAAACTCAACAGTGTCATGAGCATAACGCTTACTCTATAAGTTTTGACCGAGCTTCCTTGAATAAAGCTTCGGTTTTCATTTGCCACTGCTCAAATTTCTCCTGAGTTTCCGGGTAATTGCTGTAATGGGCTTTAACCTGCTTCATCAAGTTGACTGTAAGCCTAAGCCTGTTCAAGAACCCTATTCTTTTTATTCCTTTGAAAACTCGTTTGACAGTTTCGGTGATTTTTAGGTGGAACTCTTCGCCCAGACTTGCTTTCAGGATATCTTCCTCTGTCAGGAGCTTATGCTTTAGTCCATAATTCAGTTCTTCGTCGCTGCTTGTTAGAAGCAATATTCGGAAAACATCAAGTCCAGCCTGCTTCGCACCGTACATTTCCATATACTTGCGGTTGTAGGGCCATAGGGATTTTTGACTGACATCGCCTTTTTCCAAAGCTTCAACTATTGTTTTTCCAGCGAGATAACCGCTCAGCATTGAAGGCCCTATTCCACCGCCGTGAATTGGGTTGACTAAGCATGCTGCGTCACCGAGGATTGCAACGCCGTTTCCAACCATGTTGTCTAAGGGCTTCCGTGTTGGATCGTACCATGCGCCTCCATTTAACATTAGTGAACCTTCAAAAAGCGGTTTGGTTAGAACGTGCTTGTAAAATTGGTTCTTAGGGTTCGGAAACTTACCTCTCATACAAACTCCTACACCAGCATTGACCTTTGCTCCTCCTTTAGAAAATATCCATGTATAGCCTCCAGGAGTCACCTTCTGGTTCAAGTACATTTCACAGTATTTTGTATTTTCAACTTCTCGTTTAAGCTGTCTAATTTCCCGATAGCAAGCTTCAACATCTTCGTTTGCAACTTTGTTCTCTATTCCCATTTCTTTCGGAAGTTTTCGCCTAACCACCGCGATAAAACCGCTGGCATCGACAATGACTCTTCCTTCTAATCGGGTGTTTTCACCAGTTTTCAGGTTTTTGGCTAACACTCCTGTTACATAACTTTTTTCAGTTATTGGCTCTAAACAATGTATTGAATCTAAAAAGAATGAGCCCCCGTCGAGGGCTTTTTTAAGCAGCCATTGTCCAAAAAGGCGTCTGTTCAGTATATAGCCAACAAAATCTTCATACTCGATGGTGAAAACCGTTTCTAAATCAGGTGAATAAATCTTGATACCTTCAATTCTCTTTTCAAGCTCACCGCCCTGAGGTTTTTCTAGACCCAATGTTCTAAGATGATGCTCTCCTAAGGCGTCTCCGCAAATTTTTTCTCCAATTTCCTCTCTTCTCTTTCTGTCTACCAAACAGATTTTTAAGCCCGCTTCGGCCATTGTTTTTGCGGCTAGGCATCCTGCTGTTCCAGCACCAACCACAATCACGTCAAACTTCTTCAACAGATCTCCACCAGATTGCTGGTATATTTTCTATACCTTGTTGTATAAGTAAACCTTTATAAATTATGAAGTAGGCTCCTCCACACTAGGTGTAGACGAATGGATCCACAACTAACACTGGGTAATGAACTTCGCAAACTTGTAGAGGCACGCATAGAGCGCACACTTAAAGGAGTAGAGGACACGCTTCGACGCATACTAGAAAGTCAAGAGATAAGCCTGAAAGATTTAAAAGAAGATATACAAAGCCTTGAGGAAAGCTTCAATCTATTATCCAAAAAATGGAATCTCGAGATACTCTACACGCTCTTCCTGAAAAACACCATCAATTTTAGTGGACTGAAAAAAATTCTTGGTGTAAACTCCCGCACATTGTCAGATAAACTGAAAAGCCTGAAACGGTACGGATACATCGAAAGAACAGTAGAAACTGGACCACCGTTAAGAGTGAAATATACCCTTACAACAAGAGGGAAGAACATGGTACTGCTTGCATTGCCCTTGTTATATTATTCAAGTAGTGTGGCTGCAGTTCAAGTCTCATCCCAAACATGATCTCAGTTGAACGACCACTTCACCTTTAGTTCAATACAATTAAATCGAATTTTTCCAAGTTTACTCGCAATGTTTAACTGTTTTAATTTTAGGTTCCCATCTGTTGATGCATACTTGTAATCTAGATTAGTAATTCATAATTGTTAATTATACTCTTGGCTACCATGGAGAATCATCAGAACGTATAAAGAGGCGTTTAAAACAATGAAGAAAACTGTTGTTGAAAAAAGCGTGATGTATACGGTTGATTTGACAAAGATTGATGGCGACGGAGCCTTTCCATGCCCAAAATGTGGTGTCACAATATCTCCAGATGATGAAACAGAAGAGGTCTATGCAATCGTTGAAACAAAAGTTAGAGATGACGAGCTAGTAGAGCTAATTCTAACGTGTAACAATTGCGGGAGCAAAATTAGGTTGACAGGCTTTCTAACACAGCCAGAAATAAGCTAAGACAGCAAAAGCCGATTACGTGCTGCTTTCTTCTTCAAGTCTTTTACTTATGATGACAAAGACTAACCATAAAATGACACCGTAGAAAATACCGTTGAAAACTGCGCTCAGATATCCAGCATATTCGTTTATCGCCTGTCCAATTAGCGCGCAGAAAAAGCTTCCTGGAAACATCGGTGATGGAATTAGCAGCGACGCTAATACAAATAATAGGAAGAAAGCTATCAGGATAACGGCTCCCCTCATTGTGAATTACCTTTTAGAGGGAGTTTTGGACATGTTTTGTTTTTTGAGTGGTTCCCCGAAATATCTCATATCGCGATATTTAATAAGCTTTGTTGTTTACCTGTTCAACATGAATACAGAAACTGGTTTAGAAAATCGATACAATCGGGAATGAACAAAGAACAAAGATCGCTATTAAACCAATTGTCAGAAGCTTTCTATTTGTGGATAAGCTGGAAACATCATCCAACGGTCCGGGATGCTTCCGCATGGATATGAAAAGCACAAAAATGGCCATCGGCCAAAAACCTGATATAATCAGTAATAATATTGACATAAAAGTTAGGATACTTCTAGTTTTTTCACCAACTAGGGATCGGGCTACATGACCACCGTCAAGCATTGCAGCAGGCAACAGATTAAGCATAGTGACAACCATGCCAACCCAACCAGCGGTAGCAACGGGATGCAAAAGAATGTAGTAATCCGTTGGCAGATTCACAACAAAGATGGCGAAGATTTCAAAGATTAATGGAGCTGGAAGGCCGTTGATACCTTCTGGAGGAATTGGGAACCTTGGAGAGTATAGAAGTCCTACGATACTTACTATCACGCTTAGAATAAATCCAACAATTGGACCGTTTGCACCTACATCAAACAGAGCATCTTTGTTAGGTGGAAGAGATTTTTGCATTATAACTGCACCAAAGGTTCCTATTCCAAAAATCCCTAGAACTGGTGGCGGTCCGGGAATGAAGTAAGGTGGAGTAGCTTCTATCCCCTTTTTATCCGCAGTTAATTTGTGTCCCATCTCATGCATGCCAAGAACAGCCATTATTGCTATCGTAAAGGTTGCGCCGCCTACAAAAGGATTGGACATTGCTCCTTCTTCAACAAGTCCCCTTGAGAGCATATAACCTGTGACAAAAGTTGTTGCAATTGTCGCGAAAAACAATATCCAATTTATGAGTATGTTGCTTGATTTGACAGGAGGTTTAGGAACAATTTTCAAGAAAATTCTTTCATTCTTTCTTCGCAGAAGCGCTATCAAATTCATTGCTTCTAGATTCTTCAGCAATCTTAGAAAAGGTTGTTTTGTTTCTTGTGGCTGCTTTAAATAGTATGTGGGAAGGTCGTGCTCCATCAGGGCCTCTTCTATTTGAAATTCTGCTGAGACCAATGTAGTTAATTTTTCGAAGTCTGCTTGCGAGGTATATTGGTTGGATTCTTCTGCTGTCTCGTTCATAGCTTCTTGTTCCTTTTTATCATAGGTTGCAGTAGTAAAATGCATAGGAATAGAAAAGCTTATTGGAATTGTTTTGTTTGTTCTTATTTAGAATCTGTTTGAAATCTAACCCACGGAAGCTTCCTCGTTAATGTTTGTGGACAGGAATAAAACGGTTTATTAGTTTTAGATCTATCTTCAATGGCTGATGGATCATGTTAGTTCAAAATTTCGTGGTCGGCAGATTTTTCACAAACTGTTATGTTGTGAGCTGCGAACAAACAAAGGAGACAATTATTATTGACCCTGGCTTTGATGACCGCCTTGAAGTCGAAAAAATCTTCAGGTTTATAGATGAGAGCGCATTAACTTTGAAATTTATTGTGAACACTCACGGCCATCCAGACCATGCATGCGGAAACGGAATCGTGAAAGAAAAATTTCATGCGCCTATTCTAATTCATGAATATGATGCGCGGATGCTTGGAAGCTCAGGTAAGAGGATTGGAGAATTCTTCGGCTTTGGCGGTTCTTCACCACCAGCAGACGTACTGCTGCATGACGGAGACTCAGTGAAGTTCGGAGAAATAACCTTGAGAGTTATGCATACGCCGGGTCATAGTCGCGGGAGTATATCGCTTCTAGGAGAGAAAGGGATTTTCACTGGTGACACGCTGTTCTTGGGTTCTATTGGAAGAACAGATTTTCCAGAAAGCTCTGAAATGGATATGAGGCTTTCTTTGAAGAAATTAGCAAGTTTGTCAGACCATCTTGTTGTCTATCCTGGACATGGACCGGTAACAAAGCTTGGTAAAGAGAAAAGTAGCAATCCCTTTTTGAAAAGGTTATGATTACAGTGTGTCTTTGAATAGGTCTTCTTCGCTTGAAATATGCAGTTCATTTATGCTGCATTCTTCACATAGCTCCGTGACGTTGTTCAAGCCTTTAAAAATTACAACAGGTGTTGCCTCTCTAGCCTGTCCCATAAGCAGTTCAGCCGATGCAGCGATCTCATCTATTACCGCAACATTTTTCACTTTCAAAATCTGCCCAAAAAGGTCCTGTTTTCCTCGATAATCCTTGAATGGATTAATTCCAGCCACACCTATAGCAAAGTTCACTTGTCCACGTTTGAAAGGGCGACTGTAGGTGTCACAAACGACTACTGCAACATTTTTTCCTGTTAATTCCTTAATTTCCAAACGGCATTTTTCCGCTGATTTGTCTGGGTTTTCCGGCAATAATGCAAAGTTGCCCCTGCCCTCCACGTTTGACTTGTCTATTCCAGCGTTTATACAGATCAAACCGCGTTTATCCTCCACCAACAACACTTCACGAGAGGCCTTCATTACGCTTTTCGTTTCTCTCAAAACAAGTTCTGCAAATTTAGGGCTTTTCCCGGTTGCTTTTGCGATTTCCTCAGCTTTCTTCGAGGAAACAATTTCTCTAAGTCTTACTATCCTGTTTTCAGCTTTCGAAAAAATCTTCTGTGAAATAGCCATAACATCTCCATCTTCAATTTCCAAGCCGTTTTTTCTAGCTGTTTCAACAATTATTTTGGCTATGTTATCTCCAGTTTTTATTAACGGGAATTCGTCTAGAGCGGTTGCCGTGAAGCTTTTCAAGCTGTCTTTTCTCTCCATCACGCTTCAAGTTGACCTTTTACTTCGTTAAAACTCTTCCCTATTTCTACGTATCCATAGAAGCGCGCTGGCACTGATTTTACACGATATTATAAAATTTTACAAAATTTTGAAGCGCCCATGGGAGCGACTACGCAAATTCTAACCGCATTACAATCGTATATCGTAAGGTTTAATAAACATTATGCGTAAAATAGTTTTGGTCAGTAGCATGTCAGACTTATCGTTCATCACTACGAACATTTGTATTCCAACTTGTAGAATAAAATTAACACTTCCTAATTATTTTGAATTCATAATGTTTAAACCAATATTGACCAGAGGGATACTTTAGAGTTTAGTACGAGCAAGGATGCGTGAATATGAAGAAAGAGTTGAAACTGTTTGCCATTCTATTGACGATAACTTTTAGTACCTTCACTCTTGCAGACAAAACTCTCTTTCCCATCGTAAAGGCAACTTATGTTGAGGGCTCGATTACACAAGATACTGTTTGGACTTTGGTAGACAGCCCATTTGTGGTGTCAAAAAATGTGACTGTTTACCCAAATGTGACTTTAACAATAGAGCCTGAGGTTGAAGTAAGGTTTGGAGGGAATTTTTCGATGATAATTGAAGGGAGACTTGTCGCAAAAGGAACAAAGGACAGAGTGATCACGTTTACATCTAACAGTTATGAACCAGAAGCTGGAGACTGGGGGGCAATTAACTTCACTGGAGCGCAGTCGTCTTTATTGACACATTGCATCATAGAGTACGGAACAAATGGAGTAATGATAGAGGACGGTACCTTAAACATCCAAGAAAGCTTAGTGAAACTCAATTCCGAAAATGGAATTATGATAACGAACGGTTACGTGGAAGTCAAAAACAATCAAATAGTCAACAACACCATGAGCGGCATTTACATAGCTGGCGGTAACCGAGTTAACGTACAGAATAATAACATAACGTTAAATGGAGATGGAGTAACCGTAACTGGAAACTCGACAAAGGAAATAACTATACATCAAAATGAAATCCTGTTCAATGCGCAAAGCGGAATACTTCTCGAAGCAAACGCTTTAGACAACACTGTTATTCTCAACAATGCACTTTCAGAAAACTCTTATGGATTTTATGTTTCGACCAACACCAGCACATACATTACCCGTAATTATATTTCAAATAACACCGCTGGAATTTTTTACGAAAGAGGAAATGACCATAAAGCATACTTCAACGACATCTATGACAACAGCCTAGGCATGAATGTTTCTTGTGCTGTCGTCAATGCGACATATAATTATTGGGGTGACAAAACAGGACCATTCCATAAATCATTGAATCCGCGTGGAATGGGAAATCCCGTAGGTGGCGACGGAGTGAATCTCGATTTCATATTCTTTCTAACAGCTTCCATTGACCACGACAATATACCTCCCACGGCAATCCTTTGGACAGACAAGACTTTAGTTGCACCAAATCAAAACGTCACGTTCGTGGGTACCGATTCATACGATGATGGACACGTTGACCAATACTTTTTTGATTTCGGGGACGGAACCAGCAGCAGCTGGACAACATTATCGCTTTTCAATCACAACTACTCTTCAACTGGAACCTACAACGCAAAGTTAACAGTGATGGATGATTTTGGGGTCCAAAGTGACAGCGCTGGGGTTACAATAAATGTTCAAAACCTTGCACCTTTAGAAGTATCTGTCGCTCTCAGTAACAATACTGTTTGCTGCAATGAACAAATCTCAGTTACAGTTTATGTGTCGGATGGAGTAGGCGCTGTGGAAAACGCGACTGTTACGTTGTTCTCAGTTAAAGGAGGAAGTTTCACACTTCTATCAGATCTAACAAATTCCACCGGTCACTTCACAGCGACGTTCACTGCACCAAACGTCACGGAAACAACCGACGTTAGAATCATTGCAAGGGCCTCCAAATCCGGATATGCACATGGTTCTGACTATACGTATTTGAAGGTTCTTCCCCCCCTCACAGTTCAAGTAACCGCTAAACCAGCAACAATTAGATCGGAAGAAACAACAACTGTGGATATTCATGTGACAGTTGGTTTTGAACAGCCGGTTGCAGATGCCTTGCTTCTATTAGCGTTTGATCATGGCAATCTTTCAGCGACCATAGGAGTCACAGATGTAAACGGCAGTGCAACATTCATTTTCTCTGCCCCTCAAACACTAAGCCAAATCAATGCCACTATTACAGCTGCAGCCATAAAAATGGGATATACAGAGGGATATGGCCAAGGAACAATAATTGTAGAACCAAAAATACTTGTTGTGGAAGTCACCGCAGACCCCACCATAATCATCTCTAAAGCAACATCAACTGTAAATGCTCACATAACCTTCGATGCAGCTCCAGTTTCAAACGCAACGGTCACAGTGTCATCAGACAGTGCCGGAAACTTTTCCACAACAACAAAGACCACCGATTCAGACGGTAACGCCACCTTCATTTTTACCGCGCCTCAAACAACTGCAATGATTAACGTCACCATCAATGTGACAGCAACAAAGAGCGAATACGTGAACGGAGAAGGATACACAGCAATCACCATAGTACCCAAAGTGCTATCTGTTCAAGCTACCGCTGAACCCAGTATCACCGTTTCCGAAGGCAAAATAAACGTAACTGTCCATGTAACATACGCCATGGCTCCGTTTCCAGATGCGAACGTTACCATAAGGTCAGAAAGCGGTGGATACTTTTCCGCGACTACGGGATTAACCAATGGTTATGGGAATGTAACCTTCATATTCACGGCACCTCAAGTTGATACACCGCGTAATATTACTATCACAGCGCGAGCGTCAAAGATTGGATACGTTGACGGAGAAATGGCATTAAATGTAACCGTTAACCCTGGAATACTCAGCGTTAAGGTTGAACCTTCTTCAGCTGCAATTAATTCTACAGAGTCAACCGTTGTATCTGTTCTGGTTACGTGCAACGCAACTCCTGTCGCTAATGCTTCGGTTGCCATGTTTTCCAGTGATGGAAACTTTTCAGTCACGAGCGGAACTACTGATTCAGCCGGCCATTGCGCATTTGTCTTTAGCGCCCCTAAAACATTGGAACAATTGCTCATAACCATAACAGCCAACGCGACTAAAAATGGATACATTAGCGGAGAAAATCAAGCAACAATAACTGTGATCCCGGAAACTCCAGAGACAGGGGGATGGCCTATAACGACAATACTTCTGATAGTAATCCCGATAGCGGTTGTAGTCATAGTCCTTGTTCTGATCAAGTTGAAAATCATCATGGTGTCTGTTGAAGAGGAGTAAATATTAAGTAATGCTTCGTAATACATAATATTTAATAGACTCAGAACATCAATAAAATAAATGCATGGGAGAAACGCAATGACGAAACTGGGACTTGAGAAGATCAAACTGGGACTTAAAGAGATTAAACTGCGACTTGAAAAGATACTGGCTAAACTGAAGAGAATTCGGTTCAAAATTAACATTAGGAAAC
>SMTZ1_10007946_pt1 | contig 12153 bp, 14 predicted proteins | sample DeeMarSWOR136_30_FD_25667 | JGI IMG/M metagenome (IMG submission 25667) | reverse complement strand
TAGCAGTTAAAACCATGTTTAGCATGGCAATAGTGGTATCAACCAAGTGCCAGTTGGGTGATGCTCGTTTATCTCCACATCCCACAATTACAATAGGTGATTCCACCAAAAACTTGGCGTATCTTCCTTTTGACAATTTCTTCCTCATATTTTGGTCGGTTACTATAATGAAGTGCCAGGGTTGTATATTTCCTGCAGAAGGAGCCAAACGTGCGGCTTCTAAAATTTTCACCAATTTTTCACTAGGAACTTCATCAGACAAATATGATCGAACTGAATGCCTATTTTGGATTGCCTCAAACACTTCCATTAAAGCTCATCTCATCAATTAAGAATTGATCCGAATTAACTGATATAGGATTCTATCTTTTCAGTTTCTTTCAGTCGCTTTTCTAAGCCTCAGCCCTAGTTAGTTAAATAAACATCTACGTTTCTTATGTTAGCCAAACAGCTATGCTGTTTTCAAAAAACGAAGACAAAAGGAGAGTTGGTTGTGGGAGACATCTCCACTTGGGTTCAGCACGTCTTTAAAAGTATTATTTCGTAAATCGTAATATTTAATTATTCGATATGTACAATACTAATTGATGCTACATATGCGGTATTCGACCATAGCACTTGAACGCTCAACCGCGATTGACGCTGGCGAACAGCTTGAAAGCAATTGCGCTAAATTCTTAGCTATGATAAAAGGAATTGAGCTGAAGCAAATAAATGATGCACAGTTTAGTTTGAATCTGCCTTTTTTGTCAATGGAATCCAGTTTAACGAGAGCGTCACTTGAGGAGATGCAGAAGGCGTATGAAGCTCTGTGGCGCATTGTCATGGATATTAATGAAATGAGTTTTAGGGATTTCGAAAACCTTTTTCCTAAACTCAACATCAATTTTGAAACATATTATTCCGTAGCTGTTAGTCTATTAAATATGATCTATCAGATGCAGTTGATGAAGCTCTACTGTTATCGCTTTGCAAGACCTTAATTTTTTTGGGAGGCTTCCCTTATGATTATTAAATAAACATCGTTCCTGTGTAAGTCATACCTTCTTTGGTTCAGGTGAATTAGCCAAAAAAAGAGAGAAAAGGTTACGTGGAACATAGGAAAATCCATCTGAGTGTAAAAGTTAGCAAATTGGAGTAGATATGTTGATTAACTTCGTTTGCCTCTTTATCTCAGGGATTATTGATTTGACTTTTGAGTTGCGAATATTCAAGGGAGATTATGGTAGAGGCCATTATGCTCAGAGCCATTTGCGATTGGTTGTTTTAGACTCGAATAAATCTAAAAGCTATCCGTCAAACTTTGTCAGCATGTTGCCAATGAGAATAGATTCTGATGTGAAGATTCCAAGCGCTTTCACCAAGCTTTTCGGAAATAAAAGCTTGAAAATTGCTAGAGGATTATTGACTGCGTCCTTGAAGAAGGAGCATGATTCTGAAATCAAAGCTGAGGTAGAGAGAAGACTGAATCTGCTTGAACCCAACCCTGTCATTTATATGAAATGCCGTGTCTGCAGACAATTCTTTAAAACTCCCAAAGAAGAAGCACGAATTGGTGAATTGAATTGGGAATGAAAAGTGCAAAGAAGAAACCGTTAACTAAGAAAGAGCGAAAAGAGAAGAAGAAAAAACGCAAAGAAAAGAAAGCAAAATAGCGCGATCTCTGCTCTATTTGCCAACCTTTAAATCATGTTTTTTCTTTTTTTGTTTGTTCTTCTTTTTCAACGAAGGCGTAATTCACCCTCCAAGATAAACAGCGCGCGCTGCTTGAATGTTCTGAGATCTAATCCCACATAATTCACAATGAATGTTTAAAGCAATCTATAACAAAAAAGGGAAATAGGTTACGAGAGGCTCTAAAACGAACCGAGATACCTCACCTCGGCCACTTTTTATTGATTTGGTAGTCTTTTTTACGCGATGGTAATTCATTTAGGTTTCCTCAGAAATATTAAGTTGTCCTTTTGGCAAACGAATTCGAAACCTGCTTCAAGATATGACAGTATATTTAAATAAAAAAGGAGATGACGTTGTTTTTTTACTCAACTTTGCATTCTTTCAAGTTTTTGAATTCCAGAAGGGACTGGTTAAGGGTTATTACGTCGCCGACTTTTTTAACAACAGTGACAGGTAGGCAGACGCTCATTGAGCCAAGCATAGGCTTTTTAAATCCTAGTTCTCTTGTTGCTTCTTTGTTTAGCGCTACATCTAGATGGGTTATTTGCCAAGTTCCTGTGTCCGCATGAGTTCCGTCAACTTCTCCGAGAGTGAAGGCATCATCAGTTATTACTTTCATTCCATTCATTCTACTAACTTTCAAATTTAAAGCACCTAACGTTAGACTAATCAAACCAATATTTGAGCTTTTTAGTAATAAGGAGTAATCGTAACATATGAGGAATGTTTGTATATGGCAAGCTAATGGAGACAACAACCCACAGCTCATAATTTCTCAAGATTTGACAGTATATTTCAAGTTAAGGCTCGGCGGCTCCCGCCACCTTGCTGCAATGCTCCAGCTAAACGGTACAAGTAGGGCGCACAGTTAGTGTTAGTTGTTCGCTCGCTCTTGCAAAATCTGATTCCCCTCATTTCGTTCGGCAGACCGCATAGACCCGCTTGCTACACTCGCTCCAAACCTTCGCTCCGTGTTCTGCCAGATTTCGACTCGCTCACAACAAAGACAGCTACCTGTTTAGTGTTTGCGTTTCTTGAAGTAAACCAGCAATCCTACTCCGACGATTGCAACTATAGATACAGTTTTTAACCAATTGCCATTAAACGGGTCTTAGATAAATGTGAAGTTGCTTCTTCGAAACCCTTATCTCAACGCCCTTATCTGTACAGCAAGCTGCTCCTTTTTCTAAAGCTGAAATAGCCAATCTATTTCGCACGCTTTTCACGGCATATGTTGCTCCAAGTATTTCCTCCGCTGCCTCCTTGGTAAGCTCAATTTCAAGATGAGTCATTTTCCATTCATCAGTGTTTATTGCTACATCCTTAACTTTGCCAATTTTCTCGTTGTCTACAAAGACATCTTGGTCTTTCAATTCACTGAAATTCACTAATTCACCTCCTTGCTAAAATTTTAGTTCACTGCTTTACTTTCACACGCATAAAATGCTATGTGGTAGTCATTATGCAGTAACAAAAAAGAGGAAAAAAGGTTACGTGGAACATGGGAAAAATCCTAAAAACGAACCGAGATACCTCACCTCGACGATTTTTGGGAGAATTTAAAAAAAGAAAAGGGAAAGAGGTGCGGGAGATGGACAGAATGTCTCCAGCTTTTTATTTTATGCTCAGATTGTTAAGCTTTAGCAAGCTTCGGATGGTTAAACGTTGGAAGGCTTTTTTTAGCAGTTTACTGATAAATAACAAATCTTAATTAACGAATGTATTTACATCTATTTCTACATGCTTTCAGAGTAGTTTCAGGACGAAAACAGCCATGAAAATAACTCTTTCCAAGCGCGTCTTTGCATTAATTTTGGCATTTGCTCTTGCGCTTGCGGCTGTCAATACCTACCTGATATTTGACCTGAGGCGAGCTTTGGAAGACGCTTCGCACGATTCAACGTACGATTACGTGATTTTTCAAGATGGTGGCGTGTACAAGGCAAAAAATCAAGCAAGCGGCTACATAGACTTCACCTCAGCCGACGCTGCCCTCGTCATAAGTCAAGCAATAGCTGAAGGAAATATAGTATACATTAAACTTGGCAATTACACATTAAGCTCAGACGTTCATGTATACAACAAGAAAAACGCCAAGATAGTCAGCGACGGAGCAACAATAATAGGCAACGACAAAAAGCTAATCATACAAGGCGACAACTACGCCGACTCACAGAACAACTTTGTTTCAGGTTTAACAGTAATCAACGGAACCCTGAGAATCGAAAACTCTTTCAGAACAACAATATCAAACATGGAGTTCTTGAACAGCTCCATAGCACTCGAAATCGCTAATACGGAAACTTGGAGTGAAGGCACAAAAATAGAGGATTGCCGTTTTGCTTATTCCAGAGAAAGCATAGTTTTCAGGACGCCAACAGGCAACGCTACTGGCTCTTATGCCAGCTCGAAAATCAGCCGTTGCTTTTTCAATATTGCTGACGATTCAGTGGGCATAGTAGTTGAGCGCCTCGCAGAGTTCTCCGACAGCCAACTACAAGATGTGCGCATGTGGATGGGCGAAAACGGTTTTGCACGTAATCAGACCGGGCTTCTGGTTGACGGTTCAATGCATCAAACTTTACTGTCCGGAGTAGTCTTCGAGTCATTCGCGGATTATCCAGATCAGCTTTATGCAATATCTTTGGGAGAAACTTCAATTACACCTCCAATCCTTGCAGGGGGCATCAGCTTCTTAGGCAACTGGACCGCCAAAATCCATAACCCCTTCAACAAATGGATTTCTGGAAGTGGTGCCGTCTTCAAGCAGGAAAACCTGGACGTTCCAATCGGTCTAAACGGGCAATACGGACCAACAGCAAACATCCAGCTAAGACCCCTCACCATTGCAGATTTCAAGCCTAAAATCCAAGTTCAAGGCAGCTTCGCCAACAACGAAACAATCACAGTTAGGTTCCGCCTGGAATTTGTTGACAACGTAATCTCAAAAAGCGTTGAAAAAGCCTTCATCAACGCCACCACCTTATGGCTGGATGATGACGACATTCTGAAAATGCTTCCCTCCCAGAGCGTAATTTGGGAAATCTTGGTTGACGCCAAAGCAAGCTCTGCATCAACAGACGCTGTCGTTCAAGTGAGCGTTTATGGAATAACCACATAACAAGCGCATAGTTGCTATCTTCATTGAAAAATCGCGCTGGAGTCACGATACATTGCGGCTGTAGCCATCTCTCGTGTTTTCATCAGTCTGTCTTCTGTTTCTTTTTAGGCTGAAGTTGCTGAAGTCTTTTCTTCTTAATATTCAATATAGCTTCTGTAACTTTAATCTTCTTTGGGGATTTGTTTCTTTGTTGGTCTTAGCACGCGCTTTAGAAAGTACTTGTTTCCAAGTAGTCGGGTTTGAGATTACATTTCAATCCACTTTGTTTGCAACCAGTTTATCAATTCTTGTTTTGTTCTCGAATTGGTGGAATCCATTAAATTTCTTATGAGGATGGCTCTTTCATCAGGGCTTTTGGGAATACCAAGAGAGTTCATCACTCCGTGGATAAAATGGGTTTGAAATTCCACTGGTATCCGCTTGGCAACAACCCCTCTTGCGGATGTTAAGATAGAAGCTTGAGCGAAGTAATCTTCTGGAAAACGCCCGTTCTCGATTTGCTCCCAAGCAAGGAAGGCGCATCTGCTTCCAAACTCGTATGCTTGCAATACATGTCTATCTATTATGCCGGAACTCCAACTCCTCTCTGGCTTAACGTAGTTCGGCAATAGCTTCTTTAGTTGGTTTTCAAGCTCTGTTTCAACTATATCTCGCTTTTTATCGTCGCTATATTGAAATCTAAACCTTAATTCATCTGGCTCTTTTGGGTTCGGCGGAACCTGAAAATGGTGATTAAATGAAAACCCGTCTATAAGATTGCCATTTTCTAGTTGTTGTATCCAGCTCCTCAGTTTTCGAATAATTTCTTTTTGCTTTTCGAAATCTGCTGGAATCGGATATTCATACCACAAACATTTTCACCTTTCTCGATATTGCTGATTATTCTTGTTTTTCTAGCTATTTGAATTCTTGCTCTGATTTCACCTTTTCTGTGTGCAGTGGTAGAGAGGGTAAGTGAGAGAGGGAAGTATTGGATTTGGGATTGGATTAAAATTTAATTCCGCACGCCTCTTTTCCATGAAAAGTTATCATTTCAATTTAAGGGTTCAAATAGCCATAGGCATTAACTTGTATCGTTTCTAACGTTGTTGTTTCGTCAAAATCGAACACTTTTTCACCCAGTTCCTGAGTAAACGTCATCGCTGATTCCGGAGCGTAATTCTCCAGATAAATCTCCCACCCAGTGTCTGCCCAATTGCTGTCAACAACTCCAATTTCTCTTGATTCCCTAATCCACGTACCGTCCTTCGCCATGTAATTAAGGTCTAAGACACCCCTAAACAAAGTTGGTTCACTGTAAAAACCTAAATAGAGATAGTAACCTGTTTGGTCGTGGGGTAACGCATCTTCCTCCGGAACAGGTTCAAATCTTTCAGTTACGCGTCCGTTAAAATTAAGTGGTTGAGGCTGTGATCTATGAAACATAAAAATCGAAATTGAAGCAATAACTATGATAACGACGATTATGGCGATTGCAACTAGTTTTTTTGTTTTATTCATTCCACAAAACTCTCGTTAACATTATTGTTTAAACCTTAATATCATTTTCTCATTATCAACGTTTTCTCCAAGTCCAAGAATTGATAAGACAAATTGAATTTTTACATGTCAGAAACAGCACGGTAGCCGATTACCAACTTTTTCGTTTTTACCCTTCCACCCCTTGGGCTTAGTTGAAACTGCGTTTCAGCCTATGTGTAAAAGGATATGATCTGTTCCGCGCAGCTAGCAAGCTTTAGTCTAAGCACTGATTGACTCTTTATGTAGATGAGGTATAGACAAAAAATTGCACAACATTTAATTATTTCTCCGAAAATGCAGGTTCGTAAGTACATCACTACTGCAAATTAATTCGGTTTAGCCTGAATAGTTTCGTGAATTGAGACCGAGCTAGTTATAAACTTTTGTCTTACGGTGAATCTTTCGGTTTACTGGGAGGATTGTTAACCCAAGGAGGCTTATTATGATAAATTTTTTCCATTCTTTTATGGTTATGTGCATCTTTCGTGGCAATCGGGTCGCGTAGTCTCTTGAATAACCCGACAAGGGTATGCCTACTTGACCATACAAGTCCAGACAGCACAACCGCGAACCCCAAATATTGAATGGCTATTAGGAGGCTATGTTCGCCAGTTGGTGTGGGATTAAAAAGCGAATAACCCAAAAACATATTCGGCTCCACTCTGAACAGCAAATACTTTAATGTGGAAATTAAATGCGCATGCCACATGTCAACAAATATTGTCGTCCCCAAAAAAAACAGTCCAACAAAAACGACAGAAAAGAAGAGTGTTCTGTGCAGTTTTCTTTTTGATTTTGCTGAATGAAACAGTGAAAGGCATTTGCCTACCAATGATGCTGCTAGCAAACTGAAGAAAGGCAAGGACTGATAAGCATACTTAATGGCAGTGCTATAAGGGGCTTTAAGGTTCAGAACTGCACCCAAAAAAGTGTTTACAGTTACAATGGTTATTATAGTTGCCAAACAAATGATATCAAAAACAAGGATTTTTGAAAAGAGTTTTCTGCGCAAAAAACAAACGAGCAACGACAAGACTACTGCACTCGTGAAAAACGGTCCTAAACCATAATACAGAAGAAAAGTGCCAACAAAAAAGTACGAAGGAACAATCGCGCTGGAATTATAGTCCCCAAAATCTTGATGACTAAAAACGGAAAGTAGCCCTTGCCCTGAAATTACTTGATACCATAAAAAAGCAAATAACAGCACAGGTAAGAAAAACGCTCCTAACAAGCTGAGTGTGCGTCTCAGTTTTTTCGGTCGATAATAAACGTAGAGCAATATTAGGGGGATCAGTGTGAAGACGGCGAATAGCTTTGTTAAAAGAGCAGCGCCGAACAGAGTTCCTGAAACCAGAAAAAGCTTAAGCGAATCTTTGCGAATAGCATAAATTCCCACTAATAGGCAAAGCAGGCTAAAGAACAGACATTGCACGTCGATGAGAAAGGTTCTCGAAAGGCTGAGTTCCCATGGAGACAAAGCAAAAAGGGTAGCCGCAACCAATCCTGTTGGCTTGCCATACAAAACATTGCCGATTTTGTATACCGCGATAATGCATCCAAGCCCCAACAACGTTATTAGTGCTACGCCCGTGTCGATTGATGAGCCGAAGAATGTGAAGAACAATGCTTCAACATAGAAGCCTAATGGTGGCTGGTTTATTATGTTGCCATAATATTTCATGTAGGGCATGCCCCATCTAATTACCCCTAATACCGCTTCGTATTCTAATTCCGTATCCCAGTTTTCAAAAGGACCTATTGTAACCGAAATCAGCACAATCCCAACAAGAATGGCTAACAAGGGATAATTTTCAGTTAGGAGTTTCCTAATTCTACTTCCGGTCAAACATACACACTCGTTTTTTCCATTCTTTCCATTCTAATTTACAGCGTTTGAAAATAACCCTTTCCATTTAATTGAGACGCGTATTAGCTCCGAAATTTTGTTATAAAAACCATAGTTAACATGGACTGCTTTGTGCTCATGAGGAAACCTAAAAGTTTGACATCCTGTCTTTTTTCTTTACGAACAGTATTTTTTTGAGTAAACCCCGTTTCTTAGTTAAGATTTCAAGAGCCTCAACTCACCTTAACCGCTACAATGAAAAGCAACGGAGGCAAACCGCTTTCGGTGATACAAATCCAGAAAGTTCACTATGCAATTCAAGCTATATGTAGAGGGGTATAGACAAGAAATTGCGCATCAGTTCCAAAACTATTTTTCGTCTGGTGGTTTTTCCCATAACTCCAGCCTTTGCTTCTTGAACTCGCTGCGTTTCCGTTGCAGATACTTGTAAACCGTGTGATGCTGACTTCCATTAATAAGCATCTCCACAGCGTTTCTCGCAACGTCAACCTGCTCAAAAGTGCCGATAAAGCCAATCGTGTGTCCGTAAACAACCACGCTCGCTTCAGTCAACTCTTCGATCAGCTTGCGCGTTTTGCCGTTCGCTCCGATAATTCGGCCTTTAACGCGTTTATGGTCTGATTCAGAACGACCAAAAATGACGCGTAAATCTATAAAGTCAAAGATGTCCTCGTTGTTCCGGAGCAAACGGAACGCGTGTTCAGGCGAGAAACCCCTACCAATGGCAGTCACAACATCCTTAGCCTTAAAAAGCAAAGAAGGATCATTCGCTTTCTCTGAAAGTAGGACTGTCACTCCACCAGATTCACTTTCAATCTCAAGCTCAACCATAAGCCTTTCCTCAATTTTCTGCTTCACCTTTCCGTCAGGACCCACCAAAACGCCGACCCGCTCTTTGGGAATTCTAACGAACATGTTTGGCTTGGACATTTTAACCAACAACTCTTTTGTAAGCTTCGTCAACTGGAAGAACTTTAACGCCTAACCGACTAAAGAACCTATTCACGTTAGCTAAGTCCCTGCGCAGGAAAAACTCGGCCATAGGATGCGAAGTGGGAACAGCTTGCGCTATATCAAAAATCACAGGCTTAGCTTTCCACATCATAATGTTGTACTCGCTTAAGTCGCCATGCACAAGCTCTGCCTTGCGGTAAAGCCGCTCTACATAAGTCAGCAAAATCTCGTAAACTTTCTCAGGGTCACTTGGCGCTTGCTCCTTCAAAGCTGGTGCATTAACGCCGTCTTTCCCGATGAACTCCATCACCAACACGTTGTTTTTCACTGCCATGGGTTTGGGCACTCGCACCTTGGCTCGGTAAGCTTGCTCCAAATTCCTGAATTCTTTTTGAGCCCAAGTGAAAATCAGCGACCGAGTGTCACGCTTGACGCCTTTAAACCTGTAATCGCCTTCAATGTATTTGAGCATGCCCTAGCGGAACTCAGCAGAAGCTGTCAAATAGATTTTTACGGCTAGGTCTTTGCCTTCTTTGTTCTTGCCTAAATAGACTCTGGCTTCTTTGCCTGCGTTCACAACTCCGTGGACTTCGTATATCACTCCGCTGTTCAGGAACTGGTAGATAACCATGAGTGTGGCTCGGTCGAAAACCTCTTCTAACGTGGCTCTTTCAGACGAGAAGTCGTGCACGAGCATCTTGTCTCTTCTTTCCACGGTTTTTTCTTTGTGTGCAAGTTTTTTCTGAGCTCTTCTCGACATGCGTGTTCACCATGCTATTCCTCGCGAAGTATTTAAAACCACTTGACCAAAGTTACTCATTGGCAAACGAAGTGGTTTAAGTGGAAACTGGAAAAAACTTGAGTTCTGACTTGATTGCGCCTTGCGGTATGAACTGTGCACTTTGCGCCAGCTACTTGGCGTTGGTGAACGACTTGAAAAGCAAGGGTGTTCGAATGCCTTATTGCACAGGCTGTAGGGTGAGAAACAAGAAATGTGCTTTCCTGAAAAAATCCTGTTCCAGATTACTGAATGGCGAAGTGGATTTCTGTTTTGAATGCCCTGATTTCCCCTGTGAACGGTTGAAAACCATTGACAACAGGTACAAATCCCGCTACAAAATGAGTATGATAGACAATTCGAAGTTCATCAAAGAACACGGGATGCAGAAATTTCTGGAAGAACAGGAAAAATTGTGGAAATGCCCGAATTGCGGTGAGATGATTAGCTGCCATAACGGACTCTGTTTCAATTGTGAGTTAGAAAAGTTGAGAAGTAAAAAGCAAAAATACCGCTGGGATGAATAAGTAGCATCATATTTTTAGGATGCCTTTTCTGCGGAGATTTTCGGCTTGCGCGTGCGTGTAGCGCCATACCACATCGCCGCGTTTGTCGCTTTGAAAATCCCATGGCGAAACGATTACAATGTCGCCTTCTCTTATCCAAACGCGTCTTTTCATTTTGCCGCGAATTCGGCAGAGCCGTTCTTTGCCATCTTGGCACTTAACCAGAATACGATCGAAACCAAGCAGTTTCACTACTACGCCTAAAACTTCGCCTGGCGAAGGATAAACTAGTTCTCTGATTTCGCCTTCGCTTAACACTTTTTTCTTACCCAACCAGAGACCTCATGGTTTCGTTTGAAAAAGAATTGATTAGCTTCCTTAAAAGCATGTTTGTTTGAACACGGCAGATTGGAAGAGTTAATTTGTCAAATTGAGCCGTTCCTTTAGCGCTGTGATGGCTGGCTAGGCTTAAATTTCTGCGCAGAAATAATATGTGTGCATACTAAAGCGAGAGTTGATTTAACGTGTCGTACATTTTTAACATACCGTTCCGAAATAACGTCAAGCTGAAACATGTTATCGATAAGGTTAAGGAAGACGTGAAATTGCAGAGTTTCTGGAAATGCGCGAATGTGATGGCTATTGATCGTATGGGCTATACTGATCATGGTCCTACGCATGTGAAGATAGTGGCTAACTTGGCGCTTAAGCTGCTGCGGATACTTATGGATAGGCAGGTTAAGCCCAGTATAGTTAGGTGTTACGGCATGAAAAATGAAGATGCGGAAGTCGTGGTGGTTTTAGGCGCGATTTTCCACGATTTGGGTATGGTTGTTATAAGAAATGACCATGAAAAGTACAGCGTGCTCCTTGCCTTGGAATTCATTGAAAAGTGTTTGACGCCGATATACTCGGAAGAAGAACGCGCCATAATCAGCTCTGAAGTGATGCATGCGATAGTAGCCCACGAGCAGCCTAACGAGCCTTTGACGGTGGAAGCTGGCATAGTTAGCATAGCTGATGCGTTAGACATGGAAGCGGGAAGAGCAAGGATTCCTTTTGAGGCGGGAAAGATAGATATTCACGCGGTTTCAGCGCTTTCTATCGAGAAAGTGGAGATTATAGAAGGCGGAAAAAAGCCGATTACAATAAAAATAACGATGTCTAATTCTGCAGGCGTTTTCCAGATAGATGAACTACTGAAGCCGAGAATCGAAAATTCAGGGCTCCAAGAATACTTTCACGTGGTTGCGGAGATAACTGGAGAAAAAGAAAGGAAAATAATAGAAAGATTCGAAATCTAACAAGCACTTCGCTTCATGTTAAGAAGGATTGATTATCTGTTGTGCGGTTTTTGTTTATCCCCCTCTATATATGGCTTGAAACCAAAGCCTATTCAGCGAATTAGACCATGTCATAGCTCTTTGCCGCAAAAAGCTTGACTGCGAAAGAGCAAGCAACCCAGTACGCCAAAGATGGTGCGAAATCTTGATTAAGGCGGCTAGCTGCTACGGCAGCCTATACGAGAAAAGCGCTTTGGAAGACCTTGAAGCCAGAATCAAGGCATTAGAGCAAACAGAAACCGCGACAGATGACTAAAGACAATGTCCAAGATTCTGGTTTTGACATTGCTACGGCTTTTTCAACCGTTTGCCAACGTATTTTAAGAGAGCTATTTTCTCTTGTTCAAGCTTAGAAACGTCCACACCGAAATATTCGTAGAGCA
>SMTZ1_10006092_pt1 | contig 12153 bp, 15 predicted proteins | sample DeeMarSWOR136_30_FD_25667 | JGI IMG/M metagenome (IMG submission 25667) | reverse complement strand
GTGCGCTCCGACCGTGGGTCGATATGGAAGCCACTTGGGATGTGGCTTCCGCAGACAATCCGTGGGGCTTACCAGGAGGCAACGACACCAGCGTCGATCGGGCGGCAACTCGTACCGCAGTGCAGACAGTAGATTCTGTCGATACTTGGTATGAGCTGGATGTCACTGAACTGGTAGGCGACTGGGTCGCGAATCCGGGAACCAACCACGGAGTGCTCCTGCGCGGCGCGGGGCAGATCTCGGTGATCTATTACTTTGCCAGTGCCAACTACCCAACGGTCTCCTTGCGCCCTCAGTTGCAGGTCGACTACACGGCTCCGGAGGTACCCGTCACGCCGACTCCGGCGACACCAACCTCCACCGAGATCCCTACCATGACTCCCACCGGCACCGCCACGCCGCCAACCCAGACACCTACTGGGCTTCCATCGCCAACCTACACACCGACCGTTTCGCCATCGGCCACTCTCACCACAGAGCCAAGCCCGACGCCAACAAGCACACCTACGGTATTCCCTGGTGGCCACAATGTGATCACCCTGCAACAAGGCGTTCAGGGGTATCAGGGCACCAATGACACCTACATTGCGGCTTGGAGCCCGTCGAGCAGTTTCGCGCAGCAGGGCAAGCTGCTCGTAAAGAACGACAGCGTCTACGCCAGCTTGCTGCGCTTTGAATTGGGTAACGTACCAGCAGGTTCTACGATCCATCAAGCAACGCTCCGCGTGTACGCTCTCTTTCGCGAGCAGGAGCAGACACTGAACCTTGAGCTGTACCGCTTGCTTCGCCATTGGGTGGATGCGGAAGCCAGTTGGGACAGGGCATCCGAGGAGAGTCCATGGGGTGCCCGGGGGGCCAACGATACGACTGCAGATCGGGCATCGGCTTCAACGGCCACAAAGGCTGTCTCTTCACCCGAAACCTGGTACGAACTGGATATCACACCATTGGTCAGCGCTTGGGTGGCGAATCCTAGCAGCAACTACGGTCTGATCTTGCGCGGTGCCGGCTCCATTCCTGCAACCTACCACTTTGCCAGCGCCAACTACCCCACAATCTCGCTGCGTCCTCAACTGGTGATTGACTACACGGCTCCAGAGGAGCCCATCACACCGACACCGACCGGCACTTTCACAAATACCCCGACGAGCACGGCCACTGGTATTCCAACTGGCACTCCGACTGAGGTTGTCACACCTAGCCCGACGCCAAGTCCGATCTGGACGGAAACAACCATTACCTTGCAGCAGGGGAGCGACGGCTACACCGGCAGCGAGGATACCTACATCTATCGCAACGACCCCAATAGCAACCACTGTGAGGAAGATCAATTCCGGGTGGGGTTCGACCAAACCTACTACAGTTTGATCTACTTCGACTTGACATCCATTCCTTCCACCGGGCTCGTCACTCAGGCGGATCTGCAACTCTATGCCACGGGCTGGGGCGGGTCCGACATTACCATGTACGCACACTGCATCAAACGCCCGGTGAGCCTGTGTGAAGCCACGTGGAACGAAGCGCAATCTGGCGAACCCTGGGGCCAGCCTGGCTGCAATGACACGATCACTGACCGATGCGCCGATTTCGAGAGCGCGGTGACCAGCGAGGGGATCCGCAGGTGGTACGAGCTGGATCTCACCGGTCTCGTGCAGGATTGGGTGAGCGGCAACTTGCCGAATAATGGCTTGGTGCTCCGCGCACCGGGTTCCTCCTCTTCGTTATGGTTTGCCAGCGTCCAGAACGCTGACCTGAGTTTGCGCCCCAAGCTGGTGATCACCTACAGGCTGGCACTGACCCCGACCATCACTCCCACTCCGCCCGTGACGGCGACACCCACAGCCTCCAGCACGCCTACGGCGACAGCTACGCTTGTTCCATCGATCACTCCTACAATGACCCCAGTGGCGGAGGAGCGCGTAGAAGACATGGAACGACGGGTGGGAATCCTGGAGCAATTGCTGCGGGCGATCATTGATATCTTCCTGCGGTCGGGCAGGATTGGACGTTGACCAGCCAAGAGCCGATCCCACAGGCTGCTTGCCTAGATGGGCGAAGGAGGCACAGGTGAAGAGAATCATACTGATCTTGCTAATCGTGATGGGTACTGTGGCCATTGGGATTCGGGTATTGGGCGCAAGCGCCGGGCGGGCTCTCTTGGGTATGTCCAGCGTGCGGACAAGTTCGTTTCAGGTTTCCTCGGCGCGCAGCCTACAGAGCATGCGTTTTCTCAGTGCGCCCATCGTCGATGGCGATCTCAGTGACTGGTTAGCTGGGGACCGGATCAACTTGGATAGGTATACCGCTTTCTCATACTCGGGGAACATAGACAGCCCGGCAGACCTGAGCGCGATCATTCGCAGTGCATGGGATGAGCAGACGCTGTATTTTGCCATAGAGGTCAATGACGATGTTCGTGTGACGGATGGTCCAGATCTGTGGCGGGACGACGGAGTCGAAGTCGCCCTCGATGGGTTGAACGACAAGAATGCCTGGGGAGAGGACGATCACCAATACAGCATCGTGGCTGATGGCTCTACATTCGACCGCAGTGTGCCAATTACGAGCATTGTTGCTTCAGTTCTGACATATGAGGGCGGATATAGTATCGAAGTGGCGATTCCCATGGCCGAACTCATACCCGGAGTTCCCATCTCTGGCACCGTGATGGGGTTCACGGTCGGATTACGCGACGATGATGATGGTGGTGACTGGGACGCATACTTGATCTGGGAGGGTACGAACACAAGCGGAGCCCCTGAGGAGTTTGGGAGTCTGGTCTTCACTGAGCGTCTTGAAGATCGAATTGATGCGCTCGAGGCCAGGATCATCCAGCTTGAGCAGAAGCTAGACGAGTTGCTGCAGATTCTAAGTGAGTTCGAGGGACTACCCCCACCCTGATACGTGCATGCCCGCCTCTGAACTTTCTCGCAAAGGGCGACATGCATGAATGGGATCACAAGTGAGTGGGGACAGGACGTATGTGGTGAAGCAGGCTGCGGAGTGTACTGCGGCTCGTCACACGGGACCGGGCTTTTGCGCTGTGCTATGGTCTTGCCGGTGGTCCGCGGGCACGTCGCTCGCACAGGAGTACGCCGCATGTCGCGAGATAGGCAATGGGAATGCGAGCCGTGAGAGGCATCATCTTTGACTTTGGCGGAGTCTTTACCCGAATCGGACCTCGTGAAGCGATGCTGCGTCGTTGTGAAGCTGAGCTAGGACTGAACAAAGGTGAGCTGAGAAGCCTGTTGTTCGCAGGCCAGCATTGGTGGGACGTGTCCACGGGGAGGATCTCGGCGCAAGAGTACTGGTGGCATGTCCGCGAGGCGCTTGGAGGGAGGGTGCCTGTCCCATTGGAGCCCTTCAAGTATAACCCGTTCGCCTATGAACAGTTGAACGGACGCGTGATCGCGTTGGCGAAACGATTGCATCAGCGCTACACGACAGCCCTGCTCAGCAATGCTACTGTTTACCTGGATGCGCTCCTTGCAGAGCATGGCCTGTCAGACCTTTTCGACGTAGTCGTGAATTCCGCGCGGGTTGGCGTGCGCAAGCCCGACCAAGCAATCTTTGAGCTAGCCCTAGACAGGATGGCGCTTAGACCGGAGGAATGTCTGCTGGTCGATGACAAGAAGCGGAACACGGAGGCGGCTGAGGCATTGGGCATCAAGGCTATCGCATTCCGTTCAGCTGCAGACTTGATCCGACGGCTGAAAGATCAGGAAGTAAACTCCGCACCAACGCGTATGTAAACAGAGTTGAGTCACGTCCCTATAGATGGGCAATAAGCCAAAGGGCTTCGCTCTGATTATGGGAGCTGCAGGGCGAGGAGGCTTTCCCAGCACGTCAAGCCGTGCAACTTCCACCTTCCGAATCCTCCACAAAACAGTGCACTGTGATCGCATCGCAGCAACTCACGGCTTTGGTGCTTCGTCCATGGAAACCAGTGCTCAATCGAAGGCGGCGTGAAGCCTTCGGGCTCGGCGCCTGTAGGCAGCACGGCTTGCCGGCTTTGCGATGCACCTGCAAATCGAACAGCAGCAAGATGTCACCGTCCAGAAGCCCCTTTCTTCTGTCGGGTCTGCGCGGGGCGCCACCAGATAGTCCAATCCGGGAAGGTCTCATCCTGTATCCAGGGTGGCCACAGTTGCGTAGAGCCAGGCTGCCTCAGTTGATGACGCAGCACGGCCGCGAGATATCTCGCGGCAACCGTGGAACAACTGTGGTGTAACCAGCAGCGTTGACAGATTGCTGTATATGCGCTATACTGGTCGCTAATGTCCTGGATTCCTGACGAAGGAGAGGGAGACCAGATGAAAGTCCTTGTTGCCACCAAATCAGTCCAAGTTCTTGAAGTGCTCCGTTCGATGCCGGGCATAGAGAGTGAACCCGCACTTCACACGGACCAGATTGCTAAGATCGCGCCATCAGCGCAGCTCGTCATCATTGACTTCCAAGACGTCATAGAGTATCCGTACGACATCGGCGTCATTCAAAGTCTGCTGGACGAGGATCAAGAGAAGCGCTCCTTGGCCTGGACCAGCAGCGAGGAATTCCTGGCCGATCCAGAGGAATGGGTCCAACAGGCCAAGCACTCCAGAGGAGGACGTGCACTTCCCGACAAGCTAACCGTGGCGTTCACTGCCTACTCTGGCGGAGTCGGAAAGACAACTCTGGCTCTGGACATGGCGCTGCATTTTGCACGCCGGACTGAATTGCCGGTCTTGCTGCTGGAGTTTGTGTATGGTGTGTCCACGTTGGCCGCGCTCACCGGCCTCGAGAGGCCTTTTCTCTATGACCTCGCCTCTATGGTGGACGTACAACCTGCACTGTTTCAGGGTATCACAGTCATGCCTATGGACTATGACAACTGCCGTCTGTTGCCACCGGAGGAGTTTGGCAAGTACCTCAGAAAGCAGATGGCAAGGCACGTCCTGACCGTGGTGGACACTACCTGGCCCCATGGTCTGATTCGCTCGATCCAGGACGAGGTGGACCGGTGGATGGTTGTGGCCACCCCGAGACTGGATGCGGTTGAAAACGCGGACAAACTGGTGAAAGAATTGGGACCAAAAGCAGCGGTTATACTCAACATGAAACGCGGTGTGGGAGACTCGCTGGCCCTTGCTGGTATGGAAAGGGAGATCGAACTGCCGTATGTGGATCGCGTAGGTGAGTGGGATGGCAGGTTGGGTAGACAACTGTTGTTGAACGCATATGGTCCTGCCTGGAGGGAATATGAGAAACCGCAGAACATTTTTGCTGCTCTTGGCCGCCGTTTTGCTCGTCGCCGCAGTGCTCCTCAACCTGAGGCCTAGGGTATCAGAGAAGCCGATCAATCTCGTCCCCATCGTGGTGGCCCGCCAAGACGTAGAGCCCTATTCGGTCCTTTCGTCAAGCCAGGTGACTCTCAGTTCTACGAAGATACCTGAAACCCTTGCGATGGACTACTACCAAGAGCCGGCGGATGTCGCTGGCTTGATGACCACGCGCTTCATTGCCGCCGGGCAAGAGGTCAGTCGCGAGGATGCCAAGCCGATTGAGGAGGTCAGGTACGTCGCGGACATGGGGCTGGAGATCGTCAGTTTCCCAGCGGTCTTTAGTGAGATGGTTGCCGGTCAGCTGAGGCCGGGGCACAAGATCAATGTGTACGGCTACCGACGGGAAGCAGGCAAGGACAATCCAGGGGAAGCGATACTGGTAGCCAGCAATGTCTGGGTTGTCGATGTGCGCACGGCGACCGGTGACGAGGTCAGGGAAGAAACGCAGGAACCCGAGCCAGACAGTGGCGCGTTGTTCGCCGCTCCGGGTGTGGGGGCTGTTTCCGAGCCGGCCAGCGTGGTGGCGGTTGCCGCTGCGCCAGACGTGGTCCAGGACGTTATTCTCGCTTTCGGTGCCAAAGGGTACGATGCATGGGTCACGCTGGCCCCTTCACCGGAGCACATCACAGAGGTTGCACCGCAACCGACGCCGACTCCGCAGCCAGAGGAAGTGCCCCCAGCGCCACAGGAAACGGTAGAGCCCACCAGCATTGTCGGTGCTGTCTACATGAGTAACAGGGACGGCGGGCCCAAGTTGGACGTGTTCCCTAACAACACAAGCGTTGTCTGGGCCGTTGTGAATCTGCAGTACTCACCGGATGGGCCGGTGTCCATCCGCCTTGAGATCCGTGACCAAGGTGGCAACTTGGCGTTCACAGGCGACTTTACGCATCCCAAATCTGGGCAACACTCCTATCTGATCGCACCTGCGGGGGGGTTCACGCCTGATACTGAGTACACCACGACTCTCCATGTTGAGGGTGAGCGGTTCTCAGCCAAGTGGCGTCTCCAGGGCGACTCGGTGTTGCCAGACACCGGGGGAGCCGATCTTGCTGTCGAGGATGAAGGGAGCCACGGGTACTGATGTACGACTACGATAGGATCTGTACAAGTGTACAGGGCTATTGTGTTGAGCAGGAGGTTGCTGTTCCTCGCTGGCGTGGTGCGCAGGCGGGGGAACGGTTTGCCTTTCGTGCAAGTGTGTTGCGCGCCATTAGAGAACTTGAGATTCCCGTGGATGAACGGGAGCTACAGTCTGTCGCTGAAGAAGTGGCCAAACGCATCGTTGGCCTGGGCGTGTTGCATCCCTTCCTGGAGCAGGATGGAACTGAGGAGATTATTGTCCGCAACGGGTATGTGACCATAGAACGTGACGGAAGCCTCGAACCTGTGGGATACATGGCTTCCGATGATTACTTCTACCGATTGGCACGGCGCATCGCCGACATGGAGGGGAAAGGTCTGGGGGCAGCGGATCCAATGATCAAAGTAGGCCTGCCGGACGGTTCTCGCTTTGCGGCCACGATTCCGCCGTTGAGCCGCGAGGGCACAGCCATCAACATCAGACGATTCGCGAAGAAGAAGCTGAGCATGGAGCATCTGGTCGGGCGCGGCAGCGCAGACACAGAAACCATTGAATTCTTGGCAGAAGTGGCCAACTCACTGAAGGTCAGCATCGTCTTCTCTGGTCGGCCCGGCGCTGGAAAGACCACCTGGCTGAATGCTTTTTCCCAACACTTGCCGGAGCGCGCTCAGCTCTCCGTGGTAGAGACCTTTGCGGAGTTGCAGCCGCAGATCGAGCATCACCATCACTTGGTGGTCGAAGAAGAAACAGAACAGATGAGTGAGGCGATCAACACCGCCATCTTGCGCATGCGTCCCGATGTGCTGATGATCGGCGAAGTGGTATCCAGGGAGGCTGTGCAATACATCCTGGCTCTAAACCTGGGCATTGTAAGTCACACTACAACGCATTCTCAGAACGCACGTATGGCCTTGGTGCGGTTGGAGAACCTGGCTCGCCGGGAGATTCCTGTGGAGGAACTGAGGCCCGTGATCGGATATGGACTGGGTCTGGTCGTTCACCTGGCAAAAGACTATGACCCGGAGAAGCGAAGCTACCGTCGCTACGTCAAAGAACTTCTGGCTGTTGAGGGCTACGAGAACGGACGCTACGTGTTCAATCCACTGAAAGAATGGACAGGGGACGGCTGGACACCGTTGCGTGAGGGGATGGAGCGGTGGGACTAGGGTTGGATGCCGTAAACGCTCTGTTGATCATATCGCTCGTCGTGGTGGCCGGAGCGCTGTTGGTGGATGAGTTTGGACAGCAGCTGGCGCCCAGGTGGCGACGGTATCGGTCCCGGCTCTTGGCGGATCACGTGACTTGGAGGACATTCCTGCCGCTTGTAGTTGCTGTGACATTGGCCATGTTGATGCGAGCGTTTCTTATCGGTGCCTATCTCGTCATCGTGGGTATCCTGATCACAGTGTACTTCCTGAGGCGTGCCAAGGAACAGCGACAGTCGCTCCCTGCGAGGCAGATCCTGCAACTCATTCTTGCGTTTCGCAGCGCTTATCTATTGCAGCACTCCGTCTTCCTTTCACTTGATGCGGTGAAGGAGAAGGTGGATGAACCCCTAAGGAGCTTGATGAGGGTGACGGTAGAGACTTATTACCTGACGTCGTCACCACAGCATGCCTTCATGGAGTTGCGAGCCCGGACCGATAACATTTATCTGAGCCAGTTTGCCTATGTCTTGGAGATGAGTGAGACGGCGCGTACTGAGGTCGTGGTAAAGGCGCTGGACAACCTGGTAGAGCGGCTGCGGACTCACGATCAGCTGCGAAGGGAAATCGAAGCGAGCTTGGTCTCCATCACCGGGCAAACGTCCTTCATACAGGTCATCGCTGTACTGGTTGTCCTGGGCGTTGCCGCCGTGCCCCTGTTGCGTGCTGCCTATACCTCTCCAGGCGGACAGATCGCCTTCATCATTATCATCAGCATCATGCTGGGCGCTTCCTACTACATTGACTCTGTCATCAACAAGCTGGCGGAGCGTGTTTCATGACTGGTCTGCTTACTGTGCTGATGGTGGTTGCCGCTGTAATACTTGTTATGACCGCAGGTGGTTTCGACTATACGTTGCAGCGAGTATGGGCCTTTCAGCGCCGGCATTTCCGGCCCGAAGGGGAGGGGATCCGACTCTCGTGGTTGACCAGGCCCCGCGGTCGGAAGCGATATCAGGTTGACCTGCGTGAGATCAGGGACTTTGTTATCAGCCTGCAGCTTGGCACTTCATTGGATGAGACGCTCAGTGGGGCGCTAATGCGAGCGGCAGAGCAACTCAAAGATAGGGGCGCTTTTGGGGAGCGCCTGCAGAAGCACGTGGAGACAAGGCTCTCCATTGCCCCGGAGGAAGTGATCGCAGGTCTGGCTGAGGACTTTCGGTCTGAACACCTCAGCGAGCTGCTCTTGCGCCTGGAGATGGCGAGGGACGGCGGGATTTCCTACGAACGAGCACTTTCGCTGAGCATTGCTTTAATCGAAGAGGAGATTCGGGGCGATCTAGAGCGTGATATACAGCAGATGCCCATCAATCTGACCGTGCCCATGATCGTTGGGGTGTTCTTGCCAGCCATCATCATTGGTCTGTTTCCCCTTGTAATGAATGTTCTAGGCATTCTGTTCAGTCCCGGCGGGCCATAGGGAATGTGATCTCTGCCAAGGAGGCACATTGCCGGCCGTTGAGCAAGCCGGTAGGTGGTTTAGGATAGTTGTTAGGCTGACATCTGGGGGCGAGAGGAGGTGAATTCAGGGATGCGTGAGATCAGAAGGTTTCTTTCCGACGAGAGAGGGCCCGAGTTGGTGGAATGGGCCATCGTGACGGTCATCTTGGTGCTGGCCACCGTTCTGATTCTGTCGGCGATTGGGACGGAACTCGGCGACATATACCAGAGCATTCTGGATCTGTTGCGGCAAATAGGCACCACGCCGCGTCAGCCGACCTAGTTCCTATACTGCGCGTGCGTGATCCGCTGTCTCGATAGCGGATCACGGAAAGAGATCCATTGACAAGGGGCTGGGGGATGCAGGCCTGCATTCCCCAGCCTGTGGGCATGAATTGGATCTGAGATTGGCACTGTTGGCGCTTGACCACGAAATGCTGGGTCGGATGTCCGGGCGCGAAAGGCGTTGCATGAGCAGAGAATTGAGAAGGTTCCTCCTGGATCAGAGCGGGCCTGAGCTCGTGGAATGGGCACTGGTGACGGTCGTGCTTCTGTTGGCCACGGGCCTCATCCTCATTCAGATCTACGACGAAGTGTTGGCACTCATGCAGAGCATCCTGGCGGAACTGACCCAGTAGCCCGGAGGAGCAAGCCATATCTCACCTTGAGGGGACACTCGTTTCGGCAGCCTCCCTTGCCATCAAGATCGTCGTCACGCTGTGGCTGCTCACCATTGCCTACGTGGATTTGCGTACGGCAATCATTCCCAACTGGCTCACCCTTCCTGCAATGTTGCTTCTGGGAGGGTGGCGTGTGCTTAGTGGCGCAGGGTATGCTGTGAGGACGATTGCCTCGCGGTATGCCCTGTCTCTTGGCGGATGGATGCCCAACAGCATCGGCAACGCACAGGCGTTATGGAGTCTTCTCTTCATGGTTGTAGCTTGGGGATTCTGTTTTGCTCTGTGGGAATTGCACGTCATGGGAGGTGGGGATTCCAAGACGCTGATGGGCTTGGTGGCCTTGTTTCCCAATACTGAGTTTGTTGTTTTCATCGCCGCTGCGGTGCTTGTGCTGAGCGTGCCACTGCTACTGCTCAAGCTGCGCCGCAAAGACAAAGGCTCCATTCAGAGGACACTGCGCGGGAGATTTCGGCGGGGCGCCTTCTTTCCCACTCAGAAGGAGTTGGAGGAACAAGGCCGGCCCTACGCCTGGACTTTTTGCTTGCCTGGGGTGGTCTATCTATGGTGCCTGTGGTGAACTGGACTGGAGACAGGCGGGGCGCCGTGGCCGTCCAGTCCATTCTGCTGATCGCCATCTGCGTCGTCTTCGTCTATATGGGCTTTGAGATCTGGAAGGTGATATCCATCAAGCAGTCGGTTCACGCTGCCGCCTATCAGGCCGCCAAGTGGATCGCTCTGAATGGCTTGAAGTGCCTGCACGGAGAATGCCAATACGGTTTGACGGGCTACGTCCAGAGTTTCATAGTCGGACCCGAAGTACGGAGCAATGTCTTTGTGCCAAGGGCTCGTCCGCTGGTCATCATTGACGTCGACTACGACCCCTACGATTACTGTGACAACCCATTCAGGGTCACGGTGCTGCTGCAACACAGTGTGCTCGTCCCGCCGCGATTCGGCCAGGTCGGCGGCAGAGATCTGTCGCTCACAATCAGCCGTACGATAGGAGGTCATCTGGTGTGCGCGCGCTAGACATGAGGGTCGGCGTGTTGAGGCGCCTGAAAGCACTGCTCTCCGATCAAAGGGGTGCTTACGATCTGATTCAGTTGGCGTTGATCATCCCCACCTTTGTTGTCCTTCTGTACGGCTCGTTTGAGGTGTTGAAGCTGGTTTCCATCAGACAATCGCTGGATGCCGGTACGTATCAGGCTTCGCGCTATTTGTCTGTGTATCACAAGTTCTACTACGACGACACGTACAACCGCACGTCGGCGAATGATCAACTGCAGGCGGAGCGGCTGATCTGGGAGACGTTGCTGGCGAATCCGTTCATCTCGCAGGATGCGCCGCCGAACGTGCTGATCCGCTACTTGGATCACGAGGGCCTCGAGATTCCTCCTCCGACAGACTTCCCTTGCCAAGACATTGATGTCCTCGCCGATAGTTCTCAATTGGCTTTCACCGTGCGTACCCAGATGACGCTGCCTTGGAGGACCAGTGTGCTTGGCGTACCCATGGGGGACATCACTCTGGTGAGCGCGCATACCGCCGTCGTGGATTGTGGGCCATGGTACCCCCCGCCAGCGACACCCACGCCAACACCTACAAGCTCCGGCTGGTTCTAGGAGGAACTGTGTTCGATCGCCTGCGCAGGGACAACAGGGGAGCCAGTCTCGTCACGTACGTACTGATCCTGCCACTTATCATCCTGCTGATCTTTGGCATTCAGGAGGTGTGGAAGGTGATGTCCGTACGCCGGTCCCTGTCTCTGGGAGTATATCGGGCGGTACGGGGCCTTTCCTCAGAAGGAGGTCGGTGGCTGCCGAGGTCTGCTGCGGACTGGGAGTTCAGCGTTACAACCCTGGCACAGCAGCTGATCTCCGTTGAACTGGAACGCAATGCAGCACTCCCGGACGACTATGTCCTTAGCACTCAAGTGATGATTGACCCTGAGGCGCGTGGTCCGTGGATGACTCGGTCGGGCTGGCTGTTCAGCGTGCGCGCAGAGCTTATGTTGCCTGATCTGATCGCCCTGCCGCTGCTTGACTTTGGCTCCGTGACGCTGACCGAGCGCCAAGTAAGCTACATCGAAGGCCTCAGCGGTGATTGGAGGCCACCCCGAGAAGGTTCGCCCTACTAGGGCGTATCATCCCGCTGTCGACTGCCCCCGCGAGTGTAGCTTCTCCCCTGTGGGGCCACTGCGCCGAAAGCATGAGCAGCTTCTGGTTTCAGCCCCCAGCAAACGCCACAGATCGCGGATCTTCACCCAGTGGCGTGTGGTCGTCTGGGCTAGGGTGTCGCTTACCGCCAAGCGTGACTGCAATAGCTGGCCTGAATCTGCCGGGTGGGTAGCCTGCGATGTAAGCCTGAGCCAAGAAGCCGGCTACTGCGATGCCCACCGGCAGCGCAGGCGGCGTCGTGATGGT
>SMTZ1_10022317_pt1 | contig 12154 bp, 11 predicted proteins | sample DeeMarSWOR136_30_FD_25667 | JGI IMG/M metagenome (IMG submission 25667) | reverse complement strand
CGGACATCATAGAAAAAATGGGCGAGAGCCCAAACCCCGCTGCTGTCCTGCGGTCTGCCCTGCGTACCTGGGACTACGAGCCGGATGCTCCGATCTTTACTCCCCGGATCAGTGGCTGTGTTCTGTCTCACGAAAAAGCGGCCTTGAGTGTCATCAGAAGAGGCGAGGACAACTCCTCGATGAGAGAAATTTTTGAATTTTCTTTGGTCGCAGGTCAGGGGAAGATGGTGACCACCTATGAAGGAGAGAATCGTGATCCCGTAAAATCTTTTTCAGGAGAGCCCCTAAGTCTGGAGATACGAGAGAAGACGGGCCAAGGTATGGCCAAGGCGGTCTATGACGCTCTCGGGCCAGCGGGAGAGAAGCCAGATTTCAGGGTGGCTGTTGCCTGTGTCTGTTTCTCCTCTCTCCAAAAAGAAGATTTTGAGGTTTCGATCATCAACAGATGTGAAAGGAAGGCCCATGACTAAAGTCGGCAAAGAAACACGGAAACAATACAGGAGAAAAGTCGAGGAGGATTTTCCCGCCTCTCTTTCTCTGGGTAAACAAAAATTCCAAAAAGCCTTGTCTATGCGATATGGAGAAAATCCTGGATACCCGGCCGCCTTTTACAGGGAAGTCGGTGCTTCTGGCCCGAACATGGCCACGATCGAAATTCTGAAAGAAGGCACCAAAGGATTGAGCTATATCAACGTGGCGGACATGGACCTCGGCCAAAGGCTAGTCAAAAAATTAACTGAGATTTATAAAGACAAGCACATCTGTGCGCTCATCAAGCATGAGATGCCCAGCGGCGTTGCCCTCGGCAAGGCCCCGACAGAAACCTTTGAAAAAGCCTGGGAGTGTGACGCCCTCTCCAATTTTGGGAGTGTGGACGTTTTTAACTATAAGATAGACAAGGCTCTGGCAGAGCTCTTGGTCGAAAGCCAGCGGAATATCGAAGTCATCTATGCTCCTGATTTCACGCCTGAGGCCATGGAGATTTTAGCCCAGAGATACCCTCTGCGGGTTGTGAAGATGGGGGGGGATTTGAGTGATAAGGCCCTGGATAGCGGTTGGGAATTCAAAAGAGTCAGCGGCGGACTGCTGGTCCAGAAACGGTTTGACTCGAAAATCACTTCTCCGGAATCCGTGGATGTGGTCTCCAGAAGAAAACCCACAGCCGAGGAGTTGGAAGCATCGATTTTTAACTGGATTGTGGCCAGTTTTACCCGGTCGAATGCTGTGGTCATAGGACAGAAAGACAAGGTGCACGGTATCGGTTCCGGACAGAGGAGCCGGATCGATGCCGCCGAGAATGCCATCAAGTATTCCAGGCGGGGGTACGGCCCTCAGGGATGCGTCATGGCTTCAGACGCATTCATGCCCTTTACAGATGTGGTGGAAGTGGCTGCTGAAAGCGGCATTACGGCCATCATCTATCCTTTAGGCTCTATCCGGGATCAAGATGTGATCGACAGGGCTGACGAGTTAAACCTGGCCATGATCGTCACCAAGAAACCCGGAGAAACAGACTGCGAAAGAGCCTTTCTTCACAGATAAATTGTATTGAAGGTGGGTCAATCCATCCTTATCCAGCCCTCTCCATAGTTTTTCTGAAATCTAGAAGGAAGCATCCCCAAAGCCGTGATGAGTAAAATATCTATATTGAGTTGAGAAGGGTGAGGGATGGGGAGTGAGGAAGCCCCTGTGAGGACTGAGCGGGCACGGTTCCTCTCCCGAAGGGAGAGGAGAGCGAAGCATGTCCCTGCGGAAGCAGGGATCCAGTTCCTTTTTACTGGTTTCCCGCCTTCGCGGGAACAAGCCTCGCTGGGGAAATCAGCGTGTTGACGACTCCCCACTCTCACCCTTATCACGGAATTAAGGATGCTTACAATCCAGAATCTTTGCTTGACTTAGCCAAGGAGAGGATTATAATAGACTATTTTCAAAGAACATCACCAGGAATTATGCAAAGGAATTCATAAATCATAATATATTTTTATGGCATAAGGAGGTCATAAATGAAACAAGTGACAGTGGAAGAGTTGTTAGCCAAGGCTGAGCAACCCTCCAAAGATGCCCTCAGGCTTCATCCGTTTTATAGAGGCAAGATCGAAGTCATTCCCAAGTGCCGGATAACGAGTTTCCAAGACTTTGCCATCTGGTACACACCAGGAGTCGCTGCACCCTGTAAAAAGATCCAAGCAGATAAAGAAGTGGCCTACGAGATGACCAACAAATGGAACTTTGTGGCCGTTGTTTCGGATGGATCTCGGGTGCTGGGACTGGGAGACATCGGGCCTGAAGCCGGACTGCCGGTCATGGAAGGGAAGGCTCTGCTGTACAAGTATCTCGGAGGCGTGGATGCTTTTCCCATCTGTCTCGACACCAAGAACCCGGATGAGATCATCCAGGCCGTTAAATGGATCCAGCCGACCTTCGGCGGCATCAACCTCGAAGATATTTCCCATCCCAAGTGTTTCTATATCCTTGATAGACTCAGAAAAGAAATGGAAATTCCTGTCTGGCATGATGACCAGCAGGGGACAGCCTGTGTCACTGTTGCCGGACTGTTGAACGCTGTGAAGATCGTCGATAAAAAGCTGGAAGACATCAAAGTGGCTCTGATCGGCGCCGGGGCGGCCAACATCGCCATCTCCAGGTTGATCATCACGGCCGGTGTCAAACCCGAAAACCTACTGGCTGTCGATTCCAAAGGCATTTTATACAAGGATAGGGGAGATAGAGAACTTCTGATGACCAAGTACAAAGAGAAGTGGCATCTGTGTGAAACCACAAACCCCAAAGGCATCAAAGGGGATATCCCGGAGGCGATGGCCGGGGCTGATGTAGTCATCTCCGCCTCGAAGCCTGGACCTGGAGTTATCAAAAAGGAATGGGTTCAGAGTATGGCCGAGGATCCGATCGTCTTCGCTGAAGCCAACCCTGTCCCCGAGATCTGGCCGTGGGAAGCCAAGGAAGCAGGAGCGAGAATCGTGGCCACAGGACGGTCGGATTTTCCGAACCAGATCAATAATTCCCTCGGTTTTCCGGGAATCTTCAGAGGATCACTGGACATCAGAGCCACCAAGATCACAGACGAGATGTGTATCGAAGCTGCCAAAGAATTAGCCAGAGTAGCCGAGGATAAGGGCATTCACGAGGATTACATCGTCCCCAACATGGATGAGTGGGAGGTGTTTCCGAGAGAGGCTGTGGCTGTCGGGTCCAAAGGGATTGAGCAGGGTGTGGCCCGCGTCAAGGCGTCCGCTGAGGAGAGATTCAAACTCGCCGAGAAGATCATCAAGAAAGCCCGCGAAGAGGTCCAGTTGCTGATGAAGGAGTCCTTCATCGCCGATCCCGATAAAACCGAATAAGGGCTGACCTCGGTTTTCGTCCGGAAAGAGTAAACAGCAGAATCGAATCGTCCAAAAATAGGGGAAACTCTAGCTGAGAATCAAGACGGAAAATCTCCTTTTTAGCAGAGCGGTTTTCGAGCTCAAACAGCTATTAATAATCATATGAAAATCATCATGAAAAAACATCTAAAAAAACTTGACAAACAATTACTCAGGTTTTATATTATAAATAGACTAAAATAGGAGGAAATTAATGGCAAAGACTATTGGAATTGATCTCGGAACTACCAATTCTGTCGTTGCTGTGACTGAAGGCGACAAGCCTGTGATCATACCCAACGAAGAAGGCGGGCGGACCACTCCCTCAGTGGTGGCCTTCACCGATAAGGGTGAACGCCTGGTCGGTCAAGCCGCTAAAAGACAGAGAATCACGAACCCGGAAAACACGATTTACTCGATAAAAAGGTTTATGGGCCGGCGGTATAAAGAAGTTCCCGGAGAAATAAAGCAGGTTCCGTTTAAAGTCGCCGAAGAGAAAAACGGTGATGTGCGTGTCGAGGCTCATGGGAAGAAATATGCTCCTCCGGAAATTTCAGCCATGATCATCCAGAAGTTGAAGAAGGCGGCCGAGGATTATCTCGGTGAGAAAGTGGAAAAGGCCGTGGTCACGGTCCCTGCTTACTTTAACGACAGTCAGCGGAAGGCCACCAAGGATGCGGGGACGATCGCTGGGCTGGACGTGGTCAGGATCATCAACGAACCCACAGCCGCCTCCTTAGCCTACGGGATGGAAAAGAAGAAAGATCAAACCATCGCCGTCTATGATTTTGGCGGTGGAACATTCGATATCTCCATCCTGGAAGTCGGAGAAGGAGTTGTCGAAGTCAAAGCCACCAACGGGGATACCCACCTGGGTGGTGATGATATCGACCAAAGAGTCCAGGATTGGCTGGTGGCTGAATTCAAGAAAGAATCAGGTATTGATATTTCCAAAGATAAAATGGCCCTTCAGAGGCTGAAGGAAGCAGCCGAAAAAGCCAAGATTGAACTCTCGACCACGATGGAGACCGAAATAAACCTTCCCTTTATCACAGCCGATGCCTCTGGGCCCAAGCATCTCTTGATGAAACTCTCCAGGTCGAGACTCGAGCAGTTGATGGACGATCTGATCCAGAGAACTGTCCAGCCCTGCAAACAAGCCCTAGCGGATGCGAACCTGAAACCTGAGGAAATAAATGAGGTCATCCTCGTCGGAGGATCAACCCGGATTCCCAAGGTCCAGGAAGTGGTGAAAGGCCTCTTCAAGAGAGAGCCCCATAAAGGGGTAAATCCCGATGAGGTCGTAGCTGCCGGGGCGGCTATCCAAGGGGCTGTTCTCGCTGGTGACGTCAAGGATGTCCTTCTCTTGGATGTGACCCCCTTGACTTTAGGGATCGAGACTCTGGGAGGCGTGTTCACTAAGATGATTCCTCGAAACACCACGATCCCGACCAAAAAGACAGAGATTTTCTCCACCGCCTCTGACAACCAACCCAGTGTGGAGATCCATGTTCTTCAAGGTGAGAGAGAGATGGCAGCGAATAACAGGACGTTGGGGCGGTTCCACCTGGACGGAATTCCACCGGCTCCAAGGGGAATTCCCAAGATTGAAGTCACTTTCGATATCGATGCCAACGGAATTCTCCATGTCTCCGCCAAGGATATGGGAACTGGAAAACAACAGGCGATCACCATCACCGGTCACAGCGGATTGGATGAATCCGAGATCGATAATATGGTGAAAGATGCCGAGGTCCATGCTGAAGAAGATAAGAAGCGTAGAGAGCTCATCGATGTCAAGAATCAAGCCGATCAGATGGTTTACGGCCTCGAGAAACTGATGCGAGAAAACAAGGATAAGATCCCCCAGCAAGAAGCCCAGCGGGTCCAGACAGAGATCGAAAACACCAAGAAGGCTATCGAGACTGATAACGTTCAGGAAATCAAGAAGGCCATGGAAGCCTTGTCTCAAGCCTCGCACAAACTGTCCGAGATGATGTACCAGCAGGCCACCCAACAGCAGCAGGCTCAGCAGGAACCGCAGCAGGAACGACCTGCTGAGGGGCAGGCGTCGACCCAAGAGGCATCGGAAGAAGAGGTTATCGACGCCGAAGTCGTGGATGAAGACAAGAAATAATCACTGCTGAACTCAACCAACAGTCAGCCGTAAATATTAAGAGGAGTCCCCAGGGCTGAAGATGAATAAGGACTACTACAAGATTCTCGGGGTTGAAAGGAAAGCGTCCACTGCCGAAATAAAGAAAGCCTACAGAAAACTGGCGCGGAAGTACCACCCTGACCTCAACCCAGGAGATAAAGCGGCAGAGGCAAGGTTTAAAGAGATCCAAGAGGCCTACTCTGTCCTCAGCGACCCGAAAAAAAAGAAGCAATACGACCAGTTTGGATTTGTCGGCGATGTCCCACCGGGAGGTCCAGGACAGCAGGCCTACACATCCGGGTTTGAAGGTTTTGATTTTTCCAGCTTCGGTACCTCTTCCTTCAGGGATTTCTTCGAGAATATTTTCGGTCAAACAGCAGCTCAATCCCAACAGAGGGTCGAGAGAGGCGAGGACCTCCACTACACCATGAAAGTCAATTTCATGGATGCCATCCAAGGAGTGAAGACACGAATCCAGTTAACGCGGTTGGTGGCCTGTTCCTCTTGTCAGGGCAGAGGATACACAGCCCGCGGCGGTGATCAGGTCGCGACCACCTGCCCCGCCTGCGGAGGGACAGGAAGAACACCCGGTCAAGAGTGTGGAGCCTGTCATGGGAGCGGCCTGGTTCCGAAAACAGAACTCATCAGCGTCAGGATTCCGGGAGGGGTTAACACCGGTTCGAAGGTGCGGATTGCAGGCAGGGGAAACAGCGGCAGACGGGGAGGCCCTCCAGGAGATTTATTCATCACCATCGAGGTCGATTCTCACCCTCTGTTTAAAAGGGAGGGCTCGAATATCTACGTGAAGCTGCCGATTACGGTGACCGAGGCCACCCTTGGGGCAAAGATCGAGATTCCCACCCTCTACGGAGCGACGACGATCAAGATTCCCCCCGGCACAAAGTCCGGTCAGAAATTCCGGTTGAAAGACAAAGGGGCTCCTCTCCCAGGGAGAAGAGCGAAAGGAGATCAGTTCGTCGAAGTCTCGATCGTTCCTCCGCCGTTTAACGACGAGAGAATCAGGGAATTGATGCGAGAGCTGCAGAGAATATCCGGTCAAAATCCACGACAAAAGATGGGGAGCTCATCGAAATGAAAAAGAAAAAAGACCCTAAGAATTATTATCATATCAGCAGTGTCTCCCAGATGTACGACATCCATCCCCAGACACTGCGTTTGTATGAGAGGGAAGGGCTGCTCACACCCTCCCGGAGCGAAGGGAACACCCGCTGCTACACTGAGGAGGATCTGAGACGGCTAGAATTCATCCTGAGTCTGACGCGCGATCTAGGCGTCAATCTGGCAGGGGTGGAAGTAATCTTGAACATGCGCCAGAAGATAGAGCAGGTTGAAGCTGAGGTTAATGAGTTCCTTGAATACGTTCGTAAGGAGTTCTTCGAGGGACGAGATGAGGAATTCGAGTCCCGGAAAAAGACCCTGATCCGGATAAGTCCTGCCAAGATCATCAAAATCGAAAAAGAAGACCGATGAGAAATACACGTGATGATTACCTCGATTCCAAGAATCTTAAACTCTACTTGGATCAGATCTCTCATTTCCCCATCCTCTCCCAAGATGAGGAGAAAAAACTCGGGAAACTCTCCCTGAAGGGAGACAAGGAGGCGCTCCGGCGTTTGATCGAAGCCAATCTCCGGTTTGTTGTCTCCTATGTCAAGAAGTACAAGGGAATGGGCCTCAGCCTTCCTGACTTGATCAACGAGGGGAATTTGGGTTTGATCGAAGCGGCCAAAAGGTTTGACCCAGCCCGGAATGTCAAGTTCATCTCTTATGCGGTCTGGTGGATCAGACAAGCGATCATTCACGCCTTGACACAATATTCGAGGATCTATCATATTCCCCAAAAACTGTCCGATCAGATATCGGAGATGAAAAGAATAAAAGCCAGGCTTAAAAAAGAGCTGGGAAGGGAGCCGACCAGGGATGAGATAGCGGAACGGATGGGGATCGCCAGGGAGGATGTCGAGGACATGGAACTCATCGAGGAGAAGAATGTCTCGCTGAGCGACAAGTATTATGATGAGGATATCGAAGTGGGAGACCGGATTAAAGACACCCTATCTCCCTCTGTGGAGTACCAGATCATCAAAAATTCCATCCAGGATCAAATCAGACAACTCTTGGAGGAGCTGGATGAGAAAGAAACACTTGTGTTAAAATTAAGGTTTGGGCTGGATGATAACGAGCCCAAAACTCTTCAAGAAATTGGAGACAGGCTGAAACTCACGAGAGAGAGAATCAGGCAGATTGAGAAGAAAGCCATGAGAAAACTGGCTCGATCCCATAGACTCCAGCAGCTGAGAGGATATTTAAACTGATGCCCGAAACCATATGCCCTGAATGCCAAGGGACCGGTTGGGTTCTCGAGGAATCTAAAGACCGGGCTGTGGCCAAGCGTTGTCAATGCTTCAAAGAGCAGAAGACAAGAATTCTGTTCGAGCAGGCTCATATCCCGAAGCGGTACGAAAACTGCACGTTTAAAAACTTCGAAAAACATGATGTCTCTCAAGAGCACGCTTTGAAAATATCTAAAAAATTTGTCGACAATTATCCTGTACAAGATGTAGGTCTCCTTTTTATAGGTCCTTGTGGAATAGGGAAGACTCACCTGGCTGTCGCCCTTATTCGAGAGCTCATCCAGAAGAAAAATGTTCCCTGTTATTTTTGTGATTTTAGAGAGCTTATAAAAAATATCCAGAGCACGTATACTCCCGATTCGTGGCAAAGTGAATCAGATGTTTTATCCCCTGTCTTCGAAAAAGATGTTCTTGTATTAGATGAACTGGGAGCTAAGAGAGCCTCAGCCTGGGTGGATGAGACTGTATTTTACATCATCAACAACAGGTACAACAATAAAAAATTGACTATTTTCACTTCTAATTATCTTGATAAAGAAGAAGAGGAAAACTTCAGAGATCTGTCATCAGAAAAGGACGATACTCTTGTCAAACGGATTGGCATTCGGTTAAGGTCAAGGCTTTACGAAATGTGTAAAGTAGTAAATATGGAAGGTCCCGACTACCGCAAGAAAATCAAACAAGCCAGCTACCGCTTCTAAAATAAAATTGTCATTCCTGCGTAGGCAGGAACCCAGCTCCTTTCCCGTCATCCCTGCGGAAGCAGGGACCCAATTCCCGTCATCCCTGCGGAAGCAGGGACCCAGTAAAAAAAATCTCGTTCCTATCCCCTCTTATCATTCCCACCCTTTCCCGTCATCTCCTCTCTTCCCCGTCATTCCTGCGTAGGCAGGAATCCAGAATTAAGATAAGTCTTCATTAAAATAATCCTAAGTCCCCCTCTTTCCATCACATTGCTATTCTCCCTGAATTTTGCTAAATTAATGACAACCTGCTCCTCGGTAGCTCAATCGGCAGAGCGGGTGGCTGTTAACCACTAGGTTGCAGGTTCGAGTCCTGCCCGAGGAGCCAGCTTATCACCTGGAAATTTGATGTCTTCCTTTCAATTTGACAAATAAATCTTGTTTATTATAAAATAAACATATCAAGATATGTTGATATGAATTTGCTAATGGAATTAGTTTATAAATTTAAAGCACTGGCTGATAAAACAAGGCTGAGAATAATAAGTCTCCTGTTTGAGAAAAATCTTTGTGTTTGCGAGATAACGGATATTCTAAAAATGACTCAGTCCAGGATATCAAGACATCTGGGGATATTGAAACAGGCAGGATTCATTGAAGAAGAAAGAAAAGGCAAGTGGGTTATTTATAAAATCAGTAATAGACGGAATCACCTTCTTTCTCATATTCAACGACAGCTTAAAAATGAACCTACATATGCTGCTGATATGGCAAGAATGAAAAAGACATTAGAGAAAAAACTGTGTCCAATCAATAATTAGAAAGGAAAAAAGTGTGGCAATAGATAGAAAATTGAATATTTTTGAGAAGTACTTAACCGTATGGGTTTTGTTATGTATTTGCGTTGGAATAATTATCGGTAAAGTTGCTCCCAATGTGGCAAAATATCTGGATAGCTTAGCAATTTATGTAGGCCAAGCACCAGTGGTCTCTATTCCAATTGCTATATGTCTATTCTTTATGATGTATCCAATTATGGTTAAGATCGATTTTGCCGAAGTCCTTAAAGCTGGGAAATCTCCAAAGCCTGTTAGTCTAACTCTTTTTGCCAACTGGGTAGTAAAACCATTTACAATGTATGCAATTTCTCTTTTCTTTCTTGGTTTTGTTTTCAATCGGTTCATCGGTGTTAATACTATGGATTTTGTTAAACTTCCACCAGGAGCTGATTGGGCAGTAGGAACAGTTCATGGAGCTGGAACAGTAGTTTTACATAATGGAATTAAAATGTTTGAGATTCCTCTCTGGCGAAGTTATCTTGCTGGCTGTATTCTTCTGGGAATAGCTCCCTGTACTGCAATGGTTCTTGTCTGGGGATATCTTGCAAAAGGTAATGACGGACACACGCTGGTTATGGTTGCAGTTAATTCTTTGACCATGCTTTTTCTTTACGGCCCACTTGGAGGATTTTTGCTGGGAGTTGGAAGATTACCTGTTCCCTGGCAGGCACTCTTAGTCTCTATAAGTATTTATGTTGCATTACCATTAGTTGCAGGATACTTCTCCAGAAAATGGATAATTAAAGTAAAGGGGAAAGAGTGGTTTAGAGAAAAGTTTTTACATCTACTAACACCAGTGTCGATTATTGCCCTTTTGTTCACTCTCATTTTACTTTTTTCTTTTAAAGGTGATATTATTTTGACAAAACCTCTTAATATATTGTGGATAGCAATACCACTTTTCATCCAGACGAATCTTATCTTTTGGCTTACTTATGGGATGGCTAAGGTTATTAAACTCAGTTATGAAGATGCTGCTCCTTCAGCATTGATTGGCGCAAGTAATCATTTTGAAGTAGCTATTGCAACAGCTACGATGTTATTTGGTTTATCATCGGGTTCTGCGCTTGCAACGGTCGTAGGGGTTTTAATAGAGGTGCCAGTTATGCTTATGTTGGTTTCTATTTGTAAGAGAACGTGTTCTCTTTTTAGAGAGTGTCATTTGGATTTGCCTTGGTGTAAAGGAGAGATTAAGGAAGTAGTAAGTTGAGGTATTCAATAAAGAAATGGTGGTGAAAATGAAAGATAAGAAAATTAAGAAAGTCGTAAGAGAAGGTTATGCAAAAATCGCTAAGCAGAATAATTCATGTTGTGCTCCTGTCGAGTCCTGTTGTGGAAGCACTGATTTGGCAGAAAATATTAGCAGGAAGATTGGATATTCTGATGAAGAAATGAAAGAAGTTCCAGAGGGAGCAAATCTAGGTCTTGGCTGTGGTAATCCAGTTGCTTTAGCGTCTTTGGAAGAAAATGAGACAGTTCTTGATCTCGGTTCAGGTAGTGGTTTTGATTGTTTTCTTGCTGCGAAGAAAGTCGGAAAGAATGGAAAGGTTATCGGTGTAGATATGACACCGGAAATGATTGAAAAAGCAAGAGAGAACGCCAAGAAAGGTGGATACGAAAATATTGAATTTAGGCTTGGAGAGATCGAAAATCTGCCAGTTGTTGATAACTCTGTTGATGTAGTTATCTCCAATTGTGCAATCAATCTTTCGCTGGACAAAGAAAAGGTCTTTAAGGAGGCATTAAGGGTTCTAAGACCTGGTGGAAAACTGATGGTGTCGGATATTGTCTTATTGAAGGAGCTCCCTGATTTTATAAAAAACTCAATCGAAGGATATATTGGTTGTCTGTCTGGGGCAATAATGAGGGATGAATATATAAATATCATAGAATCTGTAGGATTCCAAGAGATCAAGATAATTGATGAGGCATCCTTTCCTATCGAGTGTATGGCTAATGATCCAACAGTAAAGGCAATTATTGAGAATTTAAAAATACCACACGAAAAAGCAAAAGAAATTGCGAGTTCGGTTATAAGCATAAAAATCTCTGGAGTTAAAAAACCAAACAGGGATATCGCTGAGAAGATAAATCAAACAGATAGAAGAATAAGGCAGATTATACATTAAGTTCTTTAGATGAATTGCTCCAAAGGGAAATATTTTTTGAAAGTATCATTTTTAACATCTCTTTAGAAATTTAGGAACATCTCCCAATGTGCCAATTTCCTATGTCAAGACTTATTTTCCCGAGAACGAATTTTATCTTGACGTGGATTCCATGGAGAAGGCAATTAATCGCCATCATCAATTCAATCCAGTTGACACCATTAACCTGAATTCATATCCTATATCCAGCAAAGGACAGGAATACAGTGTCAGTAAAGTGTCCGAAATGTCATTCAGCTAATCCTGACGCCCAACAACTCTGCGGTGATTGCTGGATACAATCAACTCCTGGCGAGGGTATCCAGGTCACCCGGACCAGGGTCTTCGAGGCAGCAGGATGTAATCAAGTTGAGATCTATGAAATCCGAAAGGAACTTGTGTCAAACATAAAAGGGGATTCCTAAAACCAATGGAGGAGGGTGCAAGTGATTGAATATTTATTTGGCGATCTTTTTACAAACCCGGGTGGAATCTTCACAGCTTTCGGCCGCTACCATGAAGCAGTCTGGCCAATGCAGATTATTGGCTATGGATTGGGTATTATTGCCATT
>SMTZ1_10007776_pt1 | contig 12154 bp, 13 predicted proteins | sample DeeMarSWOR136_30_FD_25667 | JGI IMG/M metagenome (IMG submission 25667) | reverse complement strand
TGCGTCTATTATATTGTCACTCCTCCTGACAACGAGATCGCCCGCTTCTGGAGACGCAGGCAAGAGCCGATGGGCCGTTTCCTGTACGATACTGTTGGATGTTATAGAAGATTCGCGGCTTGCAGGGCAAGGAAAATCTTTTGCCCGGGTCCTCGAAATTTCTTATGATTAAGGTGAACGCGATTCTGTAAAGGAAAGACAAGACGATGGAAAAGTACATTCACAAGACGAAGCAGGAAATGGCAGCCGCGGCCGCGGCGCAGGCAGCCGCTGTTATCAAAGAGGCGATAAGAAGTGAGGCAGAGGCGAATATTATTCTCGCAACCGGAACCAGCCAAATAGAGATGCTCAGGAATCTGGTGGCCGCAGATGAAGTTGACTGGCCGAAAGTCACGATGTTTCACCTGGATGAGTACATTGCCCTGGGGGCGGACCATCCGGCCAGTTTCAGAAAGTTCCTCCAAGAGCGGTTTGTCGATAAGGTGCCGGGTCTGAAGGCGGTGCACTTCGTCAAGGGCGACGCCGAAGACCCACAGGCCGAATGCCGGAGGCTGGGCTCTATTATCGCGGCGCATCCTATCGACGCGGCGTTGGTCGGGATCGGGGAAAATGGGCACCTGGCATTTAACGACCCGCCGGCGGATTTCCAGACCGAAGAGCCTTACATCATCGTGGACTTGGACGAAAGGTGCAGAAAACAGCAGTTGGGCGAAGGATGGTTCGAGACGCTGGAGCAGGTTCCCCGGCGGGCGATATCAATGAGCATCCGGCAAATTATGAAAAGCGCATGCCTGATTGTCACTGTGCCGGACAAGCGAAAGGCCGAGGCGGTCAGAAACGCTCTGGAAGTGCAGGTGACGCCTACGTGTCCGGCCTCGATATTGCAGCGGCACGATAATTGCAAGATATTTCTGGATGCCGCTGCGGCGTCTCTGCTCAGGCCATAGTGCACAGACCACCCACCGGAGTGACGATCTCTGCTTCTACCGGCAGGCTGCGCGGGCGGTAGTATTGTTCAGCCATATTTTCGATAACCTGCCGAGCACGTTCTTTTTCCACGACGGCCGCGATGCAGCCGCCCATGCCCGCCCCGACAAGGCCCGCACCGACAACGCCCGGGCTGGCCAGCGCGATGTCAACGAGCATATCGATTTCCGGCAGGCTGACATTGTAGCCGCCCCCCTGGCGCCACAATGCCGCCCGGCGGATGCGCCCAAGCTCACCGGATTCCACATCGCTTATCAGAGCATCAATCCTTGCATCGGGATAGCTGTTGTCGGTCGGCACGCGCTTGCCATCAACCAGCTCTGTCACGCGGTCGCCGTTGTGGGAGATGCTCATCAGCTCGCCGAAGGTTCTCATATCGCCCGTTCTCAGACACTGCGGGACCATCTCGGCGCGAATGCACTCGGCTATTCCATAAAGACATATCTGCCTGATGTGATAGCCCTGTTGGGGCTCATCGTGACTTCTGAACACACGACGAATCTTCTGCTCGCGTTCCGGAAGAAGTTCCAGAATGTCCGCTCGACTGGCGGAGGTGGGCAGTGATTTCACCATCCGGTAGATTTGACTCTCATCAACGCCAAGTCTCCCCGGATTGACATCGCGAAGTCGTCCGAGCTTGCCGGCATACTCCGGGAAGTTTCTGCGTATTAACATCAAGCCGAATACGTAGGCAGCGACTCGGCTGTTGAAGATATCGCGCGCGCCGGCCTGCTTCTTCGCCTCGATGCCGCTGTTGGCCAGAACGAGGCTATAGCCGGCGGGAAGCTCAGCAATCTCTATTGTCAGTGGAAAGGCCGTAATATGAAGGATTGTGTTTGGCCTGCTGTACAGGATCGCGGCATGGTCGCTGCACCCGCCGCGAGTGCCCACATACCATTCGGCAAAACCGCAGTGTTCGACCCCCGCCGGTTTGCTCCGCAAAAACGAGGCAGCGCCGAGGCCCTCAATCTGAAGGGCGTTTAATCGTGTTACGGCTTCTACGGTTGCCATAACCAATGCCGACGATGAGCTAAGCCCCGCCGCTATGGGGATATCGCCATAGACCATCATGTTCATACCCCTAATCGCCGGCGCAAAGTTCCCTTCATCATCTGTGTTGAGATGCTGAAAGTACAGCACTGCGGCGCGTATGTAATTCGACCAAGTGACTGATGGATCGTACTTGCGTTTGGCAAACTCATCGTGACACCAAGCATCCCAGTCCCGGATCTTTTGCCCGGCCGGCAGACAGTGGCTGATGCGGAATTGCTCGTCCGGAAATTGACCGGACTCGACATTTTTCGCCACCACCAGGTCGTCATCACGCCGCTCGACGACCAGCCACATTTGTTTGACACAGACGGGATTTACCGCCCCGCCGCGGTGATCAATATGAGTGCCTAACAGGTTAATACGTCCGGCTGAGCGTATTATGATGGCACTGCGGTCCGGCCCATACGTGTCGGCAAACGCCTCAACGGTGCGTAAGCACATTTGCGCCGCCGCGGTCTTCAAATGCTCATTGCCCCCATAGATTTGGTTCAGCCTGTCGCCAAAGGCGCTGTTTGTCTCTTTGATCAGATCGATCCAGTCATTAACGGGCCGCTGCCCGCTGATCTCAACAGCCATCGATACTCTTCCTCAAGCATACCTGTTTACTATTCAACATGGGGCAAACAGAAAGTTTCATTTGGCTGAATGGACTATATCGCCATCGACTACCGTGGATTCGACCGTTACCTTGTAGGCACCCGGTGAGCCGATGATGTCGAGCACGCACAAATCCGCCTTGGCCCCGCCGACGATCGAACCGTAACCTTTTCTATCCAGTCCAGTCAGTGCGCACGGGCTTGTTGACAATATTTCTGCCGCTGTCACCAAAGCCTGCTCAAACGAAAAGGCACTATGCAGGCGATTCCAAATGCCCTGCATATCTACAGTGAGCCAATTGAGCAGGTTTGCAAATCCGCGGTCCATTGTCAGGTTACTGCTAAAGAGCACGCCGGGCTTGTCGACGACTTGAAAGTAGTTGCCGTTTTCGCTGACCGCGCCACGGATACCGCCGCCGGAGAACTCCTTGATGTCTGAACCTGCCGCGAACAGACAGTCTGTGACACCGATTATCCTGTCGGGGCCTTTGCGCCTCAGGATGTCTCTTACGTAGGCGGGATTGACATGGTAGCCGTCGAGAATCTGCTCGGCATAAAGTTTGTCGGATTTTAGCACCGCTTCAATTGCTCCGCCGCCGCTGAACGGCTTGTAGGAGCCACCCGTTGGACCGTTGGTAAAGTGGATGAAGTATTTGAGTCCGGCTCTGGTCGCCTCGGCGATCTGCTCACAGGTTGCGTTGGTGTGTCCGGCTCCTACCACAATACCCTTGGCGGTGAGATACTCGGTCAGCTTATAGCTGGCCCGACCGAAATCCGGCGCGACATTTGCCAGCTTGATCGTCCCTTTGTCGGCGATTCGGTCGAAGGATTCGGGCCGAAACTCAAGCGCGTAATCCGGATTCTGGGCGCCGGCCATCTGAGGGCTAATGAAGCTGCCTTCCAAAAATCCGCCCAAAAGCTTGGCGCCAGATTGAGTTTCCGGCTTGTTTAGATAGCGATGTAGCTGAGCATAACAATTTTTCAGATTCGCAATTGGGCTGGCCCAGGTTCCAACGTAAAACCGAGTGACGCCAAACCTGACGAGGGTCTTACTTAACATGTTCAAACCGTTTTCGTAGGCAGACCGGCTGTTATCGAAGGTCTCGGATTTTGGGTCGTAAAGGCCGCTGGTGAACTCGAAAAGGTTGTAACCGTGAAAATGTATGTCGATGAATCCCGGCATGACATATTTGCCGGTGACATTGATGACCTGGTCGCACTCATCTCCGTCGGAAACGAGGTTGATCCGGCCGTTGCGCAGAATAATATCGGTGCGTTCAACGCCGTGCGGTGTTACCGCGAAGCCGCCTTTGAGTCGAATTGTCTTCATTTTGAGACTTTCGCAAGATTCGTTTTGTCCGACTATTTGCCGGATTCCGGACGTCCAGCATTGGGTGAGTTCGCCGAATTCTCTACTGCTGTTCCAATGCAAGAGCTTAAATTCGTTTTTGCGGCAGCTCAGCTTGAAGTATATCAGCAAAACGACCGCAGCGGAAGTACAACCTAAATATCGAGTATCCTCCGCCAAATTTCCAATGATTGACTGGGCCGTTCTTGGAACAAGAAATGCGTTGTCTTACGACACAAATCATCGTATGTACTGCTATTTAATCGCCTTTTGACTTTACAAAAGCGCTCAGGCCGGTTAGAATCCGGCAGTTGAATGGGCCGTAGACTAACTTATGGAGCGTTGTTTCGATGGCCGGAAAGATAATTATTGATACCGAAAGGTGCAAAGGCTGCGGCTTGTGCGTGGTCGTATGCCCGAAGAAGAGCATCGTCATTTCCAAAGAATCCAACAGGAACGGTTACTTCCCCGCCCAGCCTGTCTCCAGCGGAGTCGAGGGAGCAAGCAACTCTGACTGCACGGGTTGTGCCGTCTGCGCCATTATCTGCCCGGAGGCGGTCATTGAAGTATTTCGCGACGGTCCCGGCAAGGTCGAAATAATTATCGAGCCGGGCAAAGATGGCAAGACAAGTCTGATTGAGGAGAAAGTGTGAGCCCCGTTGTCCATTCTACAAAGAAGAAGGGTACGGAGGAAAAAGGGCAGAGTTCCAACGGGGCCGGCGAGAGAGTCTTGATGTGTGGCAACGAGGCCCTTGCCGAAGCGGCTATCATTGCCGGCTGTGACGCTTATTTCGGCTATCCGATTACGCCGCAAAACGAAATCACCGCCTATATGTCTCGGAGAATGCCCGAGGAAGGCCGGGTCTTCGTGCAGAGTGAAAGCGAATTAGCCGCGATTAGTATGGTATTCGGGGCCTCCGCCACCGGCAAGAGGGCTATGACAAGCTCATCCAGTCCCGGCATCAGCCTGATGCAGGAGGGGATCAGCTATCTGGCTGGGGCCGAGCTGCCGGCGGTCGTGGTCAACGTCATGCGAGGCGGGCCGGGTCTCGGCAATATTGCGCCCTCGCAGGCGGACTATTTCCAGGCCACTCGCGGCGGCGGGCACGGCGATTACCGTACCATCGTGCTCGGACCTTCGAGCGTGCAGGAGTTGGTCGATTGCATGCCGCTGGCCTTCGACTTAGCCGACCAGTATCGGATGACTGTTATGGTTCTGGCCGACGGCATCCTGGGCCAGATGATGGAGCCGATCGTATTAGACAAAAAACCGCGTCGAGCGCTGCCTCTCAAAGAATGGGCATTGACCGGCGCCAAAGGCAGAGAGCAAAACATCGTCCGCTCATTATGGCTCAAAGAAGGAGTATTGGAAGAGCTTAACTATAAGCTAAAGGCCAAGTATGAGCAGGTGGAAAAAGACGAAGTGCTCTGCGAACAATACGAGGTTGACGATGCTGAAATCGTAGTGGTTGCGTACGGCGTCGCAGCAAGAATCGTGCAAGGGGCGGTGAACAAGGCAAGAGAAGAAGGAATCCAAGCCGGCTGGATTCGTCCCATCACGCTGTGGCCGTTTCCAACGGAGCAGATCAGCAGGGCCGCTGACGAATTTCGGATTTTCCTGACCGTGGAAATGAGCAACGGCCAGATGGTCGAAGATGTAAAGCTGGCTATAGCTGGAAAAGCACCGGTGGTATTTTACGGCCGACCCGGTGGCGGCGTGCCAACCGTTGACGAAATATTCGATAAAATCAAACAGTTGACATTAAGACCGAAGACTCAAGACAACAGAGCAAAGAATGAAAACGGTATTTAAGCGGACACCGACACTTAAAGATTGCCCCACACATTATTGCCCCGGATGTGGCCATGGTATTGCCCATCGATTGATAGCGGAGGTAATCGATGAGTTGGACATTCGCGACCGCACCATCGGCATAGCACCGGTAGGATGCGCGGTCTTAGCGTATGATTATCTGGACGTCGATATGGTCGAGGTGGCGCACGGCAGGCCACCGGCAGTAGCGACAGGAATGAAAAGGACCAATCCGGACAAGATCATCTTCTCGTATCAAGGCGACGGCGACCTGGCCAGTATAGGAGCAGCGGAGATTCTGCACGCCGGACACCGCGGCGAGCAAATAACCGTCATCTTTATTAACAACGCTGTCTATGGAATGACCGGCGGACAAATGGCTCCGACGACGATGATCGACCAGGTGACAGCGACTACGCCCAAGGGCCGTATCGCTTCGGAGCAGGGATATCCGCTTCAGGTCTCGGAACTGTTGGCTACACTGCCGGGGACAATTTATATTGAACGCTGCGCGCTATCCGGCGCAGCTGCGGTCCGCAAGACCAAAAAAGCGATCAAGCATGCCTTTGAGCTGCAAGTCAGTGGGGCTGAAGGTCTCTCGCTCGTCGAGGTCCTCTCGCCCTGCCCAACTTACTGGCGAATGACCCCAGCCGAGGCGATGGAATGGATCGAAAAGCAAATGACCAAAGTCTTCCCGCTGGGGAGATTGAAAGATAGCGTTTAGAGCGTAACAGATAGTTGGGAGGTAAACTCTGATGTCTGTCTCAAGGTCAAATATAGTCATCGGGGCACAAATACAAAAGGCGAGAAAACTGTTGGCTCTTTCTGTGAAAGAAGTGGCAGAGGAAATACATGTCAGCCCACAACTGATAAACGATTGGGAGATGGGTGTGTCCCAGCCTGGTCTCCGAGAACTTGAAGCGTTGGCAAATCTTTACGGGCGGGAAATAGACTACTTTTTGAGGGAAACCCCAAATCCACCAACTGGAGTAAAGTTTCGTGGAAAACCTGGAGAATCTTTGCAGCATTTGTCTAGAGATACCAAAATCGTATTGGCAAGATTCGACGAACTGTGTCGTGCTGCGGTTGAGTTTGAAGAACTGCTACAGAAGAAACGAGAAGTCAGCTTGGCTACGATTTCTGCAAGGACAACAGCCAGAACTGGGGCACAAGGGATAAGACAGCAATATGATCTAGAAAACAAACCGATACCTGATTTGAGAGCTTTATTAGAAAATGCTGGTGTGAGGATCTTTGAGATACCGATTCCAAATGATGAGTTGTCTGGGTTTTCTTTTTGGCATGAGACGTATGGCCCGTGTATCTTAGTTCATGCGAAGGATGTAAAAGGAAGGAGAGACTTCACTTTAGCCCATGAATTAGCCCATCTTCTTTATAATCACGGCTCCTCTGCTTGTTATATCCCATCGAAGATCTCCGACGTCCATGAGACAACCGAACTTAAGGCAAACCGGTTTGCTGTGGAACTGCTGTTGCCAGAAACAGGAGTTGTCGACGATTTTAAAAAAAGAGATCTCTCAAGAACATCATCAGAGAGACAACTTCGTCCAATGGCTATTAAATGGGGAGTAAGTATTCAGGCTTTAGGCTATAGATTGGAAGGACTGGGATTGGTTAACACCGGTCTTACAAATAAAATTATAGAGAGCAGGCCAGCTTATTTCAGAAGACCAAGAACCCAAACGTGGGAAAGACGACTTGGCAAAAGCTTTGTAGGAACGTCTCTGGAAGCCTATCAAAATAATCTCATTTCTGTTGGTAAGCTGGCGCATGTCTTGCAAATTCCCATTAGGAAAGCTATGCAGATAGCCGAGACCGCAGGGCGGTAGGCATGGCCTTTGAGAAATCATTATTTCAATACTTATTCGACTCTTCTTCGCTCATAAATATAGAGCGAAATAAAAAAATGACTATTCTTAGAAAAAGGCGAGGTGAAGTTCTGATACCAGGAAAAGTAGCAACGGAAATAAATCAACCTAATACTCCCCTTCACAGATTCATTTCAAAATTTTATCAAGTTATAACGCAGTTCCAAAACAACGAAGAGGAAGAGTATCTGCGAGTAAGAAGCCAAGTTGGCATAGATGATGGCGAAGCAGCCGCTATTGCCATGGCGATAAAGCGTCGACTTCCTCTGGTCATAGACGATAAAAAGGGAATAGAGAAAGCAGAGAATCATGACGTTAAAACCTTCGCCTGGCAAGATTTCGTAAAAGGTATCATATAATGAATGGAGAATAATCTTGGTGGATATACCAATTGAGAACAATTTGCTCAAATGGGGAATGTGAAATGACAACAAACGGTTCTTATGAAGAGATCGTAATCGCCGGCTTTGGCGGGCAGGGGATTATGTTGGCCGGCAAGTTGCTGGCCCAGACGGCAATGAGGGCCGGTAAAGAGGTCACCTATATGCCTTCCTACGGCGCCGAGGTTCGCGGCGGCACCGCTAATTGTATGGTCGTTGTCGCAGAGGAAAAGATCGCCTGTCCCGTGGTCGGCAAACCCGATTCGTTGATCGTGCTGAACAAGGCATCGCTGAACAAATTCGGCCCGCGTCTCAAAAACGGCGGACTGTTAATAATGAATAGTTCTCTGATTGACACCGAGCCGCAACTGGATGACTCGATCGAAATAATCGCGATTCCTGCCGACAAACTGGCCGTCGAATTAGGCGGTCAGAAAGCCGCTAATATGGTCGCTTTGGGCGCATATCTGCAAAGGCGAGGATACCTTACCCCTGATGCAGCGGCGAAAGCCCTGCCCGGTGTTCTCGCCAAGCGATATCATAAAACATTACCACTCAACATCGAAGCGCTACGCAAGGGCGGCGAATTTGCCAAAACCTATGACCAGGTTCGAGCGGGAAAGGCACGCCAATAGAATGAATCGCAGCAAAGAATCTTGTGTGTCGATACTTGCAGCTATGACGCGATTTTCTTGTGTTCCCGCCACATACGGCCAGGAGTAATACAAGAAGCAGAACAGAGACGCGATTGCACAAATCGTTGACGGCAGGTATGACGCGGCCATAAAACACTTCGAGGGCTATCTCAGCAAACACCCCAAGGACCTCGAATCGATGTACGGCCTGGCGGTAGCTCATGCTCAAAAGCAAGATATCGACAGGGCCATCGCGTACGTTGAGCAGGCCGTTGTGGAGGGATCGCCTTTCGCTCGTTTTCTCGCCGGCCCGAGAAGTCTGTTAGAACCTCTCACCGATAGCGCCGAGTTTAGGTATTGGCGAAAGAACATGCTGTCGAGCTTCTGCGCGGTCCGATGCTCGGCTGCGCTACAATAAGAAATGTTCCTTCGGACTGCTCACGTTCGATACCACCAAACCGGACCCGCAAGTCTCTTACCAGATTACTCAAACTGACCGATTCTAGTTGTACTGTCTAATTTCCCTTTCGTTCTTTAACCCTTAGGGGAGCCAGTAAGTTATGTCGCTTATAATGATAAAAACGAGCCAACTCTTTCCGCTTGTTTCTGCGTTTTACAAAATGCCTTGCCCAGCCGGGATATCTGCGGTCGCAGGCTTGTCTCAACAGCGAGTACAGCAGAGCACGAACCTGTGGAACTGTCAGCGTCGGCGTATACTTTTTTCCCCCGGCGTGTCTCCAAAATCAAAAACCACGTTGCAATAAGCGAGAGCGTTTGATGATGGTACCAACCTGCCCAGGTACGCACTTCATAATCAGAAAGCCCTGCCTCACTCTTGGCGCGCTTGAGACTATCTTCTATACGATGTTCGGCCTTACCAACACGTGCCAACTCCTCCAAAGGCGTATCCGCAGGAGCATTGGAAAGATAGTAATCGTATTTTACTTTGCCGTTTTCATCCGGCGAACGCGTAACGATCAAAAGTTCTTCTGTAGAACCATGCCAACTGCGTTCCGTTCGGGCCACAACACGCCTCTTAACGATCTCCAAAACCAGAGGACCTTTTTCACCATCTCGAACATCGATTCGCGTCCAGGCATCATCCGTCAACGAATCACGCCATACATCAACACGCTGAAAAGGCTGCTTTGGAGGTTGGCCTCGACCGCTATACGCAGGAGCCCGACTATCCAGGTCACGAATGCCGGTGTTAGACGGAATAGCCAGAAGATACTGTTCGTGCAAAGCCCGCAAATCCCTGCGAAAACGGCTCGAACGGCCCATTTCGTCATCTCCGGCTATCCAGCTATGTGGCAAGTATTTGCCGTTGTTGTTCAGCATATCCAACGCCAGTTCGTGACGCGTTTGATAGCGAATCTGTTTCGGAACACCACACTTGTTTCGACGAGCTTTGTCTCTGGCCCACTGCTTCGGAAGATACAAACGTGTATCCACCAACCCATGCTCCTTGCGAGAAGCATAGCCCATGTAGATAGCCACTTGCCCATTGTCCACTTTGCCCAGCCGTCCCAGCCATTGACGTTGCACACCCACCGAATCGTTGCCACACTTTTTGTGGGCCGATGGATCGAAGACAATTACACCATCATCCTCACCAAGTTCAGCACCAACCTGCCTGGCCAGCTCTTCCAGCAATGGCTGATGATCCCACGGTGCCACACCTATGAACCGTTGCAGTGCTCGGCGATCCTGATCGTAGCGGTAAGCAATCGACTCAACATTTTTCCTTCGCACATCCGACAACAACCCGCAGATATAGAGCTGAGCATTTTGCTTTGGCTCACGCCTGCCCAAAGAAGCTATGAAGGGCTGAGCAAACTGTTCCAAACGTTTCAACATGCCTTTGGTTACCTGTCGCTCCATCGTTCTACCTTTCCATGGGGACCATTCCCCTGGAAAGTAAATCGTATAAACGACTTAGAACCCTTTAATAAAATTAGACAGTACAGGTAGGAACGCATAAAGTATCATGCAGCTTTTTCGCGAACGTCATCATGATCAAACATAAATCCCATCTTGTTGCGGTGGCCATTGACACAGGCAACACCACGCCTGAAAGCAGCCACCAAATCGTCCATCGTGGCGAACAACACATTGGCCAACACCGTCCGCTTGATATGACCCCACAGACGTTCGATCATGTTCAGGCTCGGACAATACGGTGGCAGCCAAAACACCCGGATCTGATCCCGGTGCGCCTTGAGCCATTTCTGCACCGCTTTGGTCTGATGAAACCGCCCGTTATCACAGACCAGCCGAACCTTTCGGCCAGCATAGGCGGTTGCCAACGCGATCAAAAATGCGAGAAAGTTCTGGCCGCTCTTGGTCTGGGCCACCGTGTAAATTATCTTGCCGCTCTTGTAATCGACCCCGCCATAGACCACCCGTTTTTCATTTTTGCCGCCAGAAGGAATCTGGGGCTGTTGGCCTACCGGTCCCCACATCCGGGTCAATGTCGGATGCAGGTGAATCTCCATTTCATCTTGAAAGACCAAGGCCTCCTCGGCATCGTCTTTGGGACCCCGCCCCGCGGGAACCCTCACCGCTTTTTTTTCAAGCGGGGATGGAAAAACCTTCTTTGTGCAGGATTCTTCGCAATTGATCGTCGCTGAAACGAATCCCGGTTACTCTGGCCAGATGCTCGGCCAATCTCGCCGCCGACCAGGTAGAAAACCCATAGCCCAGCGTCAGAGGATTGATTTGCATAGCCTGTCTCATCTGATCGATATATTTCGGGCTGGCCCGACTTGGCCGGCCTGGCGGCTTGATCGGATGCAAGGCTTTGACTCCGCCTTCTCGGTAAAGCCTGCGTACGCGAGCGACGGTATCCGTACAACAGCCCAGGTCGTTGGAGATCGAGGCCTTGGAACGGCCCACGGCGGACATCAGAATAATCGTGCAGTTGCGAAAGACATCGGCCGATGCCGTGCCCATTCGCAGATGATCCACCTGCTCCCATTGGGTATCTGTGAGTTCTATTGTCTGTCCCATGACAACCTCCCGGCGGTTCCACCGCCTTCATTCTCATTATTAACAAGGTCGTCAAAATGGGACTCTTTGTATGAATCATTTTGCGTTCCTACTTAGCTTTAAGGCTGATTCTCCTTGACAGAAAGGCAACTGATTTGGTATAAATGAATTTAATAGAGTTCATACTCGCATGGGCATAAATGCGTGGTACATGGGCTTCTTAAGGAAGGAGTTTGTATCAAGTCATTATGACGTTGTCTTGGATTAGTACCTAACTCAATGAGGTTGTGAATTCATTTGATCATTTTGTTCGAGAATAAGTATTTGTGCGTAAAGTAAAAGAATGGTTATTCTAATAACCCGAAGGACAGAGTTCCACGGGCTTGCCCGTGGGTGAATGGGACCTCGCCCGAAGGGCGTCGAGCGCAGCTCGCAAAGTGGGAAGGTGCTACGGGCTCTGCC
>SMTZ1_10014385_pt1 | contig 12156 bp, 11 predicted proteins | sample DeeMarSWOR136_30_FD_25667 | JGI IMG/M metagenome (IMG submission 25667) | reverse complement strand
CCAATGGCACCAAATAACCTGGGGCGACTGGCAGCAAAGGGCAGGAAAGTCTCTGGGAACCGATCCCTATACTGGCAGACCTCAATTCGGGCAGGGCTGGTTCGAGGAAATAATGTCCCGGCTGGGCAAAAATTTCTTGATAAGGTCCCACCAGCCGGATGCCCCACCCGTAATGTATGGCAAGAGATGCCTCACTATATTCACCTCTTCAGCTTATAGACACCATATCTCTGAGCGCACCATAGCCCTGGTTGATTCGAGCAAAATGGTAAAGAGCGTGGATGATATAGAGATAGAGATTGTCTAGAGCCCGTCAAACCTCAAGATCTTGGCTTACTATGTTATAATGTTAGCAATCTGCTTCCGGGGGAATTGGTGGAACAAAATTCGTAAGACTTTGCGGATCAAGTAATGCAACGTTTTGCGGCCTTCAGCATTCCTACTAATAAGAGAAAAGCAAGAAAATGAATAAGCTGCTCAAACTTTCAATTGCAGTAGCGCTGGTTCTGGGGTTGGTGCTAATCGGTGGGTGCGCTTTCTCGCCATCAGGACAATCGCAACCACCATCAGAAGAATCTGAACGTAGCGAAGGAGGGCAACACGAAGGCGAGATTCCTGAAGACTCAGCGGAAGACCGCAAAATCGTGAAGGAAGGCTCCATAACTTTGGAGGTGGGAAATATAACGGAGACTATGGATGAAGTCGCTGAGATGGCTGGCGAACTCAACGGCTACGTAGTCTCCTCACATAAGTATGAGTATGAACGCGGGGTTTCGGGGCACATCATCATCCGCGTTCCTTCCGAAAAATTTGACGAGGCTTTTGACAGGCTTCATCAGTTGGCCGTAGCCGTGCCCTACGAAACTACCACAGCAGAGGATGTAACTAAGGAATATGTTGACCTGGAAGCTCAGCTAAGCAACCTTCTAGCGACCGAAGCTCAGTATCTAGCCTTGCTGGAGAAGGCGGAGAACGTAGAGGACATGCTAAAGGTGCAGAAAGAACTTTCCAATGTGAGAGGTGAGATTGAGCAAATTGAAGGCCGCATGAAGTACCTGGAACAGACCTCAGAGACGTCAATTATTGCAGTAGACTTACAGGAAACACAGGGATTGGCTGAACCCTGGAGCGCCTCTGCTGCTTTCCAATCGGCAGTGCGCGGACTGACAACATTTGGCAGAGGCCTAGCCACTGCGCTTATCTGGCTCGGCATTTTCTGCTGGGCCTGGGTGCCGCCTCTGGTAATCTGGCTGAGAAGACGCCGAAGGGCGAAGAGCTAAGACGCAGGGCATCCCTGAAATCGCTCAGCAAGTGCCTGGCCGCCTCACGGGGTTCGAGGAGATCAAGCAAACAATTTGACTGATTCTTACCCCCGTTATAGTCATCCAAAAGAGCCTATCTGGAAGCTTAGCTGGCTTGGAACTCGTCCTCCTTGAGCAGCTTTCACTGTTCTAGTTATAGGGTAACGAAGGCAAAAGCTGCCTGCAATAGACCGGGGCCTCTTATGACAAATGAACCAGCATTGCTCGGAGTAGGCTCCGTGAAGAGAAAGAATCGCGTGGCGCAAAACAAGCTCCGCGAAGAACACGCTGCGGCCCACAGCCAATACATAGGGCGGGGACTGTCCCCGCCCTGAGCCTTTTGACGGTGGTCACCCGGCCGCCAACGGTGTGCTGGACATGTTGGCCCCTTATGGCGGACTTGCAGCGGCGAAACTTACGGCGTTTATGAAAATTGTCTTGGCATCGTCGGTCCAGGCGGTCACATCGGTATAACTTTGGGGCCCCAGGCTGGCCAGGAGAACATGCGTGCTTCCACCATATGTGCCCACCGCCACTGCGTCACCTTGTAGTCCCGAACCGGCAGAGCCAACCTCGGCCATAGTGTCGCCGGAGTAATTCCAGAACCAGGTGTAATCACGGTCGCCACCGGTGATGATTGTTATCTCATCCCCGACGTTCCAGCCGTCGAAAATGGGGTGTGCCTGCGTCATTTTGTAATACACATCGTCCGACCAGTAGTCTAGATCTTGTCCAGCCGGGTCACCGGAATAGTAGATCAGCAGCGATATCCCCCACGCCACCCAAGTCGGATACGAGCTGGTGAAGAGGACTCCCGCCCGGTTATCACTGGCAGCGTCCAAGAAGGCCTGGAAGCTAGTTGATCCCGGATCATATGGCTGGTTCACAACAACGACATCATAGTCGCCTATATCATAGATTATATCCCAATCCCTTTCCTCAGCCCAGATGTTATTGACCCGGAGAAGGTCGGTCAACTGGGAATAGTAATCACCCAACACCGCCGCGACCGCTACGGGCTCAGTCACGGAAGCGTATATCTTCTCGGACGGTACGTCCAGAAGAACGGGGGCGCCCACGTCGACAGTCTGCTCACCGAACTGATTGACGACCTGTACGTCCCTCTGGAAATCCCCACCTTGTATCCGGTAGAGCACCCCGTGCACCTCCGGGTACAAGATCTCGACCACATCCTCGTTGTGTGACACCCTGACAGGGTTAGCAAAGAAGGCAGGTTCGTACACCGTGACCGTCTCATCGCCGAACTGGTCACTCAGACTGACCTCCACCCCCACAGATGGGCCTTCAATGATTTCGTAGAGCAAGAAGTAGTCGAGACTGACCGGCGGTCCATGGCCCTCCTGCTGGGTTGGTACACTCAGCCCGACCGGACCGTACACCGTCAGCATCTCCTCGCCAAACTGGTTGTCCACCCCCACGTACCACACCTGAGGCTCTTCTTCGTAGCTTAGGTTGTACACCGTCAAGTGGCGGTCGGCGCTCCAGATCGGCGTCGTCACATAGTCGTGCACCTTCTCGACCGGATTGCCGAAGCCCCAGCAAGACCCCACGGTCGCGGTGATACCGCCAAATTGGTCTTCCAGGTAGACAACCTCTCCTATGTATGTCTCCGAGTCTGCCTGGTAGAACTTGAAGTGGTCTGCTGGGGTCTGAAAATTGGCGGTGACGGTTACATCTTGAGCCGGCATGGTGAAGGTAGTCTCTGGGGCATTTGCATCAGCAAATGTGCCCTCCGGCGCCGTCCAGGTAACAAATTGACAGTCCGCCGCGGCCACTGCTCGTATGCTGACGACCGTGCCTGCTGTGTAAGGTGAAGCATCGAACAAATCCGTTGCCGTTCCTCCTCCCTCAGGGCTTTCCGCCATGCTGAGGTGATAGCCCGCCACAAAGTTAGCGGTGACGGTTACGTCTGCACCGGGCATGGCGAAGATAGTCGCCGCGGCATTCGCATTACCAAATGTGCCCTCCGGCGCCGTCCAGCTAACAAACTGGTAGCCCGTGTTGGCTTCCGCTCTTATCTTGATGATAGCCCCTTCTGCGTAGGGCGACCCTTTCGTCTCATCGGTTGCCGTTCCGCCCTCAGCAGGCTCTGCTGCCATTGTCAGGTCGTATCCACTGGTACCGCAACTGACACCTACCATCGCGGCAATTAGGGCTAGCACAACTAGGAAGATGCCAACTCCCTTGGGGTAATGATGTTTCCGCGAGCTAAGTATTGTCTTCATATCCCACTTCCTTTCCGCTTGCCCGATGAGTAATTTTCAATCAAAAAGCAGGACTCACCCCAATCATCTTGGGCGGCACCTATTAATATGTCATCCCGCCACATACCCAGACAGCCCCCCAAGGGTAGGTTGTCCATCTCCATGCCACCAACTCTTCGTCCATCCAAATGTCGACACTAAGCTCCTCATAATCGTCACTCTGTTTCTGGAAGATTACCGCGACTGCATTACCCTCAAACGCATACTCCTCGGGGACTTGCCCTTCTACGGTGTAAGTATCTTTGGTGTAAACAACTTTCTCGTCATCTGGATCGTAATGAAGAAACCACACCTCGTACTCACCCGTGAAATTCAGCCCATCCGTGCCGCCAACCTTGATGGTGAATTCTCCCGTAACCTTTCCAATCATGTCACTAGCCATGCGATCAATAATGCCCTGAATACCCCCGCAACCTATTGGCAGCAGGAGCAGGACGAGGATTGGGACGAGAAGCAAAAGCCTTTTCATGATGTCCTCCCTAAATCATCTTGCTCATCATTATGTAGCTTCACCCATGCATTCAGCCCTTAACACGTGGCAAGCATTTGACCCGCCAAAGCGGCGGCTAGTACCTGGTCTAAGGGCCCCCTGCTACCATGACAGCACCCCAGGGATCCGTCGTACTGTCTGAGTCTTGCAGCACCCCATCCTTCCAAATTTCGGCCTTGAGCAGCGTGCCATCCCCAGTCTGTTTCTGGAACATTCCCCCAGCCACCATGCCCTGGAAAGTGTACTCCGCCGGAACCTGTCCCTCTACGGTGTATGAATTTGGGATGTAATCCCAAATATCGGTATCTGGATCATACGCATAGAAATTTACCTGGTACTCACCCGTAAAGTACAGCCCGGCAGTGCCGCCAACCTTGATCGTGTACGTCCCCGTTGTGTGTTGGGCTATCTTGTCAAGCGTATCCTGGGTGATTTGCTCAGTATCTACGCAACCCATTGGCAACAGGAACAGAGCGAGGATTGAGGAGAGTAATAGAAGGTTTTTCATGATGTCCTCCCTAAACTATAGTGCTGACCTTCATATCGTAAGCGCCGGCCGACTCTCAAAGCTGTTGAGCTCTTTTGCCACCTGAATCTATCTCATCTAGCCGGCCGCACCTGTAAGCAACAAACTCATCAGCTGTAGCGGCATGTAAATGATGTGTCTAGGAGCACTGGTTATCAGAATATCAGCTCTACGAAGGAAAGTCAATACCTCGTGCTGGTTGACCATGTAGGCAACACGGGAGGAGGTGCTTTGGGACGTCCCTGTTGGACATGTTCCATCTGTGCAAGACATCAGAAGATCGGTGTCGACGGTTGGAATCATACTCAGTGAGCCAGGAAGGCCAGCTCGCACATTCTGACCGTTCGTGCAGTTTTCTGAGTGCCTTTGAGCGCTAAGGGGTAAATTCAATCCAGCCTTTGGTAGTCCGGCTGAGAAGACGCCGAAGGGCGAAGAGTTAATTCTCAACGCATTAACCACACTGGCATTACCAGAAGCTCACACAACAACCTTGACATGACTTCATCGGGCATCTACACTATTAAAATCATCTGACGAGGTCCGAAAGCAATGTTATGCCCTGTTTGTAAAAACGATATGATAGTCGTTGAGTACCGCAGTATTGAGCTCGATTATTGTAATGATTGCAAGGGGGTGTGGTTTGACTCAGGAGAGCTTGAGCTTCTGCTTAAATCACAGGGGTTTGAAGAGGCAAAAGCGTTCTTTGATGATATGCTCAACTTTCCGGAAGCCGCTTCGTCAGAAAAGGAACGGAAGTGCCCCATCTGCGGCCGCAGGATGAAAAAAACGGCGATAGGTGAACAGTCTAAAATTCTCATCGACGTATGCCGTGATGAGCACGGGTTGTGGTTTGACTGGGGTGAGGTCGCTCAACTGATTAAGCATCTGGCTGGGGAACGCCCGCCAAAAGGCGATTCCAGAGAACAGGTCATCAGTTTCCTGGAAGAAGTATTCAAAGCTCCGCAACAAAGCGGAAGCGATTAGACAGACCCCTTATATTGGACAGTAAACACCCTTGTCACATAAAACCAAGCTACCGGCACAAGTACATAGCAGGTGAGTGTGAAGAAGGGGTCGAAGAAACAATCTCAGTAGAGTAATATCGCCTGTCGGGCGGTGGGTAATCCACCTGAACCGGGAACCGAAAGAAGGAGGGGCTATGTTTGGATTTGGTAAAGGAAAAATTGATATCGCAATTCAAAAAACTAACTATGCTCCGGGAGATACGGTTTCTGGTAATGTTGCCCTGACATTGAAGAAGCCGGTGCAGGCGAGAGAGGTGAGCATATCCTTAATCGGGACCGCGTGGGTAACCACGTATTCAGGCACAACTACATCTTCAGGTGTGGGTATTACGGGTGGTGAAGGCATAACATTGGGTACGCGAAAATCATCATCATCTTGGAAAGAGCACAAGCGCATCTATGATTTCAAGCAGCAGCTAGATAGGGAAAAGGAATACACCGGGGGGCGAGAATATCACTTCGAGATAAGGATACCGGCAGATATTCTGAGTTTGGGAACACAAACGACGGGCCGAATCAAGTGGTGTCTGTTGGCCAAGCTCGACATTCCCCGTGGACTGGACATCAAGAAAAAGGTTGATATAACAATCGGATAAGGGGAGCTTCCTCATCGTCGTGGTGCAGGAAGCTTACAAGAGGCATGGCCTTTTTGGGCGGTATTCTCCCAGTTTGAAAATAGCGTCAATCGAGTTAAGGAGGTGCCATGTTTGGCAGCAAAGCTAAGATTGATATCTCGATTCAAAAGACCAACTATGCCCCCGGAGACACTATTTCTGGCAACGTTGCCTTGATACTAAAGAAGCCAGTGGAAGCGAGGGAAATGAGCATATCTCTAATCGGGGAGCAACTGATAACCCACAGGCAGGATATAAGCAGAAGAGGCACAATGATGGGTGGAGAACGGATGCGTGAAGGCATAATGAGGCCAATGATGAGTGAAAGATGGGGCAGTGAAGGCATAACAATAGGCGCCAGAAGGGAGAAGTCATCGATGACGGAGCGCGTGCACGTCTATGACTTCAAGCACCAGCTAGATAGCGAAAAGGAGTACAGCCAGGGGCAAGAATATTACTTCTTCGAGATAAAGATACCAGCCGATATTCTGAATATGAGACCACAGACGAAGGGCGCGATCCCCTCTTCGCCAATCAAGTGGTACCTGCTGGCCAAACTCGACATTCCCCGCGGACTGGACATCAGCAAAAAGGTTGATATAACAGTCGGATGAGGGAGCTTTTTCATCATCGTGCTCCACGGAGCTTGTGAGAACATGTCCTTTTCAGGTCATGTTCTCTCGGCTATAATATAGAGTTAAAGGAGGTTTAATATGGTACCAGTCTATGTCATTATCGGTATTGTTGTGGTCCTTGCCATCGTATTGTGGATTCTGTACAACGGCCTGGTCAGGCTGCGCAACCAGGTCAAGAACGCCTGGGCGCAGATTGACGTCCAGCTGAAACGGCGCCATGATCTCATTCCCAACCTGGTGGAGACTGTCAAGGGGTATATGAAATTCGAGCGGGAAACCCTGGAAGCAGTGACCAAGGCCCGTAATATTGCACAGCAAGCGTCATCTGCTGGAGCCGGTGAGCGAGCTAAGGCCGAAGGCGATCTGAGTTCAGCCCTATCGCGTCTGCTTGCTGTGGTGGAACGCTACCCCGACCTTAAGGCCAATCAGAACTTTCTGGCACTTCAAGAGGAGCTTACCTCAACCGAGAATAAAATAAGCTTTTCCCGCCAGTTCTATAACGATTCGGTCTTGAAATATAATAACCAGACGCAGATGGTTCCATCTAACATTGCGGCCAGAATGTTCGGGTTTAAAGCTGGTGAATTCTTCGAGGTAACTCTGGCCGCCGAAAGAGAGGCGCCCAAGGTTAGTTTCACCCAGTAGGAATGAACTTCACCCGTGTGGCAAGAGATTAGATCTAACCAAATAAGGTCGGTAGTGCTCACAATAGGTATGGGTGTGCTACTGGTCCTCGTTGGCTATTTCCTGGGGCCTCATCATCGCCATATTATTGTGGGTAATCTTGAGCCTAGTCGGCTATTTCCAGGGTGATAGCATCTTGCTTGGCATGTCGAGGGCAAAGAAAATAAAGCCCGATGACCACCCCCGTCTGTACAATGTGGTTGAGGAAATAAAGATTGCCTCCGGTCTGGAGAAGATGCCCGACATATACATCATTGATGACCCGGCGCTAAACGCCTTCGCCACCGGCCGCGACCCCAATCGAGCATCAGTGGCCATCACCTCGGGACTGCTTCAGAAGCTAAACCGCGATGAATTGCAGGGGGTCATCGGCCACGAGCTAGCCCACATCAAGAACCGGGATGTGCTGCTCATGGCGATGTGTAGTGTCCTCCTCGGCACTATCGTTATCCTGGCCTGGTATGGGTCACGTATGGCGCTTTTCGGCGCCATGTTTGGAGGAAGAAGAAGCTCTTCAAGGGGGGGTGGGGGAGGCAATATCATAATCCTGGTCGTGGCGCTCGCATTTATGATACTGGCACCGATTTTTGCGCAGCTTATTTACCTGGCCATCTCTCGAAAGAGAGAGTACCTGGCAGACGCCTCGTCAGCTCTCTACACCAGATACCCGGAAGGACTGGCCTCAGCCCTAGAGAAGCTGGCTAGTTCAACTAGCCAATTGAAATCAGCCAATCAGGCCACAGCCCCTATGTATATCATCAATCCTTTCCGCAAGAAAGGCTTGAAAGCCAGCGATCTTACCAGCACTCATCCCCCTATATCAGAAAGAATACGCATCCTGCGTGCCATGGCCGGCGCATCCTTCTACAATTATGACCAGGCTTACCGCCAGATGCACGGAGGCAAGGGGGTTATACCCGCCACCAGCCTTGCTGCCGAAACAGTGCCCATAGCCACAGCAAGGCTAGAGGCTGAGGCGGGTGAACCAAATGAGCTACAGCGGGCTCGTGAGACCTCGGATGCAATGTGGCGGCTGAGCAACTACAACACCATTACCTGTGATTGTGGTGCCAAGCTACGGGTGCCGCCAAATTTCAAAGAGCCACAAATCAAGTGCCCGCACTGTGGCAGAATACACCAGATTTGAGGAGATAGATTATCGTCAACCAAATCTCCTAGCGCCCTATCGGCAGCTTCAGCGCCGATGGTGAGGGTGGCTGCGACTTCTACAAGCCCGCTTCTTTTCTTAGAATTTCGGCCTTGTCCGTTCTCTCCCAGGGCAGGTCGAGGTCTTCCCTGCCGAAATGCCCATAAGTAGCGGTTTGGCGATAAATGGGGCGGCGCAGGTCCAAAGTCCTTATGATAGCCTCAGGGCGGAAGTCGAAATGCTTGTTGACGAGATTCGATATGACCTCGTCAGGAACCTTTCCTGTGCTGCATGTCTCGATGGACAATGACAGGGGGTAGGCCTTCCCGATAGCATAGGCAACCTGAAGCTCGAGGTAATCAGCCAGTCCCGCAGCTACTACATTTTTGGCGACATATCTGGCCATATAAGCGGCCGAGCGGTCCACTTTGGTGGGATCCTTGCCTGAAAAAGAGCCTCCACCATGTCCACAGGCGCTGCCATAGGTATCGGCAATGATCTTACGCCCGGTAAAACCGGTATCGCTCACCGGCCCGCCAATGACAAATTGCCCCGCGCTGTTGATATAGTGTTTAGTCTCGTTATCCAGCGAGTTAGCGGGGATGACCTTCTTAATCACCTCTTCTATGAGGTCGTGCTCAATGACCTCGCGTTCCACCCCGGGATCATGGTGGGCGCCAAGAACGACACAGATCACCCTCTTGGGTATGCCACGGGCGTATTCTATAGTCACCTGAGATTTACCATCCGGCCTCAAATAAGGCACAGTCTTGTCTTTTCTTACCTGGGCCAGGCGCTGGCACAGCTTGTGCGCCAGTGCAACAGGCAAGGGCATAAGCTCGGGAGTTTCTCTACAGGCAAAGCCAACCATCATCCCCTGGTCACCCGCACCGGTCTTGTTTAGAATATCGTGAGTCGCCTCTCCTGTTCTTGTTTCTAAAGATTGATCGACTCCGGCAGCGATGTCGCTTGACTGTGCCTTGAGGGAGACCATTATTCCACAGGTCCGATAGTCAAAGCCATATTCGGGTTTGGTATAGCCTGCCTCTCTGATTACCCGGCGCACGATTTCAGGAATTTCGACATAGCCCCTGCAGGTGACCTCACCGAGAACTGTCACCATGCCCATAGCCACAGAAACTTCGCAGGCTACCCTAGCGAATGGGTCTTTTTCCAGCATGGCATCGAGGATAGCATCTGAAATCTGGTCGCATAGTTTATCAGGATGACCCTCGGTGACACACTCCGCAGTAGCTAAATAAGAATCCGATTGATTGAAGCTGTTCGGCATTTTTGCTCCTTTTCATGTTCCTTCCTGCCAGCTTTCGAGGTATTTTTTCTGCTCCTCGGTCAGGGAATCTATGGCGATATCCATGGAGGCGAGCTTTAGTTTCCCCACCTCCTGGTCGATTTCTTCAGGCACAGGATAAACCGCCCGCTCAAGCTTTTCCTTCATCTTGGTGAGGTATTCCAGACATAGAGCCTGGTTGGCAAAGCTCATGTCCATAACGCTGGCCGGGTGCCCCTCAGCGGCAGCTAGATTTATTAGCCTCCCTTCGCCTAGCAGGTAGATGCGCCGTCCATCGCCTAGAGTGTATTCGTCAACGGAAGGACGTATCCGTTTCTTCGATTTGGCCAGGGTTTCCAGAGCCGGGATGTTTATTTCTACATTGAAGTGGCCGCTATTAGCCACAATAGCTCCGTCTTTCATATCCAGAATGTGTGCCTTATCAATGACGTTCGTGTCGCCCGTCGTGGTGATGAAGACTTCTCCTATCTCACAGGCCTTAATCAAAGGCATGACCTGATGGCCGTCCATGGCAGCCTCCAGGGCAGGGATGGGCTGGACCTCGGTAATTATAACCTGCGCCCCCAGTCCTTGAGCCCGCTTGGCTACCCCTCTGCCACACCAGCCATAGCCACAAACAACCACTTTCCTCCCTGCCCAGAGTATATTGGTAGCCCTGGTGATGCCATCAATTGCACTTTGCCCGGTTCCATACTTGTTGTCAAAGAGATATTTGGTTTTAGCATCGTTCACGGCAATAATGGGATAAATCAATTTACCCGCCCTCGCCATATTCCTCAGCCTGATGACCCCCGTGGTCGTTTCTTCAGTGCCGCCGATAACGCCAGCAGCCAGTTCAGTGTAGTCCTTATGAAGGGTAGAAACCAGATCCGCGCCATCATCCATTGTAATCTGCGGTTTATGTTCCAGGGCGGTGACGATATGTTTGTAGTAAGTCTTGTTATCTTCACCCTTTATGGCGTTGACGGGAACGCCATAGTCCACGAGCGCAGCAGCTACATCGTCCTGGGTACTTAAAGGATTTGAGGCGCACAGAACTACTTCCGCGCCACCTTCTTTTAGAGCCAGAGCTAAATTGGCCGTTTCTGTAGTGATGTGGAGGCAAGCAGAGATGTGCACCCCCGCCAGGGGCTTTTCCGTGCCAAATCTTTCCTTTATTAGTTTGACCACGGGCATGTGCTTGCCAGACCAGTCAATACGCAGCTTGCCCTCCTTAGCCAGCGCGGGGTCTTTGATGTCATAATTCTTCATTTTTTCAGCTCCCAGAGAATGCCATTGGCTTGAACTGTTCGGCAACCCAATCAGGTATATCCAACGTGCCCATGAGGAGGGGTTTCTGATGGCAATCGCTGCCTCCGGTCATGAGCTTATTGTGCTTTCTGGCAAACTCAATATAGTGTGCTGTGGTCTTCTCGTCATGTCTGGTATGCCAGCACTCGACACCATCGATGTATTTTAGCATATATTTTTCTACAATCTTCGTTTGTTCCTGTAAATCGCGTGTTATGCTTACCAGCGATGTGCCGTGAGGGTCATTGGGGTGGGCATGCACCAGTACACCGCCGGCGTTCCTGATCAACTGTGATGCTTCAGCAAGAGAGACTGGGTACTTGGGGACATTGCACTTGATCAGATATTTATCGAAGGCCTCGTCCTTATCCTTTACAATTCCCTTTTCTATCAGGTACTTCGCTATATGGGGACGCCCGAACACGCCGTCCACACTTTCCTCTATTTTCCTGAGGTCTTCCTCCGTGAATCTTTCAATAGCTTCGTTATCGAACTCAACATTCAGGTTTTCTAAAATCTGACGCGCCCTTCTTTCCCTGTGTTCTTTTATCAATTGCAGCTTGCTCTTTAGCTCTTGATTGCCGATGTCATATCCATATCCCAGAAAGTCCAGAGAAACATCTTTATTGCCCTCAGGATAATGGAAAGTCACGTTTAATTCCACCCCCGTGACGTAGGACATGCCATGCTTCCTCGCCAGGGCGATAGCCCTTTCCTGGCAGTCTATAGAATCGTGGTCAGTCGTCGACATGAAATCGATGTTTCTATTCTTGGCTTCTTGAAAAACCTCTTCGATAGGGAGATTGCCGTCCGAGCAGGTCTTGGTATGGATGTGCAAATCTATCTTCAT
>SMTZ1_10011150_pt1 | contig 12156 bp, 6 predicted proteins | sample DeeMarSWOR136_30_FD_25667 | JGI IMG/M metagenome (IMG submission 25667) | reverse complement strand
GGAACTAATATTAGTGCAGAATCACCATATTTCTACTTGTTTAACATCCACACGGAGCATAGAATTGTGTTACTACAACGATGGAGAATCATTGACGGAATAAGCACGGCGTTTTTACGTTAGCGGGACGGAACCCGGAGGAACTGTCAACCACTTTTTAGGAGGTAGAGTTATGAAAAGCAAAGCAATTCTTTTATTGGCAATGGTAGTTCTGTTTGTAGTGATGGTTGATGCTCAGGCAACAACTGTTTTTTTTGACGATTTTGAAAGTGATACCACAGGCACTTTCCCGTCTAAGTGGACAATTTACTCCAAATATCCTGACGAGATAAATGCTGACGCCGTAGTTGTGGACAGGACAACGGCTCCCGAAGTAGTATATGAGGGAAATAAATCAGTGCGCATCAATTTCTATGGTGGCTCTGGTTCCGGCATCAAAACAACTTTTGAACCTGTAACGCAGGGCGTAGTAACTTTTTTTTGTATGATAGAATCGCTCAGTGATGACCTTCAGATAATGGGTTTACACAACTTTTCAAACACAGAATTGGATGGAAGCCAACTCATAACAATTTCTGCACAAATTTTCAGTAATGGATGGGAATATTCTGTGGCGGGCAAATCTCTTGGTATTCCGGTCGCTTATCGAGAGTATGAAAGATTTGATTTTTACTTCGACACTGATTTAGATGTCGCCACACTCTATATAAACAATCAAATAACCAGGGTCGTTAATTTTCCTTTTGAAAATCCAAGTGATGGTATAACAACACTGAGGTCCGCTGATGATAGTGGTCCGGGTTCAGCGCAATGGTGCTTAGACAAGGTGATTGTAACACCCGAACCTGCTACGCTCTTACTGCTCGTCTTAGGTGCGGTGCTTTTACACAAAAGATGCTAAGGCTTTCAGCAAGGAATATGTGGGGCGGGGTGTAGAGATTAAGTTAGTTTTCCCTTAGCTCTTTTGCTTGGCCCGTTGCTCGGCCAGCATTTCCATTAACAGCTCCCTTGTGGCTTTTAGTTCTGTAGCCATGCTCTTAGGATTTTTATCACTATCATCATCTCCCAACCTGCCGGTAATGTAGAATCGAGCCCATTCTTGAAGATATAGTCTCCATTCTTTAGATAACCGCCGCTCAGTAGCTTTAAGGCAATGACGTGGTATCGGTTGCATACGGTCAAAACGAAGCATTGATTCCTGGTCGTGTAAATATGAGTCGTAGGGTAATGGGAAGCAACACCGATAAGAAAAAGCTCTGACGTCTTCGATGATGTTGTTGTCTAATTGTGGATGGCCGAAGTTATCTATCATTGTGTATGACGGAACGCACCAGAAGGAATCTTGGAATCTTGAAGGATCGGCTTTTCTTTCATCAACTATTGCGCGAGATAGCACAACCACTGGTCGGCGTTTTACTTTGACTATTAGAAGGTCTTCGTCAACGTCAAGATTCAGTTCCTTAAAAGGAAGTCGCCATTTGTCTTGCTTTTCACTGGCAAGGCCTGGCGGACTTTCTGCCACAATCTGATAGCGAGTGTGTTCACTGGAACTTGGGTCAGGATCAACCGGGCGTATAGCATAACATTTTTCCATAACATAAGGAATTACTGCCACGCATACCACGCCTACCTTAATGGAGTTCCCAGGATAATTAACGAATGACGAACCCAAAATGTCTGTGATGTCGTTGCTCAACCTTCTTCCATGATATTTCGTTTGACAACGTTATCTATTTGAATCTCGCCTTCAGACAGGGACAAATCTCCAGAAGAGTCTAACTGCGAAAACACCTGTAATAATTCAGGGGAAATATCACCTAATATTTCAGATTTTTCTAATAGCTTTGCCTGCGTTGCCGTCCGCAATCTATCTCTAAGGAGTTGTCGTTTGTCCCTGCTTAAAGCACTGACAGGATTAAACGGCCTTAATGGTTGCCTCGTCACTGTGAAATCAAGCGGTTGTCTTCGTTCGGCTTTTTTCATAGGTTCAGTGTTAAAATAAACATATCTGATAATATCCTTTGTTGGAAGAGCACCAAAAGTTTCAAAAACACGCTGGACGATGCCTTCCAAGTCAAGTTGTAGTTTCGTATTTACATCTTCAAATTCAGGTGGAGTCCAATAGACTTGACGGAATGTCCCAGATTGTTCTTCTTCTGGGGGTGCCTTAAATTCTGCCTGAAGTATATCGCTTAGTGTTGAAGACCAAGGGCCATAGTGTAAGTATATCCAATCCAATTTGGTCAAGCGTTCCCGTTCCCAAGCATAATATTCCCACTCTATGAGGTACATTAGCTTGGTAGCACGCGTAACACAGAGGGGTATTCCGTTTTCGTGACTATTTTGACAAATCCGGATTATTAGTTTTCTAACTAAATCTTCCATTAGTTTTCAGGTAGGTCGTTAAATGTTATTATGGTTGTAAGAACGATTCATACTGGACATTATCGGCACAGGAATCCACTTCCTGAAAAACAAACCACTCCTTCAGTATGCAAATTATAGCATTTTTCAATGTTATAGTCAAGCCTCGCGTGCCAAATTCTTAACTTTTACGATTGCCGCTGGTTGTCTCGATTTAGTTATTCACCTGTTGTTTAGTACCTTCGCCTGATAGCTTTTATTTCTTCATAATATTCTTGATTCCGCTTGCACTGTGCATAGTTTCTGTCATAAACAGTAATACTAACGCGTTGAACGTTTTCATCAAGTATTTTGACAGTAACAACAATTGAAGCGAGCTTATTCGGTTTGTACTCATAAGCCTTAAATGTTTCTGTTTCATTTGAAAGTGTAAGTTCCGGATACCTTTTAAAATACCACTCTAATAGCTTTTCCACCTGTTCCTGTTGGTGTTGAGAAAAAAATTGTATGTGGGTAACATGAAACAATCTTCCGTAGTCAAAACTAAGCTTAATGGTTTCATGGTCTCTTTCAAGATAGATGTTAGAACCGCCTATTTCTCCTCGCTCACCGTCGACAATATCATCGAAAGTAATATCGGAGATGCTACTATCAATCTTATATCCCCTTTCTTCGGCAACCTGCTTTGCTAAACTCGCTGACATCTCAATTCGGAATCCTTCAAGAGAAATCATTCTTAACTTTGTGTCGAATGAGACTTCAGGAGGTACATAACCAGTTGTTGTTGTACAAGAAGATGATATACAAGCCATTGATAATGTAACAAGGATAATTCTTTTTTTCATATTATCTCCTTTCGTCAAATGCACCCGCGTCAACAACAATATTTTACCCTAAATCCCCCCTCTAAGACACCCGTTCTTTTCTTGGAAGGCCCGTAGAGGCCATCCTGTGAGATTTAACAAACATAATGCCATACCTACCATTGTCCTTCAAAAAACCACGTTGCTTAGCATATTTCCACAAAAACTTAGGTAAAACAATGTAATACATACGTAAATTACCTAAATTAAACGAGTTACAAGAAAATTTCGCGGAAAAGTCCTAAAAAGATTGAAGGGCGGCCTCTCTGGGGGCGGGCATACCCCTTCTATATATGAAAAAGCATGCTTTTGCAGAGGTCGATTTTAGCCGGTTTTCGGAGTTTTGGTGTCAACCGGGATGTCGACCGCTCTTTTCAGCTTTCGTAAGTCTTTGATTTATAATTGCCTATGTTTTCAGAGCATCGGTTTATCAATCCGTTGACTTGCCGTTTGTGCAGTTTTCATTTCTCGGTTTCTACGGGATTTTGGGTACATGAGAATTTTTTGAAATTTCTTGACATATAAGAATGTGGCTTATAGATTTAGGATATATTTGAGATATGGGATTTTTGGTGAAAGTATATATGGGGATTTCCACTTATACCTTCAAGAGAATTTGTCAGTTTTTTGCTGCTATGCTTCCGAAGTAAACAGTGGAATCCGTTAAAAGGAAGTAAGGGAGAAAAATTTGAGAGTGGGAGAAAAAAACAAAATACCTGCGAAGGAAGGGAGGATGGTCTGACCACATTTCTATTTGATATAACAGTAATTGGGAAAAGTCTATTTTAAATCAGGAATATTTAGTTAAGTCAATGACTAAACAAAATTGAAAGGAGACACGAAATGTTTACACGAAAAATGATTGTTGGAATTATTGTAGCTATGCTCGTTACAAATACCTATGGTGATGTGATACGTGTTCCCCAGGACCAACCGACAATTCAGGATGGAATAAATGCTGCTAACGATGGTGACACTGTTTTAGTTGCTGATGATACATATACGGGTGATAGGAATGTGGATATTTGGTTTGGAAATAGACAGATTACCGTTTGCAGCTTAAATGGCCCGGAGAACTGCATCATTGATTGTGAGGAATCAAAACCTGGTTTTAGGTTTGAAAGCGGAGGAGACGAACACTCCATTTTGGATGGTTTTACTATCACCAATGCAACGCCCTATGGAATAAGGTGTATTACTAATAGTTCACCCCTTATAAAGAACTGTATAATTAATAACTGCTACGATGGAATACGTTGCCATAGTAGTAGCCCCACTATTTCTGGCTGTGAAATAAGTGATAGTATGTTGTTTGGTCTTAGCTCTAGTCAAAGCAGTAGTAATCCAACTTTTTCAAACAGTATATTGAGAGGAAATCACACTGGCGTTTACTGTGAATTTGATAGTGACGCCATAATTAATAATTGTTTAATTGTAGAAAATGGTATCGCTGTTAATTTCAGCTCATCAGGGAACCTTACGATCTCTAATTGTACTATTACAGGAAACGAAAACGGGCTAATTTGCGGACGCAATGATAGTGTAGCAACTGTTAATAGTTGTATTTTCTGGGACAATTTCCCAAAAGAGATTTACTCGGACTATGCAGTGAACATAACTGTTAAATATTGTGATGTCAAAGATGGCCGGGGGCGTGTTGAAGTGCCTGAAGAGAATTTGACCTGGAGTAATAATATTGACGCTGATCCTTTATTTGTTGATATGGAAGATGGAGATTTTCATCTGCAACAATTTTCTCCCTGTATTGATGCAGGAGATCCGGATCCGGGTTACGAGCCAGGCACAACTGACATTGATGGCCAGCCACGCAAAAACAGGATAGTGGATATAGGCGCTGATGAAGCCGGTTATAAATGGTATGTGTATGTAGATGCCAGCGGCGAAGGGACCGGCCTTTCGTGGGAGGATGCATTTACGAGTATTCAGGATGCTATTGATTCTGCATCTGCCGCACACGATGATCAAATATATGTCGCAGAGGGTACTTACAGTGAATCAATCGACTTTAAAGGTAAATCCTTACCGATAAAAAAAGTGCAACTAAATGAAGTAGCTGATGCTGTTATTAACCCTGGAGATACCAGTGCAAATGTAGTTACATTTGATTCCGGCGAGGATGCAAAATCAATCTTATCCGGTTTTGTTTTGACCGGCGGTAAATATGGGGTTTATTGCGGCAATTCCTCATCTCCAAAGATATTGAATTGTATCATAAAGGCCAACTCCGATTCCGGTGTGTACCTTAACGGTGCGGGAACTGTAGAAATCAGGAATGATACTATTATAGACAATTCCGTGGCCGGGATATACGTTGCCTCTGGCGACGAGCCAAGTGTTACTAACTGCATAGTCTGGAACAACAACGATAACGATTTAGATGGCTGCAGCGCAACATATAGCTGTATTTCAAACTGTGATGATGTAGGTGATCCGAGTATTACACATAATATATGTAGTAATCCACTATTTGTCGATCCGGGTAACGGTGATTATCATCTGGGCATAGGTTCTCCATGCATAAACACAGGAAATCCGGATGGCGACTATGCTTATGAAGAGGACATCTATAACGGCCCAAGACTTCAAGAACCTTGCGTGGATATGGGCGCTGATGAGGCCGATCCGGAAATATGGACATCGGAATCTGTTAATATAACCTTACAAGAGGGTGAGACCGGGACAGAAACTCTTACAATCGGCAATAGCGGAACAGTTGATTTGCATTTTGATATATGGCCCAGCAATAAAGAAGCCCTTGAGATTTTTGGAGCAGAAATGGAGGAAGGCTACAGCTTAGGTTATGAAGTTGAGTCCTCTGAGAATGAGATAATACTCGAGTACGATTTCAGTGAACCGGTAATTACCAATGATGGAATATATGACCATTTCACTATGGAGGATCTCAATAAATATGAACAGGTAGGCGCTCCAATTGTGCCAATGCGAACTGTAATGGCCCTCGTGCCTTATGGAAAGAAAGTAATCGACATAAAATTGCGTATACTCAACAAAGAAAAATTACCGGATAAATATTATTTACCTCCGGCACAACAGGGTTATCCTATCAGCTTTACAGGAAAAAGAGAACCAACAAGACCGGATCCTGCAATTTATGGCTCAAATAAATCTTGGCCGGGCACATACTATAAAAATCCTACAAACCAATCCAAGAGAGGTTATCAGTTATATTTGGTAAAACTTTTTCCTGTGCAGTATCAGCCTAAATTGGGAAAAGTCTCTTATGTAAGTAAACTGCGTTTGACCATCAAACTCACGGATAAGACTACAGAGACGATTCTTCGACCTACCAGAGAGCTCAAATTATATTTGGCTAAAACTGTGGATAATCCTAAAGCTATAGGTACATATCCCTTAGTACCTGTGGGCAAGACCGATGGAAGAATTATAATGTCGGCGGAAGGAGCTGGTTCAGATTTTGTACCGGGTCAACCTTATGACTATATTATTATTACAAACAAATACTTGTTAGAGGCGGCGCCCGAGCCCTGGAATTTCCAGAGGCTGCGGGATTCCAAGATTGCGCGCGGTCTTACAGCAGCAATCGTAACTACAGAGTGGATTTATGACGAATACGCTGGAACTGGAGAGGACAATCAGGCACTTATCCGCAATTTCCTTATTGATGCTTATTATTGGCATGGTTCTCCCGAAAACCAGTATGCCCTTCTTGGCGGCTCGGACGAGATTGTCCCTGCGCGAAAGTTCTATCACTGGAATTATCACCACAACATACCTGACTATATCCCATGTGATATGTATTATGCCTTCCTGGATGCAAATTGCACGTTTGATGGGGATGGAGATGGTAAATATGGTGAGTATGTAGATGGTCCTGGTGGAGATGATGTTGATTTATCTGCTGAGATATATATAGGCCGTGCGGGCGTGAAATCCATAGAAAATGTCTCAAACTTTGTCAAAAAAACACTTACATACAACGCTACTATCGGCGATTATCTCCTCCGTGTTTCCATGGTAGCACAGGATAGTTGGACTTTGGAGTATATTCGCCTTCTTTTTGAAAACCACTCTTCAACGGATTTGTTTGATTTCGATACATCAAAAAATCTTTATGATAAAGATTACCCTCCGGATGGGTGGAAAGTAAATCAACTTGTTGATCTTATGAATAACGGCGTACATGTAATAAACCACATAGCACACTCCGGTCCTACATGTATTGGTAGATTCACTACCAGCAATCTCTCACAGCTGATAAACGAGGATTATTACTTTATTTATTCTCAAGGATGTCATCCTGGGGCATTTGATCGGGGTTCAGAGCAATGCTTTGCAGAACAGGTTACGGTCAAACCTCACGGTGCATTTGCGGTTATTATGAATGCTAATCTCGGATATACAACTCACTCTCCAAATTTCAAAAGAGAATTCTGGGATCGTGTGCTTCATTATGATCCCATTTTTAGGATATTAGAAGTTGGGCGAGCTAATCAGGAGAGCAAAGAAACATATTTCGTCGATGAGAATTATGAGGAAAGTGGTTGGAATAGGTGGCATTACTTTCAATTAAATACGTTCGGTGACCCGGAACAGCAGTTCATACTTGGCCAGACCAGAGACAGCGCCTGGTTAGAGGCAGAGCCGGCAAGCGGTACGATAAACAGGCAGGATTCGATGGACATCGACATTAATTTCAATGCAGAATCTCTGGCTCCCGGTACGTATGATGGCGGGATAATTATAGTGTCTAACGATTATCTCAATCCCACAGTCACAGTACCTGCGACAATGACCGTGCTCCAGAAGCCTCCGGCTGTTACGCCCTACGATGTATTTAAGACAACTCGCCAGCGAGCAGAAGAACTGTTTGTTCCTGAATCGATGACCTATACACTCACAAATAACGGAACCACATCTTTAAGCTGGACGGCATTAAGCACAGAAGACTGGACGGATATTACTCCAAATACCGGCAATCTCGAACCGAGCCAAGCAGTCGATGTGGTCATCAGCCTTAATCAAAATGCCTACGACCTTCCCGAAGGTTCATACTATTGCAACATTAATTTTACAAACACTTCCACCGGCAACGTCCACAAACGCGTGGTTATTCTGAAATACGTCGATTATTTTACAGAAGTATTCGATTCTGCCAGTCCCGATATTCAATATCAGACGTTGACTTTTTATCCGGATGCATCATATGATTTTTATTCCGTTTGTCGCCAGAGTACGAACGAATTTCCCACAGATCCTATCGATGGGAATATTCTTGAGCTGCATGGAGGCGTACAAATTTATAGAGAGGAAGAGATCGTACTTTCTGGTCAGAAGCAAGTTTCACTCTACGGAGAATCCTACGAATCTCTTTACGTGCTTGGTAATGGCATTATCACCTTTGAGTCTGATCCGGACAAGAGACACCACCTAATGGGAGATTTTCGCCTCGATCTTTACTTTGGCTCACCTATCATATCAGGCCTTTGTAGTTGGCTTGCCCCCTGGGATGGAGGTAACATTAACTATAAACAGCTCGAAGACAGGATTGCTGTGACATTCGAAGATGTTCCTGAATTGAAAATTGATCCCGGCGAGCCCAACAATTTGAATAGTTTCCAGGTGGAGCTTTTCTTTGACGGCAGGATACGTATTACTCACCTGAATCTCGCTCTTTACTGGCCTTCTCAGGGAGAATCAGTAGCTGTTGGATTGTCAGAGGGCCGTGGCGTTCCAGATGACTTTATTGAGAGCGATTTGTCCGAATACAGCTCATCCTGTCCAGGAGTTCGCAACACCAATAAGAATACTTGGTATATGTCTATCCAAGATGCAATAGATGACTCGGATGGTGGTGATTTCATCGAAGTTTTGCCTGACACATATCAGGAAAACGTTGATTTCGATGGTAAAGCCATTACTCTAAGCAGTTCGGACCCCACTGACTGGGGTACAGTGGAGACAACGATTATTGATGGCGGTACTCTGTATGGAATTCTGTTTAACTCGCAGGAAGACGAGAGTTCGGTTTTGACCGGATTTACAATCACAAATTCCGATCAGGGCATCGCTCTCAATTCCTCTCCCACGATAAAGAACTGTATTATAGAAGGCAATACAACGGGCATACGAGGCCTCGGAGCAAACGCTTATCCGCATATTCTCAACAGCAAAATCAGAAACAACGATACCGGCATAAAGGCAGAAGCGATGAGACCGACCATCAAGAACAACTGGATATATGGAAACGATTACGGGATAAAAATATTTGTCAGCAACACTGAAACTCTGATTCATAACAATACGATCGTTGATAATTCCAGCTACGGAATATATATTCCTTTTGGCCCGTCCCCTGACATAAGAAGTTGCATAATCTGGAATGATAATGCGGATGATTTATATAACTGTAATGCGACTTACAGCTGCATTGAAGATTGCGATGATGTGGGTAATCAAAGTGTTACACATAACATGTGTAACAATCCCGAATTTGTTGACGCTGATGAAAATGATTTTCATTTGGATTCAACCTCGCCGTGTATTGACGCAGGTGACCCGACTGGTGATTATACCGGACAGACCGATATAGACGGAGAGGTTCGCGTTTTTGATATTTACAGTAAAGGCGACGGAATTGTTGACGTTGATATGGGTGCGGATGAAATAATGTATTTTGAACGCTGGTACGTCAAACCGGATGGTGATGATTATCAAGATGGAAAATCTTGGGCTACTGCCTTTAAGACTATTTCTCAAGGGATTTCCGCGGCTTGCGACAATGACCTTATAACGGTTGCCGAGGGCACATATGCGGAGAATATTAATTTTTCCGGTTATGCCATCACGATCCAAAGTGTCGACCCTATGAATTGGAATGTAGTAGAAGCGACTGTAATTGACGGCAGCGGCTCAGGTAGTGTCGTGACATTCAACAATGGAGAAACGTCGTATAGCGTTCTTGACGGCATTACCGTAGCTAATGGCAGTAGTTATCAAGGTGGCGGAATTTACATCAATAATTCCAGCCCTATAATTCGTAATTGCGTTATTCGTGATAATTATTCGGGTTCCTTTGGCGGCGGGATGTATAACATCTACAGCAGCCCTACGATAAGTCGCTGCATTTTCCATGACAATGAATCCTATAATGATGGTGCTGGCATATATAATTATTTCAGTGACATGACGGTAGCCAATAGCCTGTTCGTTAAAAACGACGCAGGCTACAATGCCGGAGCTTTCAACAACATAAACAGTTCTGCGACAATCGTTAACTGCACCTTCAGCGAGAATACGGCAACATCTTGCGCTGGCGCTATCTACAATAGTTATGGAAATTGGATGATGCTAACAAACTGTATTCTCTGGGGTGATACCGTAAATGGACAACCTAACGAAATCTATGATAACGGCTGTGTTTATGTTAACTACTGCGATATAGAGGGTGGGTGGTATGGTATAGGTAATATCGACGCCGATCCACAGTTTGCTGATCCTGTTAATAATAATTATCACTTGGCCTCAGATTCACCTTGTATCGATGTGGGAGATTCCAACGGTACATATAGCGGTCAGGTAGACATTGACGGTGATGATCGCGTGATTGATATTGATGGTAAAGGCGACGGAATTGTTGATGTGGATATGGGAGTCGATGAGTATAAAGAGGAGGAGTAGGACTTAGGCGTTCAGTCTGTTTAAAAACAGTGGAATGAAGGGCTGTAGGTATAAGCTTGCAGCCCTTTTTACTTGCTCTTATCACCTTAGAATCGAAGCTGGACGCCTTCTCGCGTTTTTTACATAATAATCTGTACTATTTTGATTCTCCGCAAAAATTATATAATTGGCAGGGGATTTTTCCTATGTTTTTACCAATATGTCTTTAATTACCACTCGACCTGTATAACTATGCTGTTTTTCTGGAGTACTTTTTGTCTTTCTCGTAGTGTTTGAAATTGTAATATCACTCTGTTAATATATAATAACATCTTAATTTTCAATAAAGATTGGATTTACGATGGCAGTAATTGATTGTATTACCTTTCTTATTAAATCAATACGAATGTTATGGCATTGGTTGTGGACTTGGAAATTTAGGCAGATTTTTGGCAAGGACGCAGGAGACAATTATCACATTATTTATTATCAAAAATACGTACCAGACAGAAGAATAGTTTTCATAGGCCCCAAACCAAAAGTCAAAAGGTCTCTCTACCGACATTCGACAAACCTTACAACTATCAATTCCTGCGCCACTACTCGTTCTATAGGTCATTTAGTTTATTCTTTTGGTACAAAGGCTAAGACGCCTCCAGCTATTAGTTCCGACTCTGATACCGATGAGAAAATGGACATATCGTTCATATCTATAGGCGGTCTTACTAACTTAAAATCCTGTGACGTACTAAAAGAGGCAGCGTGTTTTTTGAATTTTAGTGGAGATTCGATAGTACAAGGAAATACAAAACTCATAACAGCCACTCTTCCAGATACAGATTGTGGTTTTATTATTAAAATTCATCCCTCCAGTAATCCTAAACGAACGTGGCTATGTTGTGCTGGTGTAGGTGAATGGGGTACAAGTGGTGCAGCTTGGTTTTTGGCGATGAAATGGAAAGAAATTTATAAATGGACAAAGGATAAATCATTTGCCATTATTACCAAAACAGCCATAGGCAGCGATGAATCAACTCAATTAGTACACAGATTTTTGAGATTTAGTGAAACAAGTGAATTTACTAAACTTTAGTTAAACCACGGTCTAATACGGTAGTTTGCTCTTAACCAGACGGCGGCAATAGAGAGTTAGAAGTTTCCCGCTCATTTCATCCTACCATTATACCGAGCACCCGCGTCAACAACAATATTTTACCCTAAATCCCCCCTCTAAGACACCCGTTCTTTTCTTGGAAGGCCCGTAGAGGCC